>Ga0326513_10000616_pt1 | contig 30627 bp, 20 predicted proteins | sample 2_2465_0518_D_FD_203654 | JGI IMG/M metagenome (GOLD analysis project Ga0326513, IMG submission 203654) | Bovine rumen microbial communities from UC Davis, California, United States - 2_2465_0518 | ecosystem: Host-associated > Mammals > Digestive system > Stomach > Rumen | place: USA...
AGTCCATTCGCACCTCGGTGGTGTAACCCTGTCGCCAGGTGTTGCCGTCGCCATCATTGTCGACCACGGTGAAATAGTCGGTAAGGGTGGCGGGATCGCTGAACAGCTGTTCGTAGGGCACGGTGAAGGCATCGCCGCAGAGTATCCTGTTGGACTCTACATACTGGGCCTTGTGACCGTGGTTGTCGGCAATGACGCGGTAGCTGTAGGAGTGCATGGCAGAGGGGGTGTCCTCGGTGAAGGTGGTAGCGGTGACGCCAGTGGCCACGGTGACGCTATCGGGCATGCGGACGATGTCGTAGGTCAGGTTGGCAGCATCAATATAGCCGCCATTGATGCCTGCCGTGGGGGCTTGCCATGTGACGGTGTTCTGCCTGTCGGACTGGACAAAGACGGCATCGGTGGCTGCCTTGGGGGTGTCGTAGCCTACGTACTGGTAGATATAGCGCAGGGGCGAGAAGCCAGCCTCGTTGTCGGTGGTGATGGCGATGTAGTGGTTGCCCTCGGTCATGGTGACGGGAATGGTGGTGGCGGTGCCGGGCGATACGGCGTCGCCCCTCAGGTTCTCGCCATCGAGCCACACGTTCAGGCGGACATCGCCCGTGAGCGACTCACCGCCATAGGTGCGGGAGGGCACGGTGAAGGTGATGTTGCCTGACAGAGAACCGTTGCCATCGGCCTTCAGTTGTGGGCGTCCCACGGCTGCGGGTGCCTCGGCGGGTGCCTCGGTATCGGTGATGTAGAGGGAGACGAACTGCTCGTTGTTGAGGAAGCGCATGACGCGCTGGGTCTCAGCGGTGAGGACGTCAACGCTATAGAGAACGCTGCCCTCGGTGCTCTGGGCAGCCCATAGGAAGGTGCCCGTCTTGCCGTCATAGACCATGCTTTGGTTGTAGTTGGTAGGCTCCACGCCGGTGTTGCCCACCAGCGAGGTGCGTCCACTCTGCTTGTTGATGGTATAGAGGTCGCCAGCGGTGTCGATATAGTACATCTGGCCGTCGGGGGTGGCAGCTAACGTCAGCACGGCAGTGGTGCCACGATACTGGGCCACCTGCTCCATCTGGTCGGTAGCCTGATTGAGGCGCACCCAATTCAGACCCGTCAGGTCTTCCTTATACTGGAAGGCATAGAAGTCGTCACTGGTGGGGTCGTAGGCCATGACCGAGGAGATGAGCGAGTAGGTGCCGTAGTCGGTGGACCAGAACACGTTCTTCGTCTCACGCCAGTCGCGGGTGTCGATGGTGACGTAGCGTGCACCGTTGATGACGCCCAGCACGCTGAGGGGTACAATGCCGTAATGGCGGTCGCGTCCCCAGGCGCCCGACATGAAATTGTAGCCCATGTCCGAGATATGGGACTTGGGGGCATCATCGCCACACATGGCAAAGGAGTAGATGCCGTAGGGCACTTCGGTGATGCTCATGTTGGCCCACAGGTTGCTGTTGACCATGGCACCGAAGACGGTGCGTCCCTCGAAGCGGGAAGCGTCGGCATCGGCCACGGTGCGCAGGACACGACGTGGCTGCTGGCCGTTGGCCATCACCACCTTCACACGGTTGTCGGCAATGGCTGCGCGTCGGGGGGTGCTGGCTGGTGTCTGTGCGAAATGCAGTTCAGGCAGTGCCCGTAGGGTGCCTGGGGTCGGCTCTGCCATAGGCTGGGCAGTGGCAGTCACCGTGCCAAGCCAAAGGGCGGAGAGGATGGTTCTCTTTAAAGATAAGAGGATAGTCTTGCTGTTCATATTTAGTAGGTGTTTTTTAGGGGGAGTTTAATCCCTGTTCTTTCAATTACCACGGTAGCATGGTGCTTGGCTGGGTTGATGCGACGGCCAGAGAGGTCGTAGCACTGGGAAGCCGATGAGGGACGGACGGTCGGAGAGGCGATGCCTGAAGGACTGTCGAGTACAAAGGTCTGCTTGGCGTTGTCGTCGGTGAGGAAGATGTATGACGTCCCGTCGTAGACGGCCAGTTGGGCCAAATAGGTACGGCCAGGGAAGCCGTTCTCCATCGTGCCGGTCATCACCACCTCCTGGGTGGAGCCTTGGGCGTCGAGCATGATGTATTCGGGGAAGAGACAGCCCATCTCGGTCTTCCCGTCCTCACTGAGGATAAAGGTATAGAGGAGTCCACGGAAGAAGCCTCCGTCAACGGTCACCGTGGCCGTTGTCTGCATCGCTCCGCGTAGGGTCTTGTCGACGGTCATCGGCAAGGTTGCGAGGACGGTACCCGTAGTGGGCTTCTCGGTGACGCTCACCGTCTGACGGGCACTGATGATGGTACCGTCATCATCGACCACACAGAGAGTGTAGCTGCCAGCCTCGGCCTTGAAGCTGTCGGTGAACCGTATCTGCGTGGTGGCACCCGGCAGGAGGTCGATGATATAGTTGGAAGTGGTGCTCACGATGCTGCTGCCTTGTCGCAGCTGGGCTTTCACCTCACCGTGATACTCCACATCGCCCTCGTTGCCAATGGTGACGGTGATAAGGGTCGGCGTTCCGCTGTAGATAGTAGCGGGGGCCTCCATGTCGGTTGCCTTCAACCGAAAGTAGTCGGGCTGGTGGAAGGAAATCTCGGTGGCGGTGGCCGTCACGTCGAGACGGTTCACATAGCCGATGTAGTTGTCGCGGATGCGCAGCCATGCCTCCTTTCCACCCGTCATGCGACAGGCGGGATAGAGGGTGTAGTTGCCTTCGGGCAAGGTGCCGAAGTTGACGGTGCCGAAGGTAGGAGCATAGTCGGTAGCGTCCTTGGCCAGCGTCTTGGCCGTGGGGCCTTCGATGATGCTGACAATCTGGCCGTCGGCATCGACCAGCAACAGGGCGTAGTCGAAGTCGGCATCGCGCCAGCCGTGGTTGATGACCTTTCCCGAGAGGCGAATGGTGACGTCGGCACCCTGGGCAATCTTGGGTTTGCTGGTCGTGAGACCCTCGGTCGAGGTCAGTTCAACGTCGTAGTCATGTGTGGTACCGTCGGCGGGTCGGATGCCCGTGATGATGCGCTGCGAGTAGTTGAACCCACCATCGCTGCCACCGATGCCCTGTGCGGCGGGGGTGAGTGCAGAGGTCTGGAAGTAGCCATTGCTCATGCCGCCCCATCCCCAGTTGACATGGATGAAGCCCTGTTCGTCCATGCCGTCAAACACGTAGGCATGGCCACCGGAAGAGGCGCGTCCATAAGCAAGGACAGGCCGCGAGGCAGCTAACTCGTCGTGAATGATCTGCAACCAGTCAGCCGTGCTGTAGTGTTCGCGCTTACGATAGGCCAGGCTGCGGTCATAGCCGAAATAGGTGATGAGGGCAGGCGGCACGTCGTAGTCGGTGGCACCGCTCTGGGTGTAATAGACCATATCGACGGCAATGCCACAGTGCTGCATCAGCTGAGCCACGGCATAGCGGCTCTGATCCATCGTGTAGCCGTTGGCAGGTGCGGTGGCCGTGGCGTAGTTGGGCAGCATGGCGTCCCACTGGTAGGTGGTTGCGCCGAAGTCGGCACTGAGCGTGTTGCCTGCCAGCACGGCGGGCTGATAGCTGTGCGACCCTGTGCCCTGCAAAGGCCATCGGTGGTAGTACATCACCTGAGCCATGGCCGTAGCCACGCAGCCGGTAGGACAACGGGTGGTCATGTCGTACAAGGGACAGAGGTCGTTGTAAGGGGCGTCCTGGTTCCAGGCAATGTCGGAAAGGAGGGGCGCAACGGCCACTTGGGTTTCCTCGGCGGTGGTGGAAGAGGCGGGAGCCTGCTGCCATGCTTCGAGCATGTCAAGCATGGCGGGGGCTGCGGTCGCGGCGTCGAAGTGGCCCGTGTCGCTATAGCCTATCAGTTGGTCGCCCCGGGTCAGCACGAAACCACCGTCGACCACGTTGTAGACCCTGAGGTGCGACAGTCCGTCGGCGGTCATGCGGTCGTAGGCCACCGTGCGGGGCCTGGCCATCAGCCGGGCTTTCTGCTCATGCGAAGGAATGCCGTCGGCATATCCTGCCAACAGCATTCCCATCAGTATCGTCGTGAAAAAAATACGTTTCATCGATAGCGATTAGCTTTGTTATCACTTGATGGCTATCTTCTTCCCGTTCTTGATATAGAGTCCGGGACGCTTCATGCCCTTCACCTCCACACCGTTGAGGTTGAAGATACGGCCATTGGCGGCCGGAGCCTTCTCCACTTCCTCGATGCCAGTGGTGATGGGATCGACGGTGAAGTAGACCTTGTTGACGGTGTTGGGCGTGGTGCCGTCGCTCATATAGAGGAAGTAAGGAGAGAGCGAGATGTAGTACTGTCCTGTCTCGGTGTATTCATTCATCAGGGTGATATTCAGCTTGTTGGGCTGGTCGGCATCGATGCTGACAAGGCCGGCCCAGGTGCTTTCGGTTGCCGAGATATTCTCTTTATAGGTGTCGTAAGAAGCATCGGGGTTCACCATGTAGAGCGAAGTGCTGGCGTAGGCGGTCTGGAACACGACCGAGGTCTCGTTGACAAAGGTCAGCGTGATGTCCTTCAGCGATGCTACCGTTCCGACAGGCGTAGCTACAATCTTGTCGAGTCCGTTACCCGTAGCATGATAGATCAGCGTGTCGGTCATGTTGAAGGTCTTGTCGCCCACAAGGAAGATGCCTGCGGGGAAGATGAGTGCATAGTCGTCGGGCTCAACGCCAGGATTGCTGAAGGTGATGGTGAACTCGCCCTTGGTGCCATCGGTCTTGGTAATGGCACTGGGAGCAACACTGGCATGCTGGGTACCGCCTGTCAGGTAGCCATACTCGTTCTTGTGGGGAACGCCCTTGTAGAGCAGGATGCTGGCCGATGTGAGTGCCGTGTTGACGGTAACGTCGTCATCGCCGGCAAAGGTGATGGTGAATTGCTGGATGCGGTCAAGATCGCTTCCGGCGGCAGGGGTCACCTCGAAGGCGGCAGGTGTTGGTGCCGTGTAGCTGAAGGTCACGCTGGTCTCGGCATTGAATCGGTCGCTGGTGGCGAAGAGGTTCTTGGGGATGACAATCTTGTAGGTACCGCTCTCAGTGGCAATGCCAGGGAAGCTCACCTTGAACGATTTGCCATCTTCCTGCTTGACGGTGGTCTGTGCGCCGTAGGCACTGCCAATGGTGACTTCCTTGTCTGCGAGCACCTGATAGAGGGTAATCGAACCGGAGTTGTAGGTGATGTCGGTCTCGTCGGGGAAGCTGATGATGGCACTGTTGAGAATACCTTCAACGCTGGCGTCCTGAGCGGGGGTGACCACCATGTTGAGCGGCTCGTTCTCCACAATGTCAAACTCAACCATGAAGGGGGCGCTGGGCTGATCGTCCAAGAGCAGACAGCCCTCGGGGAAGGTCATGGTGTAGTGACCGGCATCGATAATGGGCGAATAGCTGGAGTAGGTCATCTGGTTGCCCTCGTAGGTGAAGTTGTAACCCAGCGAGGCACTGCCCTTCCATGTCTCGGCATTCTGATAGAGTACGATACTGCCCGCAGCGTTGGCGGCTACGGTCGTAGCGTTGGGGAAGGTGATGACGAGCGTCTGGAACTGACTGACGGGGGTGTCCTTTGAGGGAATGGAGGTGAACACCTCCTGTTCGCCTACCGTGACATTGTAGGTGGCGGTGACACCGGGCAGCATCTGCTGACCATTATCATAATAGTAGAAATATCCCTCGGGAATGACCAGCTTGTACTCGCCTGGGGTGGTGATGAGCAAGCGGGGCATGATGTGGCAGATGCTACGGCCCAGGTTGCTGTCATAGACGTTGTTGATGTCCAACGTCAACTGCTCATTGTCGGCATTGACCAAATAGGGCTGGTCGCCGCTGTAGGTGTTGAACGAAAGGGTCTTCGACGGGTCGGCACCGTAAGTCACCACGATGTCGGTGAGCCAGGTCGTCGTGCCGCCAGCGGGCGACAGGACCAAGCCCTGTGGCGTCTCCTCGCCAATCTTGTAGGTCAGCGTGAAGGCGGGAATGGTGGCACCCTCGGCACTGAAGGCATTTTCAGGGAAGGTCAGCGTGTAAGTGGCTTCCTCGTTTACTTCGGTGAAGCTCACGACCATTTGGTTGTCGGCCTCGCCATAGGCCAGCGTACATCCAGCCGAATAGCCCTTGTCAGAGCCAATGGTCACGCTGCTGGCAGCAGACCCTTGGTCAACGGAGGTGGCTCCCTCAAAGGTCAATAGCACACTACTGAGCTTCTCAACAGTAGAGCCGTCAATAGGATCAGCTACAATGTTCAAATTACTTTGTGCAGATGCCGTGAGCAAAGCAAGGCACATCAGCACGATGGTGTAAAGTCTTTTCATGTTAGTTTTTTTTATGTGAATAAATAGGGGAAACAATGGACTACTGGTGAGAGGAGAGGTAAGTGGCACACATCTCGGCACAGCGTTCGCCATCCACGCCTGCGGAGACAATGCCACCGGCATAGCCTGCTCCTTCGCCACAGGGGAAGAGTCCCGGTACCTGTATGTGCTGCAGGGTGGTGGCGTCGCGAGGGATGCGCACAGGACTTGAGGTGCGTGTCTCCACGCCGATGAGGATGGCATCGTTGGTGAGGAAGCCATGAGCCTGACGGCCAAAGACGCGGAAGCCTTGTTGCAGGCGACTGGCTACAGGATGGGGCATCCAGAAATGGAGGGGCGAGGAGAGGAGCCCTGGGGCATAGCTCGACTTGGGAAGATCGGCACTCAACCGGCCATTGACGAAGTCGGCCATGCGTTGTGCAGGGGCTGTCTGACGCCTATCGCCCTGCTGCCAGCAAAGGTGCTCCAACTGCTCCTGATAGCGCAGCACCCGCAGGGGATCATCGCCCTCGACATCCTCTGGGCGTATCTCGACCACCATGCCGGAGTTGCTCCACTTGGTGCCTCGGTTGGCTGGACTCATGCCGTTGACCACGATCTGCCCTGGACTCGTGGCGGCGGGGATGACAAAGCCACCGGGGCACATGCAGAAGCTATACACGCCACGGCCTTCGACCTGGGTCACAAAGGAATATTCGGCGGCGGGCAACCAAGGGCCCCTACCCTCCTTGCGATGGTATTGTATCTGGTCTATCAGATGGGAGGGATGCTCCAAACGCACGCCAACGGCAATGCCTTTTGAGGCTATCTCGATATGGGCTTCGGCTAAATAGCGGTAGACATCTCGGGCACTATGACCAGTGGCAAGGATGACGGGGCCCTGGTAGAGGGTGGATGGTGGATAGTGGATGGTGGATTGTGGATGGTGGATGGCCTCGCAGCCCACCACACGGCCTTGATGGTCGATGAGGAGGCGCGTCATCTTGGTCTGGAAGTGTACCTCTCCTCCATAACGGAGGATGGTGTTGCGAATGGCCTCAATGACCTGCGGAAGACGATCGGTACCGATATGGGGATGGGCATCGGCCAAGATGGCGGTGGAGGCTCCATGCTGACAGAACACCCGCAGTATCTTGTCAATGGAACCGCGTTTCTTGGAGCGGGTATAGAGTTTGCCGTCGGAGTAGGCGCCTGCCCCACCCTCGCCGAAACAATAGTTGCTCTCGCTGTCCACCTGTTGGGTGCGGGCGATCATGGCCAAGTCTTTCTTGCGGTCATGGACATTCTTTCCCCGCTCCAGGACGATGGGACGAAGGCCCAACTCGATGAGGCGCAGGGCGGCGAAGAGTCCGCCGGGGCCAGCACCGACAACGATAACCTGAGGACGGTCGGACACATCATGATAGGTGACGGGCTCGAAGAGGTCATCCTTGACCTCCTCGTTGATATACACACGGAGGCTAAGATTGACATAGATGGTACGCTGACGGGCATCGATGGAGCGTCGCAAGAGCCGAATGCCATTAACGCTCTGAGGGTCAATGCCATACTCTTCAGCCAAATATGCCACCAAGCACTCCTGTTGGGCAGCAACGGCAGGCAGTACTCGTACTTGAAATTCTCTGATCATAGGTGGAGGAGTTGCAGGGCTTCCTTGGTGAGATAGGGGCGCACTTCCTGGTAGGTCAGGACAAAGCTTGGCATACCGGCTGCGTAGGGGGCAATCTCGTATTGCTGATAGCTCAACACCATCCCCTCCTTGGTGAGCCAAGGTTGGCAGGAAGGCAGGGGCAGGTGGCTGACGTCTCCAACGATAAGCAGGCAATCCTGTAGCTGACTGTCATTGGTGATGGTCTCGTCGGCACTGCTGAAATAGGCATAGAGACCTTTCTTGATGAGGTTGAGGAATCCGGCCGAATGGGGATCCTGCAGCATGTTCCAACCTAACTGTTGGCCGTTGTCCTTGCGGAACGTGGTGCAGGCGCCAAAGGCACCGCCGTGGGCGCCGCCATGATACTCATAAATCGCCGTGGAAAAAGTGACATAGCTGTCGTTTTGCTCCTCAAGTTCCACCCTGCACTCGTAGGCAAAGGAGGGCACTTCGAAATCAACCTCTGCGTCAAACTCGGTGCGTTCTTCATTCAACGAAGCATATTGTTGCCTGACCACCGACTTCAGTGCTTCCTTGAAATCGGAGTATTTCTGCGGATTGACATCAATGGCCTGTGTGATGAAACGGCGCAGGGAGTCAACGAGCACCAACTTGCCCGCTACGGGGTAGTCCACCTGATAGCTAACTTCAATGATGCTGTCCTTCTGCTCCTGTACCATACGGTCAACCACCAGACTATCTACTGACTCGTCCATTTCTTCATCCATGATGCATTTGATGGAAGTGGCATCGGGAGTGGCTTGCTGCTTGCCCCCACAGGCCGACAGGACGATGACCAAGGCAAGCGCTACGAAGCGTGCAAACGTTTTGATATTCATGATATTTTATACCGATTTATAAAAATTTGGCGACAAAATTAGTAAAAAAGTAGCAATTTGACAAATAATTTGTGTGTTGTCTGCAATTTATTTTGTACTTTTGCACCTTGTAACAATTATTTTGGGACCTCAGGAAAAATGAAAGTAATGAAATTTGGCGGAACGTCCGTAGGTTCCGTGGAAAGCATCCTCAGCCTGAAACGTATCGTGGAGGCTGAACAAGAACAAGTCATCGTCGTGGTGAGTGCGCTGGGAGGCATCACCGACATGCTGATCGCTACCTCCCAGCTGGCCCTTAATGGCGATGAGGCATGGAAAGAGAGGTTTGAAGCCATGCTGGCGCGACATCACGACATGGTGGACACCATCATCGCCGACAACGACAAGCGAACAAGACTACTCGCAACGCTCGACGAACTGTTTGAGCAGTTGCGTTCCATATATTATGGCGTGTTCCTGATACGAGACTTGAGTGCCAAGACGCAGGCCGCTATCGTGAGCTATGGTGAGCGTATCAGTTCGCATATCGTAGCCACACTGATACAGGGTGGATGCCGATACAACAGCCGCGACTTCATCAAGACGGTGAGAAAGCAGGGCAAGCACATCCTCGACGCCGACCTGACCAACAAGCTGGTGAGGGAGAGGTTTGCTACGCTGCATGCCATTCCCGTGGTGCCGGGCTTCATCAGCCGTGACCGCGATACGGGCGAAACGACCAACTTAGGGCGTGGTGGCAGCGACTACACTGCCGCAATCATTGCCGCTGCCCTCGATGCCTCCGTGCTTGAGATATGGACCGACGTGGACGGATTCATGACGGCTGACCCAAGGGTCATCAAGACGGCCTACACCATCAACGAGCTGAGCTACATCGAGGCGATGGAGCTGTGCAACTTCGGCGCCAAGGTTGTCTACCCCCCGACCATCTATCCCGTCTGCGTGAAGAATATTCCCATCAAAGTGAAGAACACCTTCAACCCGGAGCACCCGGGCACGCTCATCAAGCAGAAAATAGAGAACGACCACCGCATGATCAAGGGTATCTCCAGCATCAAGGGGACTACCCTTATCACTGTGACGGGCCTCTCGATGGTGGGTGTCATCGGCGTGAACCGCCGCATCTTCTCCACGCTGGCAGAGAACGGCATCTCGGTCTTTATGGTGTCACAGGCTTCGTCAGAGAACTCCACCTCCATCGGCGTGCGGGACGAGGATGCAGGACGGGCCGTGGAAGTGCTCAACATGGAGTTTGCCAAGGAGATCGTCACGGGTGCCATGTTCCCCATGCATGCCGAGAGCGGACTGGCTACCATTGCCATCGTGGGCGAGAACATGAAGCACACGCCGGGCATTGCCGGAAAGCTGTTTGGTACGCTGGGACGCAGCGGTATCTCGGTCATCGCCTGCGCACAAGGTGCCAGCGAGACCAATATCTCGTTTGTGGTCGATGCCAAGTACCTCCGCAAGTCGCTCAACGTGCTGCACGACTCGTTCTTCCTGTCTGAATACAAGGTGCTCAACCTCTTCATTTGTGGCATTGGCACCGTGGGCGGCAACTTGATTGAACAGATCAACTCGCAATACAAGAAGCTGAAGGAGACACGACAGCTGAAACTGAAAGTGGTGGGCATTGCGAGTTCGAAGAAAGCCATCTTCAACCGCGACGGCATCGACCTGCGTACCTACAAGGAGCTGATGGCACAGGCTGAGCCAAGCAACATACAACGGCTGAGGGACGAGATTATCGGCATGAACATCTTCAACTCCGTCTTCGTCGACTGTACTGCCTCGGCCGATGTGGCTGCCCTCTATCAGGACTTCCTGAATCATAACATCTCGGTGGTCACGGCCAACAAGATTGCAGCCTCGGGGCCCTACGAAGCATACCGCAAGTTGAAGAACACCGCCTTGCTGCGCGGCATCAAGTTCCTCTTCGAGACCAACGTAGGTGCGGGACTGCCCATCATTGGCACTATCAACGACCTGCTTGACTCCGGCGACAAGATCCTCCGCATCGAGGCCGTTCTCAGCGGCACGCTGAACTTCATCTTCAACACCATCTCCAAGGAGGTCCCCTTCTCGGAGACCGTCCGACTGGCCAAGGAGAATGGCTACAGCGAGCCAGACCCACGTATCGACCTCTGTGGCAAGGACGTCATCCGCAAGCTAGTCATCCTGACTCGCGAGGCTGGCTACAGGGTGGAGCAGGACGACGTGGAGAAACACCTGTTCATGCCCGACGCATTCTTCGAAGGTTCGATAGAAGACTTCTGGAAGAACCTGCCTGACCTGGACGCCGACTTCGAAAGTCGACGCAAGGTGCTCGAGGCCGAAGGCAAACGCTGGCGGTTTGTGGCCAAGATGGAGGGAGGAAAGACCTCCGTCTCACTCGAAGCCGTCGGACAGCATCATCCATTCTATGGACTTGAAGGCTCCAACAACATCGTGCTGCTCACCACGGAGCGCTATAAGGAGTACCCCATGCTCATACAGGGCTATGGTGCCGGTGCCAGCGTGACGGCTGCCGGTGTCTTCGCCAATATCATGTCGATAGCCAACATATAATTCTGAGTTATGAAACATATCATCATCCTCGGCGACGGCATGGCCGACCTGCCCGTAGAGCGTCTTGGCAACAAGACCTTGCTGCAATATGCACATAAACCCATGATGGACATGCTGGCCAAGAACGGAAGGACGGGGCGGCTCATCACCGTGCCCGAAGGTTTCCCCCCAGGCAGCGAGGTGGCCAACACCGCCATCTTAGGCTATGACCTGAACAAGGTCTATGAAGGACGTGGCCCTCTCGAGGCTGCGTCCATTGGCTATGAGATGCAGCCCGACGACTTTGCCATCCGCTGCAATCTCATCACGCTGGAAGACGGAAAGATTATCACCCATAACGGTGGTAACCTGCAAACGGAGGATGCCCGTTTGCTCATTGACTATCTGAACGAGCATCTGGGCAACGAACGGGTGCACTTCCTCTGCGGAATACAGTATCGCCACCTGCTCGTCATCAAGGGGGGCAACAAGCACATCGTATGCAATCCTCCCCATGACCACCCCAACGAGGAATGGCGTCCGCTGCTGGTTACACCGGAGGACTCTGCTTCATCTGATAGTGCACTTAGCGCACAGGAAACCGCTGACCTGATCAACGACCTCATCCTGAAGTCGCAGGAACTGCTCGCCAAGCACCCCTACAACATAGAAAAGGCCAAGCGTGGTGAGCGACAGGCCAACAGCATCTGGCCTTGGAGTGGCGGCTACCGTCCGGCCATGCCCACCCTGCAGCAGCTCTATCCGCAGGTGAAGACGGGTTCGGTAATCTCTGCCGTGGACCTGATTCGCGGCATCGGCCACTATGCAGGTCTCGATATCGTGGAGGTGGAAGGGGCAACCGGTCTTGCTGACACCAATTATGAGGGCAAGGCCGAGGCGGCCATCAAGGCTCTCCGTGAGCAAGATTTCGTGTTCGTTCACGTCGAAGCCAGTGACGAGGCTGGCCACGATGGTGACCTGGAGCTGAAACTGAAGACTATAGAGTATCTGGACGAGCGGCTTATTGCTCCCATCTATCGTGAGATAGCTACCTGGGAAGAACCGGTGGCCATCGCCGTCCTGCCCGACCACCTGACGCCGGTTGAGATGCGTATCCATGTAGGAAAGCCAGTGCCCTTCCTTATATATTATAAAGGTATAGAGCCCGACGAGGTGCAACAATATGACGAAGTGTCGTGCGTGACGGGCGGCTACGGCTTGCTTCGACTCCATGAATTCATGCAGACATTCATGAACACAGAAAAATAACATTAAACTAAAATCCTAAAATCTATGACAACAAAAATTGCTTTTTTCGATGCTAAAAGTTACGATCGTGAGACCTTTGACAAAGTAAACGCCGAATTTGGATTCGAGATTCAGTATTTCAAGGAGCGCCTGAGCCTGAACACCGTATCGCTGACACGTGGCATGGACATGGTGTGCATCTTCGTAAATGCCGAGTGTGACGAGCGGGTCATCATCAGACTGAAGGAGAATGGCGTGAAACTGATCGCCCTGCGTTGCGCAGGATTCAACAACGTGGACGTTCGTGCTGCTCAGAAGCATGGCATCCGTGTGGTGCGTGTGCCTGCCTATTCACCACATGCCGTGGCCGAATATGCCGTCACGCTGATGCTCGCCCTCAACCGCAAGGTCTACCGCTCTGTCTATCGCACTCGTGAGGGTAATTTCCGACTTGGTGGACTCATGGGCTTCGATATGTATGGCAAGACGGCAGGTGTGGTTGGCATGGGTCGTATCGCCAAGGAACTGATCAAGATACTACATGGCTTCGGCATGAACATATTAGCTTATGACGTCTATCCCGATGAGGCCTTTGCCAAGGAGTATGGCGTGAAGATGGTGACCCTCGACGAACTATACGAGGGATCGGATATCATCTCGCTGCACTGCCCACTGACCGAAGACACGAAGTTCATCATCAACAGCGACAGCATCACCAAGATGAAATATGGCGTGATGATTATCAACACTGGACGCGGTAAACTCATCAAGACCGAAGACCTCATCAACGGACTACGCTCTCACCAGATCGGCTCGGCTGCACTCGATGTCTATGAGGAGGAAGCCGATTACTTCTATGAGGACCGTTCTGACCGTATGATTGACGACGACAAACTGGCTCTGCTGCTGATGATGCCAAACGTCATCGTGACCTCACACCAGGCATTCTTTACTCGTGAGGCTACCCGCAACATTGCCGTCACCACCTTGCAGAATATCCGTGACTTCCTGGACGAGAAGGAACTGGTCAATGAGGTGAAATAAGGTACGATAACAACACATAACCAAACCAACAATCAGTTTATGCAATACTATAGTACGAATGGAAAGGCTCCCCTGGCCACACTGAAAAAGGCAGTGGTGAAGGGACTGGCCGAAGATAGAGGCCTCTATATGCCAGAGCGTATCAACAAGTTGTCGAAGACCTTCCTTGACTACATTCAGGAAATGCCGTTCAAGGACATCGCCTACAACGTCGCCGACGCTTTCTTTGGTGAGGACGTTGATGGCGACTGCCTGCAGGAGTTGGTGTACGACACCCTGCGTTTCGACTGCCCAGTGGTCAAAGTGAAGGATAATATCTACTCGCTGGAGCTGTTTCATGGCCCCACGCTGGCTTTCAAGGATGTAGGTGCCCGTTTCATGGCACGACTGCTGCAATATTTCATCAGGCAGGAGGGAAGTAAAGAGTTGGTGAACGTGCTCGTAGCCACCAGTGGCGATACGGGAAGTGCCGTGGCCAACGGCTTCTTGGGCGTGGAGGGAATCCATGTCTACGTGCTCTATCCCAAAGGAAAGGTAAGTCCTATTCAGGAATGCCAGTTCACGACGCTTGGCAAGAATATCACCGCCATTGAGGTGGACGGTGTTTTCGATGATTGTCAGACCTTGGTAAAGAGTGCATTCATGGACGAGGAACTCAACCGCCACATGAAGCTGACTTCGGCCAATAGTATCAATGTGGCTCGTTTCCTGCCCCAGGCATTCTATTATTTCAATGCCTATGCTCGTATGAAGGCACTGGGTAAAGCCAACGAGTTGGTGATGTGCGTCCCCTCGGGTAACTTCGGAAATATATGTGCTGCCCTCTTCGGTCATGAGATGGGGCTGCCAGTGAAGCGCTTCATTGCAGCCAACAACGCCAATGACGTGTTCTACAACTACTTACAGACAGGAAAATATGAGCCGAAGCCCTCAAAGCAGACGCTGGCCAATGCGATGGACGTGGGTGATCCGAGCAACTTTGCCCGTATCTACGACCTCTATGGCAAGAGCCATGAGCGCATCAGCAGCCTGATTAGCGGTGCCACCTATAGCGACGAGCAGATCAAGGAGACCATGCGCAAGTGCTATGCCGAGACGGGATATGTGCTTGATCCTCATGGTGCCTGTGGCTATCAGGCACTTGAAGAACAGTTGCAGCCCGGTGAGGTTGGCGTCTTCTGTGAGACAGCCCATCCTGCCAAATTCAAGGAGAAGGTCGACAGCATTTTAGGCATCGACGTGGAAATTCCTGAAAGGTTGCAAGCTTTCATGCGGGGTACGAAGCAGAGCGTGGAGATGTCGAAGGACTTCGCCGACTTCAAGCGTTTCCTCATGAGCAGATAGACACTGATGCCTGATCAGATTCACGAGATATTAAAACATTACTACGGCTACGACGAGTTCCGGCCATTGCAAGAGGACATCATTCGCCACGCCATCGGCGGCAATGATGCCCTCGTGCTGATGCCTACTGGCGGAGGTAAGAGTCTTTGCTATCAGATTCCTGCCCTCGTCCTGCCGGGAACAGCCATCGTCGTCTCACCACTGATCAGCCTGATGAAGGATCAGGTAGAGACACTCAAGGCCAATGGTATAGAAGCAGAAGCGCTGAACTCGTCGGGCGACCAGACCAGCGATGTCATCATCCGTCGGAAGTGTGCAGGCGGACTATTAAGGTTGCTCTATATCTCCCCGGAAAAGCTGCTCAGCGAAATGGACTTCCTACTGCGACAGATGCGTATCTCGCTCTTTGCCATTGATGAGGCCCATTGTATTAGCCAGTGGGGGCATGACTTCCGACCTGAATATACGCAGTTGGGACAATTGCGCGACCGATTCCCCGATGTGCCCATCATGGCGCTTACTGCTACTGCCGACAAGCTGACACGACGTGACATCCTCACGCAGTTGAAAATAGAAAATGCCAAGGCGTTTGTCTCAAGCTTCGACCGTCCCAATTTAAGTCTCTCTGTCAAAAGAGGTTACAAGGCTAAAGAAAAGTTCTCCTTCATACACAACTTTATCAAGAGCCGACCGCTCGAAGCTGGTATCATATATTGCTTGAGCCGGAAGACCACGGAGAAAGTGGCTACTGACTTGCGCCAAGTGGGCATCAACGCACTACCCTATCATGCTGCGCTCACTGCGGCAGAGCGTAGTCAAGCACAGGAACTTTTCAAGCAAGACCAGGTACAGGTCATCTGCGCCACCGTGGCTTTTGGCATGGGTATCGACAAGGGAAATGTTCGATGGGTGATCCACTACAACATGCCCAAGAGCATAGAGAGTTTTTATCAGGAGATAGGACGTGCCGGACGTGATGGCGACGATGCCGATACGGTGCTGTTCTACTCTTTGGCAGATATCGTGCAACTTTCGGAGTTTGCCAAGCAAAGCGGACAACAGGACGTGAACTTCGACAAACTGCACCGAATGCAGGAATATGCCGAGGCCAGTGTATGTCGGCGGCGCATCCTGTTGAACTATTTCGGAGAGCAGACAGACCACGACTGTGGCAACTGCGACGTTTGCCAGAATCCGCCACACCGTTTCGACGGAACCCGTTTCTGCCAAATGGCGCTCAGTGCCATCAAGCGCACCGACGAGCAAATACGCATCTCGACCTGCATTGAGATTGTGAAGGGCATGCGGTCGCCGGAAGTGAAGCGCAAAGGTTACGACCAACTGAAGACTTTCGGCGTGGGACGAGACACGTCAACGACGCTCTGGCAGGACTATCTGCTACAGATGTTGCAATTAGGACTGATAGAGATTGCCTACGATGAAAGTCAGCATGCAAAGATCACCTCATTGGGCGAAGAAGTGCTCTATGGCCGAAAGCCGATGCAACTCAGCATCGTTGACCATAGTCTAAAAGAACAGCCGAAGGAGAAGAGGCCCCCTCGGCTGCAACTGCATATCCCCCAAATAGGAACCCTACCAGGAATGCCCACACCGCCTCACGGCATAGAAGACACCAAACTCTTCGAGGAATTGCGCAAACTGCGTTTGCAGTGTGCGAATGAAGAGGGGTTCCCACCCTATATCGTTTTCTCGGACAAGACGCTCCACGCCCTTGCCACCCTAAAACCTACATCGCTCGAAGCCTTCGGAAACGTGACAGGCATCGGCGAACACAAAAAGCTAAAATACGGTCGGCGATTTGTTGCGCTCATCAAATCGTTTATTCCATGAGTGCCGCAGTACGAACTCGGCTCAACGTCTCAGGAGTCATCTGCAAATAGCTGGCAATATAGACCAGCGGGGCACGCAACACCAATTGTGGATAGCGTTTCATCAACTTCTGATAACGGTCCTGGGCAGATTCGAAACGCAACATGTCGGCATGGCGCTGACTGATGATGAGCGACTCTTCAAGTATCTTACGGTAGAGCATCTGGATATTCACACACTTGATGGCCACTGCTTCCAAGTCTTTCTTAGGTAGCGCATAGATGATCGTTGGCTCTAATGCATGGATATTCTGGTGCGATGGTTCTTCCTTGAACAGACTCTCTATACTCATAAAGATACTGTTCTCGGTAGCCATGTACTCCGTCAGTTCCTTCTTGTTCTTGTAATAGTACTGACGTACAAGCCCTTTCACTACCCAGTAGATATGACGGCAAATCTCGCCTTCCTTCAGGATTACATCGCCTTTGGCGAACTTCATGGGGACAAGGATGCCCTCGAGAATGTCGAGCTCATCATGGGTCATCGTACTGTACCGGCGTGCCAACTCTCTGGCTACATCTCTCGGTGTTAAACTTAGGTTTGACATTGTTCTCTTGTAGGTCTTAGTAGAAATTGATATATTTGGGTATTTTAGTCAAGCTTCAACACGGCGAGGAAGGCTTTCTGCGGAACCTCCACATTACCAATCTGCTTCATGCGCTTCTTGCCTCGCTTTTGTTTCTCCAGCAACTTGCGTTTGCGGCTCACATCACCGCCGTAACACTTTGCCAACACGTCCTTTCTCACCTGCTTCACCGTCTCTCGGGCAATAATCTTGGCTCCAATGGCAGCCTGTATGGCGATGTCGAACTGCTGACGCGGTATCAGTTCCTTCAACTTTTCACACATGCGACGACCGAAAGTCACGGCATTGTCCTGATGGGTGAGCGTCGACAGGGCGTCGACAGGTTCGCCATTGAGCAGTATGTCCAGCTTAATGAGCTTTGACGGACGGAACGAATCAACATGGTAATCAAAGGAAGCGTAGCCCTTGGAGATGGACTTCAACTTGTCGTAGAAGTCAATCACAATCTCGCCCAGTGGCAGCATGAAGCGTAACTCCACACGATTACCACTCACGTACTGCTGGTCAAGCAGCTCTCCACGCTTATCCAGACAGAGTGTCATGATGGGGCCGATATAGTCGGCTGCCGTGATAATCGAGGCACGGATATAAGGCTCTTCAATACGTTCTATCATCACCTGGTCGGGCAATCCCGAAGGATTGTGTACCTCCTTCACCTCGCCCTGCTTCGTATAGCACATATAGGTAACGTTGGGAACGGTCGTGATCACGTCCATATCGAACTCACGGTCCAGTCGTTCCTGCACGATTTCCATGTGCAGAAGACCGAGGAATCCACAGCGGAAACCGAAGCCCAAGGCTACGGACGTCTCTGGCATGAAGGTCAGGGCAGCGTCGTTCAACTGCAGTTTCTCCAAGGAAGCCCGCAGGTTCTCATATTCTGTTGGGTCGATGGGATAGACACCAGCGAACACCATGGGCTTCACCTCCTGGAATCCCTCAATGGCTCTGTCGCATGGACGGGCCACATGAGTGATGGTATCGCCCACCTTTACCTCCTTTGAGTCTTTGATTCCACTAATGATATAGCCCACATCGCCAGTGCGTAGCTCCTGACGGGGAATCATATCCATCTTCAGCACGCCCACTTCGTCGGCATCATACTCCATGCCGGTATTAAAGAACTTCACCTTCTCTCCCTTGCGAATCACGCCATTCACAATCTTGAAATAGGCGATAATGCCACGGAAAGAATTGAATACAGAGTCGAATATCAGCGCCTGCAAAGGAGCTTGCTCGTCGCCAACGGGATGCGGAATACGGTCTACCACGGCATTCAGGATCTCCTCCACTCCTTCACCAGTCTTTCCGCTGGCACGAATAATCTCTGAAGGATCGCAGCCAATCAGCTCAACAATCTCGTCTTCCACCTCGTCGGGCATGGCACTCGGCATGTCAATCTTGTTGATGACAGGAATAATCTCCAGGTTGTTGTCGATAGCCATATAGAGGTTGGAAATGGTCTGTGCCTGTACGCCCTGCGTGGCATCGACCACCAAGAGAGCACCCTCACAGGCAGCAATGCTACGGCTGACCTCATAGCTGAAGTCAACATGCCCTGGGGTGTCTATCAGGTTCAGCACATATTTCTGCCCGTCCTTCACATACTCCATTTGAATAGCGTGACTCTTGATGGTAATACCACGTTCACGCTCCAAATCCATGTCGTCGAGCATCTGTCCTTCAGTCACTTGTATGGTCTTAGTGTACTCAAGGAGACGGTCGGCAAGGGTTGACTTGCCGTGGTCAATATGTGCTATAATGCAGAAATTGCGTATATGTTTCATAAAGGGACTTCCTAGTTTGAAATGCAAAGTTACAAATAAAAAAACGAAAGTTCGCGGTTTTTAGGTTTTTTTTGTAACTTTGCACCAAAATAAATAGTCAAAATGAGAAAATTAATTCTATTTGCAGGAATCTTAACAGCTTTTATAGCCTGTCAGGAAAGTCTCGAAGACCGTGCAGCCAAAGAGGCAGAGACCTACACACGGAAGAATTGTCCTATGCCACTGAATGAGCATATCGACATGGACAGCATGACTTTTGATCGTCCCACCCACACCTTCTGCTATCATTATACCATGAAAGGGACGCTGGACGATGCCTCGGCCATGCGCCCGGAAGAAATGCGACAGCAATTGCTCGAGGGTGTGAAGAACTTGACGGCGGCACGCACCTACATGGACGAAGGCTATTCGTTCCGCTATGTCTACCGTTCAAAAAGCCATCCCGAGACGATTCTGTTCGAAACCTTGTTTACTGACAAGGACTACCAATAGGCAATCCTACTCGAGAGGGGCCTGTTTCAGTTGCTTCAGTGCTTGGCATAATTGGTCAGGGCAGCTGGTGTTTTTGGTGCCGCAACGTATTCCTTCCAGTTTACTTATCACGTCATCAATATGCTGTCCACGCACTAACTGCATGATCCCCTGCAAATTGCCATTGCAACCACCCAGGAAGAAAACCTGTTGGATGATGTCGTTTTCGTCAGCTGTTACATCTATCAGTTGCGAACAGGTACCATGTGTATGATACTGAATATGTTTAGTTGCCATATATTAATAAGTTAATTTGGCTGCAAAGGTAGACATTTTTTTCCAATTCACCATCACCTTTCTTTGAAAGAGGGAATAAAAACATGGGAAAAAGTCGATAAAATAGAATTTAGCGACTTAAAATTGCACGCTTTTCGACTAAAAATGTTACCTTTGCAGCCAAATTGCAATTTATACACCAATTATGATACTTGACAAAATTGACGAACTTCTGAAAGAAGTACAGACGCTGAGCGCCAAAAACGCCGAGGAGGTTGAACAACTGCGACTGAAATACCTGAGCAAGAAGGGTGAGATCTCTGCATTGATGAACGATTTCCGTTCGGTGGCTGCCGATGAAAAGAAGACCATTGGCATGAAGATCAATGAGCTGAAGAACCTGGCCACTGAACGTATCAATATGCTTCGCGAAGAGTGCCAGACACAGGATAATGGCGACGATGTCGTGGATCTGACCCGTACTCCCTACCCCATTTCCCTGGGAACACGCCATCCGCTGACCATCGTGACCAACGAGATTATCGACATCTTCTCACGCATGGGCTTTGTGCTGGCCGACGGACCCGAGGTGGAAGACGACCTGCATGTGTTCACCAAGATGAATTTCGCTGCTGACCATCCAGCCCGTGATATGCAGGACACCTTCTTTGTGTCGCAACATCCCAACGACGTGACCAAGAATATCTTGCTTCGTTCGCATACTTCCAGCGTTCAGGCTCGTGTGATGGAGCAAATGCATACCGAAGACGGTAAGCTGACTGCTCCCATCCGTGTGATTTGTCCAGGCCGCGTCTATCGCAACGAAGCCATTACGGCTCGTGCCCACTGCTTCTTCCATCAGGTGGAAGGTCTTTACATCGACAAGAACGTGTCGTTTACCGACTTGAAGCAGGTATTGCTGTCCTTTGCCAAGGAGATGTTTGGTGCCGACACCAAGATTCGCCTGCGTCCTTCTTACTTCCCCTTCACAGAGCCATCGGCCGAAATGGACATTTCTTGTTTCATCTGTGGCGGCGAAGGTTGTGGATTCTGCAAGCACACCGGCTGGGTCGAGATTTTAGGCTGCGGCATGGTGGATCCCAACGTGCTTGAACAGTGTGGTATTGACTCGAAGATATATAGTGGCTATGCCTTTGGTATGGGTGTTGAGCGCATCACCAATCTGAAATATCGCGTCAGCGACCTGCGTATGTTCTCCGAGAACGACACCCGCTTCCTCCGTGAGTTCGAGGCAGCCGACTAAATGGAGCGTCTTTGGAACAGCAACTACATAAAGGTGATGACAGCGAACTTCTCGCTGTTCTTCGCCTTTTATGTTTTGACGCCCTTGCTTCCACTTTATCTCAGTGAGACATTCCACGCCACAAAGGATGTGATTGGTATGGTGCTTTCAGGCTATACCCTCACAGCTTTGCTTTTCCGGCCTTTCAGTGGTTTTGTGGTAGATACCTTCCCCCGCAAGACGGTGCTTTTGATTTGCTATTCAGCCTTCGCCGTCTTCTTTGCTGGTTATCTCGCTGCTTCCACCTTATTATTATTTGCCATTGTTCGCACCCTGCATGGTGGACCATTCGGTGGTTTGACAGTGGCCAATTCTACAGTAGCCATCGATGTACTACCCTCTTCACGTCGCAATGAAGGCATAGGCTACTATGGGCTAAGCAACAACTTGGCTATGGCTACGGCACCCACCGTCGGCCTGTTCATCTATCATGAGACCCATAGTTTTGAATTGCTTTTCTACATTGCCCTTATCGTTGCCTTGATGGGATTGCTGGTTGATGCAACCGTTAAAGTAAAGAATGAGAGCACAAAGATAAAATCCTGTAACACAGCACTTTCATTAGACAGATTCTTCTTGCTTCGCGGCTGGCTATTAGGAGTCAACATGGTGTTCTTCGGATTCTGTTTTGGCGTGCTCAGCAACTATCTCGCCATCTATGGAAAACAGGTGTTGGGCATCACAAGCGGCACTGGCACATGGTTTATGCTCTGTAGTATCGGCCTCATTCTATCACGCTTGCAAGGAGGAAGGGCATTACGCCAGGGTCGCCTCACCCATAATGCCTCCGAGGGCATGCTCATTTCGTTGGTTGGCTACACCATTTTCATCCTAATGCCCACCCTTTCCGTCTTTTCCCCTTCCCACGCTTCGTTCATCACTTCCATCGGCTACTATGGTTCAGCCATTCTCATTGGCTTGGGTAATGGGCACATGTGGCCAGCCTTCCAGAACATGATGATAAGCATGGCCCATCACAATGAGCGAGGAACAGCCAACTCCACCATCCTCATCTCGTGGGATATAGGCATGGGACTTGGCATCCTTGTGGGTGGCGTCGTGGCAGAATACTTCGGCTATTCAGCTGCATTCTGGATTGTAGCCTTGGTCAATGGTCTTGGGGTCTATCTTTATTTCTCCCGAGCCCGTCAGTTCTTTCTGCGCAATCAAATCCATACCGAGTTGTAACTGGCATCCAAGAGTTTTCTGCGCTCAATTCCATTCTCTTTCCTCTTTCCACTTACTTTCAACCTATAAAAAGAAGCAAGCAAAGCCCGCTAAACTTGAGTAATTTAGCTCAAATTAATACATTATTCTTGGTCATATAAAGAAAAATGCTTACTTTTGCACTCAATACATATATGTACGAACTATGAGAACGCCAAAATTGATAGCAGGACCGTGCGTGATTGAGTCGGTCGAGCTTCTGGATACTGTTGCCCAACGGCTGAAGGAAATCAACCAAACGTTGGGTACTGATATTATTTTCAAGGCCTCCTTCGACAAGGCCAACCGCACTTCTATTCACTCTTTCCGTGGCCCTGGCTTGGAGAAAGGCCTGCAGATGCTGGGCGACGTGAAGGCAAAGTACGGATTGAAGGTGCTCACCGATATTCACGAAGCATGGCAGGCTGCCCCCGTAGGCGAAGTATGCGATGTGGTGCAGATCCCCGCTTTCCTCTGCCGACAGACAGACCTTTTGGTAGCCGCCGCGAAGACGGGACGTGTCGTCAACATCAAGAAAGCCCAGTTCTTGGCAGGGCGTGACATGCGCTATCCTGTTGAGAAGGCCCAGGATGCCGGCGCACAGGAAGTATGGCTGACGGAGCGTGGCAATATGATGGGATATGGCAACCTGGTTGTGGATTTCCGCAACATCCGCGACATGCTCGACATCGTGCCAACGGTCATCATGGACTGCACCCACAGCGTACAACGTCCTGACGCACAAGGTGGCAAGACTGGAGGAGACCGTCGTTTCGTGGAGCCAATGGCACTTGCTGCCAAGGCTTTCGGTGCCACAGGCTACTTCATGGAAGTACATCCCACTCCAGACGAAGGATTAAGCGATGCCGCCAACATGTTGGAATTAAGTAAGTTGGAAGGCCTTGTTAAACAGCTAATTTAGTCGCATGTACCCTTTGCTTCATGGACAGATATGAAGTGAGAATAAGAATGCGAAACTTGAATAGATAGTAATGAACATAAAAGAATTTGGTGTACAATGCATATTGGATGAGGCCGAAGCCGTGAGAAAGCTGGCGTCTCAGATCGACGACCACTTTGAAGAGGCTGTCAGTTTGATGTTCAATTGCAGGGGAAAGATTATCGTGACTGGCGTCGGCAAGAGCGGACATATCGGCGCGAAGATTGCTGCTACCTTGTCTTCGACAGGAACGCCTTCTTTCTTCATCAACCCACTTGATGTCTATCACGGCGATTTGGGAGTCATCACCCAGGACGATGTGGTGCTGGCCATCTCCAATTCGGGCCAGACAGACGAATTGCTACGTTTTATCCCCCTTGTCCTTCACATGCAAGTGCCCATCATCGGCATGAGCGGCAACCCCCACTCGCTGTTGGCAAAGTACTCAACCTGCCATCTAAACGTGCATGTAGACAAGGAAGCATGCCCGCTGAACCTTGCTCCCACCAGTTCCACGATGGCACAGCTTGCGATGGGCGATGCCTTGGCAGTAGCGTTGATAGAGCGGCGCCACTTCCGTCCACAGGATTTCGCCCAGTTCCATCCTGGTGGAGAATTAGGAAAACGACTGCTTACCACGGCACATGACGTGATGCGCAGTGATGACTTGCCCATACTGCCTCCCCAGATGCATTTGGGTGAGGCCATTATCCTTGTGAGTAAGGGCAAGTTGGGTCTGGGGGTCGCAGAGGAAAATGGCCGCATCGTGGGTCTGATTACCGATGGCGACATACGCCGTGCCATGGAGAGATGGCAAGCTGAGTTCTTCAACAGGACGGTGGCCGACATCATGACCCGTACCCCGAAGACCGTTTCGCCCCAGACCAAAATCACGGAGATACAAAGTATCATGCAGAAGTACAAGGTACACTCTGTGCTTGTAGTCGACGATGACATGAGACTGTTGGGTGTCGTTGACCATTACTCCTGCATGGACTTATCATAAGAATTAAAATAAAGTGCAAAAAGACTTACGCGATAGATTTATGAAGCTAAGAAGAAAAATACTGGTTTTACTGTTGCTGGCCGTTCCGCTCATAGCCTTTGCCGTGAGCACGTATTTGTTCAAGTCGTTAGATGCTAAAGACGGACTTACGTCAAGCCAGATCAATTGTTTACTGAAGGATTCACGTGGATTCATGTGGATGGGCACGCCTGCCGGTCTCTATCGATACGACGGCTACACGTTCAAGCACTTCCAAAGTGACTCGCAAGACGGTTCTTCGCTGCCCAACAGCTATATTTATACTATTCAGGAACTCAGTGACGGACAACTGTGGATCAACACGCCAACTGGCTATTGTGTCTATCATCCCCAGACGGAGAGTTTTGAACGCGACATGAATCTGGCGTTCAAGCGGATGGGTATTGACGAGACGCCTGCTGCCATTCATATTGACAACCACCAGAATGTCTGGGCATATATTCCCAAGAAAAAGATTGTCTGCTTCAACACGCAACAGCAGATTAGCACAGACTTCCCCATTTCCGATGACAGCAACAGCATTCCTACGGGTAACATCTGCTCTATCGGAGAATGCAAGGATGGCGCCATCATGGTTTACGACGATGGCCGCCTGATTTGCCTTGATGCACTGCATCAGAAATTTATCGTCTGGACCAATAACGACATCAGCAAGAAGAAGTTGCGCAAGACTTCCTCCCTGAAAGTGTTCGCCGATCAGATGGACAACATCTGGCTCTATGGCCATGGCACATTGTTTGTCCTCGACAAGAAAAAAGGCACCTGGGACACGACGATTGGCGAAAAATTAGGATTGACGAGTTCCAGTGTTGACAATGGTGTGACCAGCATGGCAGCCGACAGAAAGGGCAATATCTGGCTTGGAACCAACCGTCACGGCCTTGTCAGGGTCAACGTCAACACTCACTTGATGGAGGAAGTAGAGCCCAACATCATGAACAGCTATGGCAACCAGGGCAAGCAGACAAGGAATGTGCAGAGCGTCTATGTGGACAACACCGACCTGCTTTGGGTGGGAACAGCCAAATCGGGCGTAGCCTATTGGGGCGAGAACATCTATAAGTTCGTTTCTTCACCCACTGGCGATATCACCGCAATGGTAGAAGATTCGCTTGGCAACGTGTGGTATGGCACCAGCGACGATGGCATCATTGGCAACAACAGTCCATTAGCCAGCCTTTCGGTGACCGCAATGGCCACGACAGCCGATGGCAGCATCTGGGTAGGTTCAAGGCAGAACGGACTTACTCGCATCAAGAAAGGGGTGTCCACCATCTTCTCTACCAACAGCGAAGAGAACAAGTTGATCGACGACCACATCAATGGCTTGTGTGTTGACGGCAACGGAAACCTATGGATTGGCACCGAGGGCGGTCTTCAGAACTACAATCCACGCATGAACACGCTTGCCAGCTATACCAAGAATAGGAACAAGCTGCAAACCAACATGATAACGACGCTGAGCTACGGCAGGGACAACGAACTGCTTATCGGCACGTCGGAAGGACTCTCCCTGATGAATCTCTCGACCACGGAAATCCGCCACCTCATAGGTAATACGACCAACATGAAGCGTTTCACCAACAGTTTCATAACGCAAGTATATCAGGATACCCGCAAACTGTTGTGGATAGGCACTCGTGAAGGTCTGAACGTACTGAACCTTGAAAACGACGACCTCGATTATATTACGGAGAAGCAAGGTTTGTGCAACAACAATATCTGCGGTATTGCCGAGGACCAGCATGGCAACTTGTGGATAACTACCAGTAACGGTGTGTGCCGCATTGTGGTTGACCACCACGAGGGCAAGCTTAATTACGGCCTCTACAACTATACGCAGAAAGACGGATTGCAAGGCAACGAGTTCAATCTCGGCAGTATCCTTTCCAAGAAGGACGGCAGCATCCTCATGGGTGGCATCTACGGTATCAGCAGCATCCGTCCAAAGACCGACGACGAAAAAGCAGCCCTGCCCGAAGTGATTCTTTCGCAGCTGTTCATTGGTGAAGAGGAAATCCATACGGGTGTCATCTTCCACGGTCGAGTCATTCTCCCGCAAGCCTTGAACGAAAGCAGTGTCATCGAACTGGAGCATGACGAGAATACCTTTACCATCAAGTTTGCCGCAGGCAACTATAATCAGAGCGAACGTCTGCAGTTCCACTACATGCTGAAAGGCTACAACGAGACCTATCTTCCCGGTGATGCCCTCAAGCATGGGGTCACATTCACCGACCTGAACAGCGGCACCTATGAGTTGCATGTCAAGGCCAGCAGTGCCGAGAGCAATGCTCAACCATCTCAGGAGACGGTACTCACCATCGTCATTGCCCCTGCTTGGTGGTGGAAGTGGTGGATGAAGGCTATTTACCTCATTATCATCACCATTGTGCTCTACCTGTGGAAGAAAGGCATCGACCAGATTCGACTGCTCTGGGATAAGAAGAAGGCTGTCATCAGCGAATTGGTTCGCCAACGCGAAGAGATCAAAGCCACTGGCGATGACCTGCGCCAGCCCATGGCCCGCATGACGTCTATCATCATGAACCTGGCAGAAAAGGGCGGTACACTTGAGGAACGCGAACAACTGAACAACCTGCACTCACAGATGCTACAGGTCATAACCCGGGTCAGCGATATGCAGGCAGAACTGGAACACCCAGAGGAGAAGGCAAAGGAGAATGTGCAGAAGCATTTCGAAATGAACAGCCGAGGCGAAATCAACCTGCCGCAGTCGGTCAACGACGAGCTGACCTTCGAAATCAAGCATCGCGACGAGAAGTCGCCCTTGTCTGGCTTCAAGGTCTTCTTCATCGACGACAACCAAGAGTTCACCAAGTTCATCACCTCTCGCCTGCAGTATATTTACGATTTCCATGCCTTCGACAACGTGTCAAAGGCTCTGGCCGAGATTGACGCCATGATTCCCGACTTGGTCATCTGCAAACAGAACATGCCTGGTATGACCGGTAGCGAACTGTGTAACAGGATCAAGACCGACATGAAGCTCTATAAGATTAAGTTTGTGCTTCTCACGGAAACCAAGCTTAACAACAATGACATGATGAGCCAGAACATCACCATGAGTGCCGATGACTATATGGCCAAGCCCTTCAACCTGCAAGAGGCTGTCATGCGCTTCAACAAACTGATGGGAATCAGCAATTTCGAAGTAGCCACCAATTTGATTGAAGGTGCCGAGACACGTATGCTTGAAGACCATAACTCAAGTATGACAACGGCAACGGAGACCATGGACTACGGTGCTTTCGACCCCAATGCCCATGTGGTGGAAGACGAGGAAATCAAACTGGTATCCATCAAGATTATCAAGAACGAGCAGGAGAATGCACAGGAGAAAGACGACGACAGTCAATATGACGAGATGCATGAGGACAACCGTTCGATGTCAGATGTCATGGATCAGCGTCTCATCTCCAGCATCGAGCAATACGTGCAGCAAAACATGAGCCGTGGACAAATCAACCTCGAAGAAATGGCCGTCGCCATGGGCATGGCCATGCGACCCTTCTATCAGAAGGTGCGCGACCTGACGGGAAAGACCCCGGCCGAGGTGGTGCGCGACCTGCGGTTGAAGAACGCCTGCATCCTGCTGAAACGTACCAATATCAACATGAACGAACTGGCCAACAATGTAGGCTTTGCTACTGGTGACCATTTCATCAGCCTATTCAAGGAGCGTTTCGGCATTTCTCCTACAGAATACAGATTGAAATATCGTAGATGAAAAGATTATTTTGCACTTTCGTCTCTCTATGCATCATGCAACTGGCATGGTGCATAGAGACTTCAGATTCCATTATCCGCAAACAACTTGAGTCGGAGGGTGTCCATTTCTCCCATAACAACCGCGTCACTTTGCTCATGTCTGGACAGCAAAAGTTCGACGACATGTTTACAGCTATCCGTCAGGCACGCCACAGCATCCATTTGGAGTACTTCAATTTCCGCAACGACTCCATTGCTTCCATGCTCTTCGACATCCTGAGGGAGAAACGGCGCGAAGGCGTAGAGGTAAGGGCTCTCTTCGATGGATTTGGAAACGACTCGAACAACCAACCCCTACTAAAACATCACATCAAGAGCCTGCGTGATGACAGTATCGACATCTGGGAGTTTGACCCCATCCGCTTTCCCTGGGTCAACCATATCTGGCCTCGCGACCATCGCAAAATCGTGGTCATCGACGGAAAGATTGCCTACACAGGTGGCATGAATGTAGCCGACTATTATATAAAAGGTACGGAGCAAGTAGGCGAATGGCGCGACATGCACTGCCGCATCGAGGGAGGTGCCGTCAACGAGTTGCAGCTCATCTTCTCACGTATCTGGGAGAAGACCACCGGCGAGGACATCTGGCGACCTGAGTATTTCCGTGCCTACGAGCCCAACGACTTCAGCGACCTGCGCCCAGACACCACCAGCTCAGCTGGCCACAAGGTGGTAGGCATCGTCAACCGCGAGCCGAAGACTACTAATAAAATCATGCGCCAGCTCTACGTGGGTGCCATCAATGCCGCACAGGACTCCATTCGCATCATCAATCCCTATCTGACCCTCATCCCATCGGTGAAGAAAGCCATCAAGAAAGCCATCAAGCGAGGTGTGAAGGTAGAGATCATGGTGTCGGCCAAGAGCGACATTCCCCTCACCCCGGACTGCGTATTCTACAATGCCCACAAACTGATGAAGCGTGGCGCCATCGTCTGGCTCTACCAGCCCGGCTTCCATCACTCCAAAATCATGATGGTCGATGGACGTTTCTGCACCGTCGGTTCCACCAATCTCGATGCAAGAAGCCTTCGTTTTGACTACGAGGAGAACGCCCTCATCCTCGATAGGCCTACCACACTGGAACTCGACCAGATGTTCGACAGGGACAAACAGAAGAGTGTCATGCTGACGGAAGAGGAATGGGAACGCTTCCGCACACCCTGGCAGAAGTTCCGCGGCTGGTTCGGTCATCTGCTGTGTCCCTTCTTGTAAATGCGTCCCTTCCTGTAAAAGAGAGAAAGATTGAAGCGCAACACCGTAATATCCATTAGCAAGGCACTGGCCATCTTCCTGATGGTCATTGGCCATGCCGACTGCCCCAGCGGGCTTTCCGCTTTCCTCTATGAGTTTCACATGCCGCTATTCTTCATGGCGGCGGGCTACTTCTTCTCTCTCCACTATCTCAACGATGAGGCCACTTTCATCAAAAAGCGACTGCGGGGACTGTACCTTCCTTTCCTTAAATGGTCCGTCTTCTTCCTGTTGATACACAACTGGATGTTCGACCTGGGCATCCTCAACGAGCAGTATGGCAACTGGACAGGTGGCGTCACCCACCCCTACACGTGGCATCAAGCCGAGCAACGACTGTGGAACATGGTGTCGGCCATGGGTGGCTATGACGAGTTCCTCTGCGGAGCCTTCTGGTTTTTCCGTGCGCTCCTGGTGGCCAGCATCTTCTACCTGGTACTTTTCAAGTTGGGGGTGAAACTGTGGAGAATGTTGACCAAGCGAGAGCCTGCCGAGAAAGCCCTCCGACTCTGGATTCCCGTTGGTGTCTGTGTGGTTGCCCTCTTGCTGGCAGCGTGGAAAACATCTGAAAACCTGAAAGTCATCACATTGGTGCAAGGCGGTTACCGCGACATCATGGGCATCTTCTTCTTCGGTATCGGATTCCTCTGTAGGCAGTGGCAGCACAAGTATCAGCCCACCTGGTGGAACACGTTGCTCTTTTTTGCCATTGTCTGGGGCTTCTCCGTCTACGCCACGGCCAACATGAATTGGCGTTCCACCTTTGAGCAGTTCATCTCCTTACCCATTCCCGCCATCTGCGGAACACTCATGATCTACAATGTCTCTTCATGGCTCGACAATTGTGAAGGCTGGCTGAAGCGTCTGCTTGTCTATATCGGCAATCACACCCTGTCCATCTTCGTCTTCCATATCATCAGTTTCAAGGTGGTGAGCGTATTGAAGATTATCTATTACGACTTGGATTGGGCACAGATTGGCTGTCACATGGTCATACACGAACATGCCCACGATGATTACTTCTGGCTGCTTTACGCCTTTGCCGGTGTGATGATACCTGCCTTGGGGAATTTCCTCTACGAAAAGCTCCTACACCGCCACTCCTAATATACGATT
>Ga0326513_10000617_pt1 | contig 30565 bp, 40 predicted proteins | sample 2_2465_0518_D_FD_203654 | JGI IMG/M metagenome (GOLD analysis project Ga0326513, IMG submission 203654) | Bovine rumen microbial communities from UC Davis, California, United States - 2_2465_0518 | ecosystem: Host-associated > Mammals > Digestive system > Stomach > Rumen | place: USA...
GGCTACAACTGCAACGCAGTATCTATCTGCATCCACACCCCCGACAAGCACGACACAAGGACGCAACTAAACCTCATCATCCTCGTCAACGCGCTTAAACTCAGATACCAAATCCCAACGGGCAACATCGTAGGGCATTGCGATTTACCCAACCAAGGAAACACACAATGCCCGCTAATGGATATTAACAAGTTAAGGAAATGGATAATAGGAAAATAGTCAAGGAAGCCACCCTCTACTCTATCGAGGGAGACAAGGGTCATACATCCATCGTAGAGTACCCAAATGGCGATACAACAACGTTGCAACAAGATTTCAACAACGTTGCAACATCATTGCAACAAGATTGCAACAACGTTGCAACATCATTGCAACAAGATTGCAACAGTGTTGCAACATCATCGCAACAAGATTGCAAAACCGCTCAGACCCAAGCAGCCCGCGATGCCAAAGACGACCAGCCAGCCATAACGCCGCATCTCGTCGTCAAAAACAACGATGCAGTAGTCCGCTTGCTCAATGACAAACGATTTATCAGTCAGAATGTTGACAACGGCTATTTAAAGCATTTCTTTTCCGTCCCAAAGCCGTTTGTAGCCGCCATCAACAGAAGGCTGCGCACAAACTACTCAATGGAGACCATCGCGAAAATCCGCATAGCAAACGAATATCTCAAACGTGTACCCAAATACAAGGTGTACGCCATCTCCATAACCATCTGCATTGCCACGGTGTTCCTCACCAACGCATACCACCGCATCTTCACTCCGTCAGCCTCGCCGTCGGATGTTCCGTCCGCCGCCATAATTGGCGGCGAATCCTCGCTCGATGCCGCCACACCCGACGACCACGCCGCCATCCTCGATGCCGCAATCGCAGAATACGAAGCAGCCACAGGCAAGCGCATATACCCAGCCGGACGCCGCTGCCTCGAAAAAGCCTCCGTCGGTATGAACAAAACCCAAATCCTCGAACTCATCAAACGAAACGTACAATGAAAGCACTCACAATAGAGTTGAAGATAATCCTCTTCACCCTTGCCGCCCACCTCTTCTACTCCAACAGCGAGTTACTCATCGCAGCAAAAGAGTTGGCAACCCCCGACGCGCCTGTCTCCATATTCGACAAGTCCGTCCTCACAGCCTTTGCCCTCTCCTACTCCGTGATGACCACGGTGGCTGTCTTCACCCTCCGCCGCCTAATCCCGGTATTGGTATTTGCGGCATTGGACGGTTTCGCGGTCTATCTCCGCATCAACGTAGAGCAACCGCAGTTTGTCCTCATATCCTCATTATTTTACGGCTTTTACACCGCCTACATCATAGTAATCGCCTTCACCCTCAAAGCAGCCCGCCCCGCTCAGGTCGTGTCTGCCGCCATTATTGGCGGCGCATCCTCAGCCCCCGCTGCCACCCTCTCCACCTCAGCCTCTGCCACCGCGCAGCCCGTTGAGCCCGCCGCCATAATTGGCGGCGAATCCCCATCCCCCGCCCCTGCCACCACCGCCACACCCTCGAAGCCCGCGCCCCGTCGCGCCCGCTCTAAAAAGCAACTTCCCCCGCAGCCCGTCTCCGCTCCTGCCCAACCCCCAGCCGCCGAGACCACCCGCGCCGCCCCCGCCGAAGTTCCATCAGACACCCGCACCCCATTCACACAACTAACACTTTTTTAATTATGGAAATCGACGAATACATCTGCATAATCAGAAGTCGCGGTTCAAAGAAAAGGACTGTCAAATACAAGTCATACAACGACTTTGTGAACGGCATAACCGTATTTGTTAAACAGTACAACCTACGCTCTATGCTTGTCAAGTATCAGCAATATTGCTATGTCGAAAGAGTATATCTCTACAAGAAAGACATCGACGGCGCAAAAGGAGCGATTATTTGTGCAAGAACATTCGGCACTTTTTCAGGCATAGAATACAAGGAGTTTGAAGCGCGTCTCAAAGCCGCGCCTACCAATTTCAAAGATATTCTTAAAAAAGGCGGCAAGATTCTTCTGTCAGCAAAAGCAGACATCGAAACCGTTCTCAGGATTAGTGGCGAGGAATACGCCCCACAAATCTTCACAGATAAGGCGCAATACGATGCCTATCAAATCAAGTAATGTCAATTCGGGCGGATTCCATCCGCCCCCAAACAATCAAGCAAAATGAACGAAATCCCCGACATCCTCCAATCCCTAATCACCGCAGCCTTCCCCCCGCGCAGCGGCGATCCCATCGACAACGCGGCCATAGTCGAGCGTATGTACGTCCTCGGCTATCCCCCCGAACAAGTCGAACTCATCAAGCACAACATCAAGACCCTGTACTACGACCCCGCCACAGGCGAAGTAAAGTTTATGAAACGAATCTGTAAACTCTAATACTATGGAAACATCACAACTCTACATCGTCAGGTACTACGACCCAGCATTGAGTTACCTGTCGAGAATCGGCGCACTGATGCACGAGACAATGCGCCGGTTCCACAACCAACTGATTCGCTACGACGACATCGACAAGATGGTAGCGCAATTAGAAGGAGCGCAGGACGCCATCATCAACGAAAATCCGCGCCTCAAACGAATGAAGATAGACCGGCACGACTACAGCGACCACGTGGTAATAATCGACACCCCCGTCAAAAACAACGAGCCGGAGGAGTTGTTCCGCATCGAGCCTATCACCGGCTACCTATACGGCTGCCTCGACACCAAAGAAATGTCAAACATAGATGATAGGAATAGCAAAAAAGAGAGCAAGAAATGAAATACGCCATCTACAACATCATCCCTTCCTACGGCGAAAAAAGATACCATCACACAACGGTACACGTTTCGCCCGACAGGAAGGAGTGGATTGAAGACCGTTCCAAATACGGCTACAAAGACACGCCCAAAAGCCAATTCAAACCTATGGACGTGGTAATGACGCATTGGATATGGCTCAGAAAACACTACGTTGTCCCCTCTCGATTCCGCCTGATAGACGAGAACGGCAACATCATAGAAACAATGGAAGTAACCCCCAAAAACAGAAAAAAATGAAAAACGCAATCATCTTCCTTCTTCTCCTTGCCGTCGTCCTCGTCGGCATAGGTTGGTATCAAGACAGCCTTGATACCGTAAAAGACAAGGACTTCAAAATCGAAATGGCAAAAGTCCGCCGCGAACTCGACAGCATCAAGGCGAACCAAGACACCATCAAGCGCGAAATCCGCGATATGCAGATAGACCTCGACACCATCAAGACGGGCAACGAGGTAATATTCCGCACAATGCAAGAGAACCAGTCAAGGAGTTTCTTTGACTTCTTCTAACGCGCAGCCCCTGTAATGTCCATTCCGGGCGGATTTTATCCGCCCCTTACACTCTAAACAACAGCAATCCACTATGGCACAACACTTCAAATACAGCCTCGGTACATACCGAGAGGTCGGCAAAGTCAAATGCCCCTTCTGTGGCAAAAGAGAGTTTGTCCGCCTTATCGAGACCGACACAAGACGAATCCTCGACGGCTACGGACGCTGCGACCGCGACACCTGCCCCTCGCGTGGGCAGTCCAGCAGCGGCGTAGTATATCCCGGCAAAGACATAGACACGTCGAAGTTCGCCGTCATCGAGCAAAAGACCGTTGACCCCGTGTATTACGACCGTCAGACCGTCAGCAACTACACCTTATATAAGTACAACAACGGTCTCAGCCGCTTTTTGCAGCCAAAATTCAAGAAATCCGTACTCACTAAGGTTTTCAAGGACTATTGCATCGGAAGCATCGACGGCGGCATCATATTTTGGCAGGTGGACGAGCAATACCGCATCCACCGTGGCAAGATTATGTGGTACAATCCCGACGGACACCGCACCAAAATACAAAACCCCGACGGCTCTCAGCGTGGCAAGATAAAGATGATGTGGCAGTACCTGCGCCGCGACCGCGACGTAGAGCCTGAAATGTGCTACTTCGGACAGCACCTTATCTCGCTCTATCCCGACAAGCCCGTCGCCCTCGTGGAAAGCGAAAAGACCGCCGTAATAGCCTCGTTGGTGATGCCCGACTTCAATTGGATTGCCACGCTCTCCATCAACAACTTCCAGTCCCACCGCCTCGGATTCCTCAAAGGATTCGGCAACTACGTCATCGTGTTCCCGGATCGAGACGGATTCAATATGTGGAAGGACAAGACCGCAGCCATACAGAAACTAATGCCCGACCTCAAAATCGGCATCAACGACTTCATCCTGCAATACGGCTGCGGCAAAGAAGATTTAGCGGATGTTTTTCTAAAATACGTATAGCAAAATGGAGGGATTAGCACAGGTAATGACTGCATTGGCAAAGTCAATCACCAACACGGTAACAAACACCGAAAAGGCAAAAAAGGATGCCGAAAAGTCAAAAAACGACAGCGACAAGGCAAAGGATAGCAAATATGCAGAGGACGCCGACGGCAAACCCGCATACATCTTGGACGACAAGGTGCTTGTCAATACTGAGGGCGTATTCGTCAACGGCAAATACGACTGGTACACCGTGGCGGAGTTCCCTTTCCAAATCAAGCACTTGATACGCACTTCTGACGACGAGGTGTTCAGAATCCTTCAAGTAGGCAACGACAAGGAACTCAACCTCGATACTCCAATATTCATAAAACTAACCAACAAGGATTTCTCGTCCGCCGCCAAATTCCGCACCGCTCTCTACAAACAGCAGCGCGTGTTCCTTGGCAAAGACGACGACCTTTTCAAAATCCTCAACGCAATGCCAAAAGTAAACGAAAGCATAGCAGCCGAAAGGCTCGGTTGGAATAAGGACGCACAGGCGTATTTCTTTTCCAACGTGGCGGTCAAGGACGGCAACGTCTTAGAGCCTGACGAGTTCGGTATGGTGAAGACCACCGTCAATAAAGACGGCAAGGACGTAGAAAAAACTTTCTTTATGCCATACGTGGATTCCATCACTGGCGGCGCAAAGAAGGACGACACCGTGGAAAGTTTCACTTACTTCCCCAACAAGGACATCACCTTCAACAAATGGTTTCAGATGCTCTACGACGCTCACAAGCACTATTGCATATTCCCGGCGTGCTTTGCCATCGCCTCGATATTCCGCGACATCCTTTTCGCCGAATTGAGTTTTATGCCATTCCTATACGTCAAGGGTGTGCGCGGTTCGGGCAAGTCGTCCATCATCCGCAACCTCACCGCAATCTTCGGCAAGCCGCAGCGCGAAGTCTCCCTCAAAGGCAATCAGAACACGCCAAAGTCAATGGCGCGTATGATGAACCAAAAGAGCAACGCCCTCGTATGGCTCGACGAATACCACAACGACATCATCGGCAACGTGCAGGGTATGTTGCAGTCTATGTACGACGGCGCGGGCTATCAAAAGGCATCCTTCTCCAACGATAACAAGGTGGACAACGTGGACGTACAATCGGCCATCGTCCTCACGTCCAACTACCTGCCCGAAAACGAAATTTTCTTCTCCCGTACCATCCTCGTGCAAGCCAACGAGACGCAGAAGACCTCTCAGCAGCGCGACGCTTACAAGTCCCTCATCGAGTTGGAGCGCGGAGGCCTCTCCCAAGTCTGTGTGGAACTCCTGCAATACCGCTCCCTCATCGAGCAACGTTTCAAGGAGATGTACAACTCCCTCTACTCCTACTTCTTTGACAATCTCCCCGGCGTTGATACCCGTTTCCTCGACAATATGGCGGGTATGCTCGCCCCGGCGATGATTCTCCTGCAAGAAAAGAAAATCCGTATGGTCAACCTCGATTTCTTTGAGGAACTCGGACGGATGGCGGTCGATAACATTAGGCAGCAGTTTGAAATATTGCAGGAGACCAGCGTTACGCTCGAATTTTGGAACATCATACAAGTCCTTTTCGACCGTGGGCTTATCCGCAAAGGGCAAGACCTCAAACTCCTCAACGAACCTGTCGGCGACAAGGTTCTATACGACCAGTACCTCGCCATCCGCCTTGGTCGCCTCTACGTCCCCTACGCCAAAGAAGCGGGCAACCGTGCGAAAAGCCAACAGGAAATCTCTGAGGAACTTGTCCACGGCGAGTTTTTTGTCTGCAAGAAGGATGTCCGTTTCCTACAAGACGGCGACGCCCTCGACGGCAAGCAAAATTTCACCAATCCGACTTCCTCCATCATCCTCGACTACCAAAAACTCTCAAAGAAGGTCGGCGTAAAATTCAACTAATCAACAACAACAAGGCGTATGACAGACACAGAAACCATAGAGCAGGTTGGCAAGACCCTCATATCAGGCATCGAGCAACTCACAAAGATTGCCGTATGCCGTGAGCAAGAGACCGCACAACTCATCAACAAGCACTATCAGGACGTAGTGATTGCGAACATCGACGCAAGGTGCAAGGAAATCAGTGCCGACAAGGTAATCGCGTGGGCACAGATAACGCCCGAATACTTCCAAGCCCACAAGCCTCGTCTTCGCAACATCAAGCGCGTCAATACCTTTTGGGGCGTGGACGTACTCAAATACCTCTGCAACCTTTGGCAGCGCGACTATCCCGACGCCTACTTCAACGCCTGTTACGCCCTACGTATCGACCCAACAACAGGAGACCTCAAATCCCGTTAACTAAATGTTGAATAAAAAAAACGTTGAAAAATGATAGAATTTTTGTATTTGATGACCTTTTTCTTCAAGGATGGTGAATTTCCGTGGTTAACCATCGAAGATTGTAATTTGCATCACAATCCAAACCGTTCAGGAATGGAACTCGTCCCCGAAACTGCCGATGGTGTAAAACAGTGCTTTTATGCCGTAAATGAAGATTATGCAGTGGCTGTTGTCCGCAATTCTCCGACCTACATTGACCCTAAGCGCGTAAAGAATATGGTAACGTGCTATATCTTTAAACGCGAGGATTTCAATATTGAGAAACTCAAAAGTAGTTTCAATTATTTGAAAAATTCGGTCGGTAAAACGTGCTGTCTATGGATGAATTATTGCGACGTATATATGCCGCAGTTATTTGTCGATTGCGTAAGTTTCTATGAAAAGTATCATACTAAACAGATAAGGAAATAATGAAAGTATATTATGGTTGGCAACGTCCCAACAAAATAGCCAAACGCGAAGCCCTCGCCCAAAAATTTGGAATGATATTCCGCACCAAACAGTAACGTCAATTCCGGCGGATTCCATCCGCCCACCAAACACCCACCCACTATGAACACAGACCTCGAACAACAAATCGCGAATATGCAGAAGCGTTTAGACAACGCCAAAGCATTTTTCAAACTCGTCTCCGAAATGCGCACTGAGCAAAAACACTTTTTTGCGACGCACCTCGACGAATACAAAAAACGCGCAATTGCCTTAGAAAAACAAGTGGACGCCATCATCGAAAACGCCACCCAAAAGGCAATACAACTCAAACTATTCTAACCCCAGTTCCGTCAATTCCGGGCGGATTCCATCCGCCCCTAATTACAAAAACGAAATCCTATGAATAATACAGCATCAGAACTAATCACCTTCTACAACGGGCAGACAGACGGCTTCCCTCACGTAAAACAGAGAGTTTGGAAGGATAACAACCTTGTTGTGTGGCTCGATCCCGATTATCTACGGGAATTGAGTGAGATATTGCCGTACACTTATTTACGACATAGAATTCCGTGTTTCCTCTGTTTCGACGGCAGCGTATGTGTGCCGGAGTTCAACAAGATATTTGAATCATTCGGCATTAACGCCGAGGATGTAGAACCAAAAATATAAGAAAAAAGTAATCCTGATAACACAAACACCTATGAGCAGCATCATCCCAAAATCGTGGTATTATCGTGTCATTGACGCTCTTTACCGCGAGTTAGAAAAGCGAGACGACTATGCAGTCAAAAAAATAAGTATGGAGTTATTAATACCCGACGAATCCGACCCGTCCTTATACATACTGTGCGAAGCCATTGTATGTTCCGAAAGAAACCGAGAAGACTACTACGTCAGTGTCCGCAAAAAAGTCAGATAACCCCGTTCCGTTCATTCCCGGCGGATTCCATCCGCCCACATCCCCCACCCGCTATGCTAAAAATCGCCCTCATAGACGTTGACGAACACCACTACCCAAACCTCGCCCTTATGAAGATAGCACGCTACTATCGGCAGCAGGGCGACGTTGTGGAGTGGTACACGCCATTCGACCACTACGACATCGTGTACCTCAGCAAGGTATTCACATTCACCCCCGACTACTTGCAGGTCATCCCAAATGCAGACCGTATCGAGCGAGGCGGCACGGGCTACAAAAACTACGAAAAGACCCTGCCCCGCGAAATAGACCGTATGCAGCCCGACTACTCCATATATCCAAACATCGTGGACGATAGGAGCGCATACGGATTCCTTACAAGAGGCTGCATACGCACCTGCAAGTGGTGCATCGTCCCCAAAAAAGAAGGCATCCTGCATCCATATATGGACATCGAGGAGATTGCAATCGAACACCGCGACCGCATAACGCTGATGGACAACAACATCCTCGCCTCCGACTACGGACTTATGCAGATAGAAAAGATAGTGAAACTCGCCCTCAAAGTGGACTTCAACCAAGACCTTGATTGCCGCCTCGTAACGCCCGAAGTGGCGCGGTTACTCGTCAAAGTCCGTTGGCTCAAATACATCCGTTTTGCCTGTGATACCTCCGCACAGTTGCCCCACCTATTCCGTGCCTGTGATTTGCTCCACCAGTACGGCTACAAAGGCGAAGTATTTGTTAATGTACTCCTTACGGACGACATCAACGAGTGCCTGAGCCGCATCAACGCCATACGAGCCTACAAAGGATTGAAGATAAGCCCATTTGCCCAGCCCTATTTAGATTTCACTGGCATACGCCAGCCCCCGCAATGGCAGAAAGATATGGCGCGGTGGTGCAACCGCAAAGAGATATACCGCTCCACCGAGTTCCGCGACTACCGTCCCCGCAAAAATGAAATCTGCCACACACTCTACAACATATAAAGTGTTCCGTTCATTCCCGGCGGATTCCATCCGCCCACACAACCCTATTGTCCAACCCGCCGACACACTTGTCGGCGACAAAAAATATCCTGACTATGAAACTACCCGACATTACCCGGAGATTAATCCACCTCACCGCCGAAAAATTGGAGGCGGTGTACAATGAGCATCAAAAAGAGGTTTACAACTATGATGCAGACCAATTCAATGCCTTTATCCGGCAAATGGCAGCCATAATAAAGGATTTCCGCAGCAAAGCAAATTCCTTTGACCTTGAATTTGCCGATATGGACAGGCACACTGTAACCAACTTTGAGTATATCAAAGATATGGAAATGACAATAAAAAAACTTTTGGGTGATTCAGTATAAAAGGTTATATTTGCGGCGTAGAACAACAAAAAACAACAGAATTATGGCAACAAAGACAGAAAAAGAACCATTGAAATTCCCGCTCAACAATTCGCAATTGGAATTGCTGAGGGTGTTGAGTATGAAACTCAGACGTTCAGAGGAAAAAGAATTGGCTAAATTGATTAACGACTTTGCAGACCGTGTGGCGCAGGCCCGCGTAGATGAAGCCGTTGAGAAAGGACATTGGGTAAAACTGCAAAAGGCAAGGTAATGGATAAAATCGTATTGGACACCAACGTATTATTGCAGATAATACCGTCAAAATCAGACTACCACTATATTTGGGTCAAGATTAAGAACGGAGAAGTTGCTGTGTGTATATCCACCGAAATATTGTTAGAATACGAGGAGATATTATCCAAAAACATACCTTCCGTAATCGTGGCGAGGATAATAAATTCAATAGTTTCAAATCCAAATACGATTGAAGTAACACAATATATACGTTGGAACCTCGTTGAAGCCGATGCAGACGACAACAAGTACGTGGATTGTGCCGTAGCCGCAGGTGCAAAAATATTGGTCAGCGACGACAAGCACCTGCGGATATTGAAAAAGAAAGTGCCGCCGCTCGTTGACCTCAAAACCCTTCAAGAATACCACGAGTATCTAACCGCAAAACAACTGTCAGGTATTCGTGGACGCAAGCGCAAAAAATAAAAAACCTTCAAAAAAAAATTTGCACATCTTAATCTTTTGCTCTATCTTTGCAGTGTCAATAAAACTATCATACATAAAGCATTTGGCGTTTGCCTCCGTGCGTACATTGTAATGGTGTGCGCGTACCTTTTTGATAGTGGTATTGACAGCGGGTAGGCAGACGCTTATTTTTTTGCCTGTAAGGGATTTTTATTATGTCAACAAAACTATCAAAAACAGCAGCAGCCGCCAAAGCAGCGGCAAAGAACGACGTCCTCAGTGGCGTTACATTCGGACAAGTCAACAACACCTACCTTGCCGTCTCGTTCTTTTCCAAATTCCACAAAAACACCCTCCGCTCCAAATTCTGTGTCGAGCGGCAGGACGAAGTAGTTGGCGGCAAGGTCGCCGATTCCTTCTACCTAATACAGGCGGACAACTGCATCGATGAAAAGAGCATCGAACTCCATCTCCATTCCGACGAAATCCGCACCATCATCGCTATGCTCGAAACCATCATCCGGCAGTAACCGACACCCGGACACCCTGCGCCTCGGCTACCTTGCATAGTTCCGTCCATTCCGCCGCATTTTATGCGGCATCGCCCCATCCCCACCCTCTCACCACCCAAAAGCACCGACTTCAAAATCGGTGCTTTTTTTATCTCCCTGAAAATCAAAAACTTGCAATTTCTATTTAACATAATATTTTTTTTTAAAATTTTGATTTTTCCTCAAAACCGACCTACACGACCTACAAAAATAACTTAACTATCTGATTATTAATATATTATATTGTAGTTTTTACGTAGGTTTCACGTAGGTTTTACGTAGGTATGTAGGTTTCATGTAGGTTTCTTTGAAAATCGACCTACATAAAACCTACATAACCCATTTTGTAAATATTTGATTTTGAAATACTTGCAAAACGTGTAGGTTTTTATGTAGGTCGCCAAAAATCGCCCTTTTTTTTGACATTCAGACACTTACAGCCTCGTGTAGGTCAAAACGCCCACCCGAAGGGTACTTTCAAAAAATTTAAACTTGTACTAATTCCAAATAACGCCACTTCCCTACCCATCCTCGCCCCACCGTTCTGTCCATTCCGGGCGGATTCCATCCGCCCCTCGCCTACCTCGCTTGACAAAAAATCCCAACCTTGTGCGCAAATCGTCCAACATACCGACATTCTCATTATCTTTACGCCACAATCACAATAAAAACACCACGCCTATGAAACCTGATACAGTAATCGACGACATCAAAGCACTCTTTGAGACCCTTGAATTTGAGAGCCGCGTCCAAGTATTCCTATGGATGAAGCGTCAAATGGACTATCCCGACCAAGACCCATCCGCCATCAAGCGGCAAATCCGCCAACTCGCCCGCCGCCTCCCACTCTCCGAAGTCATCAACGCCCTTATGGACAACAACAGTTCCGTCAATTAAAGGCGGATTCCATCCGCCCCCACGCCAAAACACCAGCCCCTATGACCACCAACTACGCATTTTCCGACGACACCCAAGAAGGCATCCTCCTTCCGCAGCGCATCCGCAAGTCAGATTTGGCTTTCTTCTACGGACGCACCCCCGACACTTTCCGCAAAGAAATTGATTTTTTTATGGAAATCAACCGCAAAAGGTACTACGAAAAGTGGGAAGTCGTATTGATTTTCAAGGAATTTGGCTCTATATCACGCTTTGAAGTGGACAAGGCGCAGCCCCGCATAGACCAATACCGCCGTAGAATACGCATAAAAGCCATCAAACAAAAAAAATAAAATTTATTCCGTTTTATTCCGTTGTATTCCACGCGATTACGTCCAATTCCGTTTCCCCGTCCCGCGCACTTCATATATTTGCGACATCAAAACATTTTTTATATGAAAACGTGGGCAAAAATAGTAATTGGAACGCTGGTTATTGGCGGAATAGGCGTTGCGGCATACAAAGTTACCGCAACCGCTGCCAATGTGGAGGCGTTTGCTAAACAGGCTACATTCAAAATAAAGGTCAGCAAGGTTAGCAAGGAAGGCGACAGCATCATTCTAAAAGTAAACATCGAGATTTCAAACCCGACCAAGACTTCCGTTTCTTTTGAAAAACCGTACATCCTCATCAAATACGGCAACAAGACGCTTACATCAAGCAAAGCCTCGTCCGACATCATACGGATTGAGCCGCAAAGCACCACCACAATCAAGAATTACACCCTCCAAATTCCTATCGACCTGTCCACCGCGTCCATTTTCATCGACATCGCAAGACGGCTTGGCACGAGCCTCACCTTCACCACGCCCGCCGCGTTTGTTTCCGCTCTCTCCGACACGCTGATGACACAGATTCTGCCTCAGTTGACCCTCAACGTGCTTGTTTACCTGCCCAACAAGTCAATGCCCGTAACCTTTGAAACCAAACTTAGCAACTGATGGATACGAATAATATATATATGGGCTATTCTCCGCTGTCGGCTAAATACCGCACTATAAAGGACGGTTCTAAGTTCGACCGCCTTTTCCCCGAACCGGAACTCAAAAAGACCGTCCTCAAAAAAGACGGCTCAGTCGATGACACCGTGCAACTGATGAAAAAAATCATCAAGGAATATTCCTATCAGGTGCGCGGACTTGCCAAAATCCTCAAAGGCAAGTCTATCAAGGAATCCGCTGAAAATGTTTTCAATTTTGTTTTCGACTACATCAAGTACAACGTAGAGAAGGGCGAGCAACTACGCACTCCCGCCTACACTTGGTATTGCGCACAAGTCTGCGCACGGCAGGGCAACCAGTTCGACGCAAAAAACTCCGCCGACTGCGATTGTATGTCGATATTCTGCGGATCTCTATTCTACGAAATGAAAATCCCGTTTGCCCTGCGCATCGCCGCATACAAAGACGAGTGGGGCAACGTCGGCAATTGGCAGCACGTGTACGTCATCGTCTATGGCGACGGCGAAAATATCACCTGCGACCCGGTTACACACAAGTTTAATTACGAAAAGCCTACGGGCAAAGACAAGACATATCCTATGAGTTTGACAGGCAATGACATTATTATGCTCTCCGGCATCGACGGCAATGTGTACGAGGAGAGGGAAGACGGTTCGGTGGGTCTCCTCGCCGGACGCAAGAAGCGCAAGGCAAGGCGCAAGGCTCGCCGCGCCGCCCGCAAGGAAAAACGAAAAGCAAGGAAGGAAATTAGGAAGGCGCGCAAAGCCATCCGTAAGGCAAAAAAGAGTGGCGACACGGCGGCTCTCGAAAAGGCTAAGGCTGCCAAGGCAGCGGCAAAAGCCAAAAAGAAGGAGGCTAAAAAGAAACTTGCTGCCAACCGCAGCGGTTTCGTCAAGGCGGTCAAGAAAGTTGGCAAGGCCATCAAGAACTTTACGATGAAGTCGGCATTGCTCATCCCGCGAGCATCGTTCCTTCTCCTTTTGAGGCTCAATTTCCGTGGCCTCGCCAAACGCCTCGCCACAAAGCAGAACGCACGCGACAAGTTCGCAAAGGTATGGAAAAACCTCGGCGGCTCTATGTCAAAACTCAACAAGGCTATCGACAAGGGTAAGGGGCGCAAGGCTCTATTCGGCTCCAAGAAACTCAAAGGAGACCTCGAAGGGCAGTTGGCGGAACTCGGTCTCGTCCTCGAAAACCACGGCGTGATTGATATGCCCACATACCTCGGTTCTTTGGGCGTAGAGCCTGTTACAACTGCCACTGGCGCGGCAATAGCATCCGCAATGCCCATCATCAAAAAGATACTCTCCGTGATGAAGTCGGTAGGCGAAAAGATTGCTGAGACGGCAGAAGAGGCTCAGGCAGACGGCGAAGACGTGGAGGAGGTGGACGAGGACGAGACCATCCAGTTCGACATGGACGAGGTTGATGACGGCGAGGAACTTCCCGTTGACGACGAGGAGGAGGAAGCCGAGGACAGCGGCGACGAAGACGAGGAAGACGAGGATTTGGAAGGCGCGTATTTCGTTCGCGACGATGGCGAACTCTGCGATATGGACGGACTCGGCAACATTACTGTGCTGGGCAAACTGTTTGGCAGGAGGAAGAAGAAAAACAAGAAGTCAAAATCGGAGCGCAAGGCGGCAAGATCGTCTAAAAAAGCCGCCCGCAAGAAGAAAAAGGCGGACAAGAAGTCAGCCAAAAAATCCAAGAAGACCAAGAAGACCAAATCGGAGCGCAAGATGGCAAAATCCGCCAAGAAGTCCGCTAAGTCAGAGAAAAAAGCCGCGAAAAAAGCCGCAAAGTCCGAAAGAAAGGCGGAAAGGAAAGCCAACAGGCAGAACAAGGAGCGCAGCGGAAACGTCAAGGAATGGCTCAAAAACAACCTTACAATCGAAAACGCCGCTGCAACGGCAGACTTGGTTAACACTTTGAAAAACAAGAAATCCCGTCAGTATTCAGATGACTACAACGACGATTACGACGAAGATACTCGCAGATATGCCGGCGGCGGCAACCAAAACGAGAACGGCAGCGACACCGAGAAAAAGGAGAAGGTAAAGAAGGCTTTGAAATGGGGTGCGGCTGGCATCGGCGTATTGGCGTTGGGCTTAGGCATCCGCGCTGTCATAAGGTCGGGCAACAAGACAAGGAAATCCCAATCCAAGTTGGGAAAACTCAGCAAAATTAAATTGAAATAACTTAATACTTACACAAAATGGCAAAAAAAGAATTGACGGTCAAGAATATCGGCGGTGGCCTCAAACGTCCGGCTAAGATTTTGGGCGGACTGGCTATCGGCATCATCGCCGACAGGTTTTTGGCACAGAAAGTAATCGGCAATTCCAGCGAAAGCACCACAGCCACTGCATCAGGCGTGGCTGGTATGCTGGGTCTCGGAGACGACACTACCAAGACAGGCAAGAAATACTTTGCTCCCGCCATTGTCGCCATTACAGGCGCGACGCTCTACATCTCCACCAAGGACGAGACTATGAAGGACGTGGCTCTCGGCATCGGTGCCGCTGGTCTGGGCGAACTGGCTGTGCAGGCATTTCAAAACAAATCCATCACCACTGCCCTTTCGGGTGCTGACGACGAGGAGAGTTTCTTAGGCTCTATTTTCGGCGCAGACGAGGACATCGACGGCTTTGAGGGCGACGACGACGACATCGACGGCGTGGACGACGACGACGACGTGGACGGCGTGGACGGCGACGACGACGAGGACGGCGTACACGGCATCGGCGAACTTCCCAACAAGCCATCGTTGCTTGCAATAGGCGGCGGCGAGGGCATCGAACTCGAAGGCGAAGCCATTGAGGATTTCGACGGTGTATCCGGCGAAGACATTTACTAACCCAAAAAACATTACGAAAATGAATCAGATTGAAGATTACAAAGACCTGAAAGCAGTAGCCGACGACCTCATTGAAGGCATTGAGATTGAGGGCTTGGAAAAACTCTCCGACACCAACCTCGACGACCTCGACGGCATCATCGACGACATGGAAGGTCTCGGCGACCTCGGTCGCTCCAAGAAAAAACGTGCAAGGAAAGCAATCCGCAAGGCACAGGTCAACAAAGCCGCAAGGAAGTCGGCATCATCCAACACTCAAACACCATCAGCAATGAACTACACAAAGAACGTATATGCTTCGCAGATGAAGCAACTCCCCGCAGACATTCAGAAGCAGTTTGCAAGCAAGGAGGCTCAACTCGTGGATTACCGCTACTACTCCACAAAGGTAGTGGAAGGCTCTACCTACGTCCGTATGTTCGACCTCGGCGACAACGATACAGTAGAGGGCATCAGCAACACGCCCAACGGCAAAGTACCCGCTGGCGAGTATTTCTCAGTACGCGGCATCCGCCTCGTAGCAGGTGAGGCTGCATCAGCAGACCTCGCAGGTGCTAAGGCTGCCGACTACAACAGCGTAGCCCCGGCTATCGTGATGAACGGAGAAATGACATTCGGCATCGGCAACGTCAACTTCTTTGAGAAGATGCCTGTAAGCGTTACCGACACACGTCAGAACACCAACGGCAAGGTAGGCGAATACTACTTCGACTGCCCGAAGATGCTCAAAGCCAACGAGAAAATCACATTCAACATCTTCTTTGCTGGCGCAGCGGCTGCCGCCACTTCCGGCAAGAAGTTGTGCCTCAGGCTCGAACTCATCGGCACCAAGAACGCTAAGAACTAAGCAGTTTTTTCTCGCATTTATAATGCAATTACGGGGGGGCGCGGCGGAACATTGCCCGCTCCCCTTTTTATTATAACGAATAACGTCAATCCGTTATCCCGCAACCCCTAACAAAAACAGCGCAATAATATGAACGAGGAACTCACAAGATACTACGAAACGCTCCAAGACCGCGAAAACGACGGGCAGAGGGTCTATTTTGACATCTATGCAGTCAGCAACAACGGCGGCAACCCTATTGCAACGCCGCTTGTTACAGTTGCCAGCGCGGGCAAAAACGCTTCGGGAGCGGACGTTTTCAAGAAATACGCCGAAAAAGCCACCGAGCGCAAATACGACGCACTGCAAATCAAGGAGTATTCGCGCGTCAACGGCGAAGTTACGTCTGAGGCCACAATCCTCATCCCCACCCAAAAGGGCAAACGCAATTACACCCCGAAAAAGGCGCAAGGTTTTCCCGGCTTGGGCGCACTTGGCTACAATGACCTTGGCGCATACATAGAGGAAAAATCCAACAATATGTTCCTCGCCAATCGCGAAGCCGAACTCAATTCGCAACTCACAGAGGCTAAGTCGAGAATCGCCTTGCTCGAAGGTAAACTTGAAGGTCTCAAATCCGAGAACGAAGACCTCAAATATAAAAACCGCGACCTCGAATACGAAAACAAAAGCATACAGCGCGACGCGGAAGCAAAAAACACTTTCTCCACCCTTTTGATGAACGGCGTTTGCAACTACATCGGCACTAAGGCGGGCATCGACGAAAAACAGTTGCAGGGATTGCTCGGAATTACACCCGGCGGCGACAACGACGACACCGACACCGACGACCAGCCAGCGGCAAAAGTCGGCGCAGCCAAGACCGAAACAGAGGAAGACCGCATCATCAATACCATCGTCAACAAACTGTACGACTTTGACACCGCCGACAGTCTCAACCGCATACTCGCCATCGTGGAACTCTGCGCAAAAAGCCCGAAACTCTTTGAAGAAATATTCGATTTCTCCAAGAGGCTTTACAAGGCAAACAAACAGGTAAAATCCGCGCTCAATCTCGACACCGAGGACGACAACGAAAACTTTTCCGGCGAGGAGGACGGCGACAATGAGTAATGTGAAGACACGCCTTGTTATCACCATCGAGGCCTCCAACGACGCCAACGCCGAAAAGATAAAGGAAGTATTGCAGAACGTGGCAGCCAACATCAGCGAACCAACCTTCTGCAACATCCTATACCCAAAGATACAGAAAAACCCGGCTTTCTTTCAGAAAGTCGCCAACAATCCATTAATCAAAATGTTATAAGAAAATGGCAACAGAATTACAGATAGAAGGCACAGGCGACCCTGTTTCGCCGACCACCCCGGTAGAAGTGCTTGCCGCAATCAAGAATATGAAATGGCAGGTTATCACCGTCAATGTATTCAAGCCGGGCGAACACGTCAAAATCAACGACCTCGCCTCGGTAACTAACGAGCGTATTCGCGGCATCGTGCTTACTGCATCCACTTCGTTTGCTTACGACGCGCTCAAAAGGGCGTATATGGACTTGAACATCGACCAAGAGGAGGTTTTCCCGCAAGATTTCGACACGTCGCTCATCCTCAAACTTGACGAATGTACGCTCAAACAGTGCTTGCTCAACTGCAACTTCCACGCAGACGGCTCGCAGATTACGGGCAACTTCTACGACCGTACTCCCGCCACCACCGTCAACGACCAGGGAGAAACCGTCCCGGCATACTGGCCCGAAGGCGGATATTCGTTCAAAATCAACCTCTACTCCGAGTGTAAGAACCCCGTAAAAGCGTAAACTATGAAAAACAACAGGCGGTTATACAACTTTTCTAAGCCCATCGACAACACTTATTCCTGCGACAAGGATTTCGTGCCGCTGCCGTCGAGGGCTAAAAGGATTGTCGGCGTTTGCCCAAAACTTATCAACGGAAAAGGCTTTATATCCGTCTTCCGTGAAGCCGACAAGTTCCCGATTCTTACTGACATGCTCGTCAAGGACGACCCGCAGCCCTTCGACCGCATCAATGTCGATACCAACGTCGAAACTCTCAAAAACAACGTCCGTTACGTCCTGAGACTTGACGAGACCGACATCTCTAAGAATTGCTACCTGCACCTTTACATAATCTACGAGGAGGAATGACGCTATGATTAACATCGAAAACATAATAGACCGCGAAATGAAGGCTCGCGGCATCGACAATTTCACTACCGAGCGCGAATGGGTCGATGTGTCTGCCCCCACCGTGTTCAAGAGGCTCAACAAGTATATCTACATGTTCGCCTCCCACGCGCTCGATGCCAAGGACGAGGAGCAGAAGGTGGAACTCATCAGTTTTGACAACTACTACAACTTCACCCCGAAGTCGCTTGAAAAGTCGCAGGTGAGCATGTACCAGTTTTTTGAGGGCGAACTCACCATCAAGACATCGCAGTACGACAATACCAACAACGGTATTTTCGTGCCGTACAGGTTGGAGTTTATACGCATCATCCCAATTTACTGAAACGCTATGAAAGATACTCAGAAATACTACCGGCTCGGCAATCCGACCACGGCGGTCGTCGCCACCGAACTGATGAAGGACAAGGACATCCGCTCTGACGTGAAGAAGGGTGTTCGCACAGGCTTTTCCGTCGTCGGCACTACGTTCAAGGTGATTGGCATCGGCATAGGCATCAGTATTTTGGTATATGCCGGGTCAAAAATCGTCAAGAAAATCAAGGAGAATCGGGCGGCTAAAAAAAATCTCAAAAACGAGACGGCAGACCTCGATAAAAAGCAGATTACAAAATCCGAAAGTTGGTACGCCAAACAGGTGGAGAATCTTCGCAAGGCATTGGAACTTGACGTGCAGTGTTTTAGCGACAGCACGAGGTCTTACACTGAGGAGACCATATTGGCAGCCATCAACGGCTGCGCCAACCAGCACGACTGGCTGTACCTTGTTAAGCAGTTCGGTTCGCAGAAGGGCTTAACATACGCGGGCGAGACGGAGGCAAGGACTTTGACGCAGTGGCTCGGCTATGACGACGAAAGCGACATCGCCAAGTACAACGCCGCACTCCAATCAAAGGGCGTGCCTTACGAATCCCTAATCACCAAACTCCAATAATCAAAATAAACAAAAAATTATGGCTAACATTAAAGACATAAAGCAAGGTGGACTTTATGAAATCATTGGCACTACTCCCGGTTATATCGCAGTAACAGAGGTCTCCGACGATTTCATAAAGGCGTATTCCCCATCGGAGGACGGCACTGTAACAATCAATGTCTCCGACCTTGCCCCTTTGAAGTTGAAGAAAGTAAAGCCGCTTAAATTCCGCAAGGGCGACGAAATCACCATTACCAATGGCAGCAGCATATTATTAAAGGTGAAAGGCGGCGACCAAAACGCCCTGACGATAGAATTTTCAGGCGACGGCAGGACACCCGGCACTAAAACCTTGTCCGCTGTGGAACTCTCGGCGTTGCTTATGCAAATCGGCAACTACCGACGCACCAACCCTCGGCTGCGCAAGGTCGGCAAGGTCATAGCAGTTGTTACGATTGCCGCAATAGCGGGCGTGGTATGGTACAAAAACAGATGATTTACCCCAAAACACACAAGGAAATGAAATCAAAAATAAATTACAAGATAATAGGCATCGCACTATTAAGCGCAGCGGTACTTGGCGGCGCAACAGTAGCCGTGGTCAAGATTGTCAAGAAGAAAAAGAACGCCAACAACGGCGGCGGCTCTACGACACCAACCACCACGACCACTACATCCGGCGGTCTGTGGACTACGCGCACGGCTGCGGAGACCACAGCAATACAGACAAAACTCAACGCTCTCTACAAGCAGGAGATAAAGCCGGACTTCTCTTTCACCGAAAGCGCAATGCAGTCTTTCAAGAATATGATGGGCGGCACGATAGCAGTGGACGGCAAGTATGGCAGCGACACCACCAAGGCTGTAACGGCTTTGCAGACTTTCTTGAAGGCTTGCGGCAAGGACATTGGCAAGAGCGGCATCGACGGCAAGTACGGCAAGGACACCGACAAGGCTGCGGGCTGGAATATTCTCAAATAATCCTCAAAACCTCAAATAGACGGCATTATGATTACGCTATATGAAAAAGGCGCGGACATCGTGGACGAGGCTACGGGCGAAGTTGTCGGCTTTGAAACTACTTCGGTCAACTTCCCCGACTTCTTCTACGAATGGTCGGGCATCAAATACAATTGGGACGACAAGACGCTGGAATACAAAGGAAAGACCTATTTCAAGTCGGCATCTGCAATCGATTCCGCCGACAGCATCCTCTTGGGCAACTGGGATAATCTGATAGGGCACAGAATAGATGACGTCTATTACAAGGGCGTGGAGCCTGGCAACCCTTCCGGCAACACAGACAACGTGATGCGCGAGAAATACATCGACGACAAGGGCAACTTGCGGTATTACCGCACATTCGCTTGGAACGAGGCTGACAACTGCGTTTCTCGCCAACTTTACCGTGCCGTCGAAAACAAAAACAAGGAGGAGGAACACAAGACCGACGACATCGAGGAGCAGCAGTCCGACAAGGAAGTACCCGTATTGCTCGACCTCAAATGCTTTGAGGGTTACGGTGTCAAGGTCAATCGCCTCCAAAAGGCATCCGTCATCGAGGAGGAAGGCACTTACCTTTTTGTGGAAAATGTAACCCCTCCTACCCCACCTACGCCCGAACCGACCACGGACACCGAACCGACTACGGACACCGAACCGACTACGGACACCGAACCGACCACGGACACCGAGCCGACCACGGACACAGAGCCGACCACGGACACCGAACCGACTACGGACGAACCGCAATTTGTTGCGCCTACTATCTCCGACGCAATAGAAATAGCGGACAACGTTTCGGCAATACGAATCGAACTCGCCAACCGAGATTGGGCTATTACAGCCTACTTCCTCGATGCAGAGAGCAAGGTGCTGGGCAATTATGGCTTTTGGACGGAAAACACCATCACAATGGACAATCCCAACAGGGAAATCAAACGTCTTGTCGTGTGTGCTAAATTTGGCGATGCTAACGACGAGCCTCTGCCCGAACCGACAGAGCCAACCGAACCGACAGAGCCAACCGAACCGACAGAACCGACAGAACCAACCGAACCGACAGAGCCGACCGAGCCGACCGACAGCGAACCGACCACCGAGCCGACCGAACCTATCGGCGACGGCGACGACACACCCACAGAACCCGAACCGGACAAAGACCCGGCTAACATCGGGCTTACGATTACGCTCACCAAAATCATCAAACAATAAAGCAAAATGGGATCATTGTATTTTCCGTTGCTTAGGAGCAACTTCCAAAAGAAGATTGCTCCAGAGCAAATATATGTAGAGGCTGACGGCGAGAAAGTCAATCTTACACAGATGCTTTCCCGCAAGGTCAACATATACCAAGGCGACGTCAACAAAAACAAGGTGCTTATCACCGACGGCAACGGCAATGTTACCGTCGTTTCGGGCGTGGTGATGCAACAAGCGGAGCGAGACCAACTCAAAAAACTCAATCCCGGCATCGCCATCGACCTCGACGGCAACAAAATCAACGTCCGCATCGATCCCGCCACGCTCGCCATCGACAGCAACAACCGCCTCACGGTAATAGACCCCTCCACCACGTCCCACACGCACAAAATCAAGGACGTCGAACAGTTGCAGTCAGAACTCGACAACCGCATACTCATCTACCAGCCCAACCACCCCGGCAAGATGCTTGTCGTTGACCAGCAGACAAAGAACATCACCTTTGCCGATATTCCTGACGGCGTAGATGTTACGCAGTATCTCACGGAAGGCTTGCTTATAGCCGAAATCAATGATACTAAGATATACGCGCCAAACGCAGGTGTCGCAGTCTCGCTCGATGCCAACAACCGCATCAACGTACTCTACGACAATCGCACCATCGTCCTCGACCAGCAGGGAAGACTATCCGCTGTCCAGTTCGACCCGTCCACCATCAATAGCAACATCGAAAATCTCCGCAACAAACTCACCGAAGTAGAGCAAGACACCACGAAAAAAGTGTCCAAGTTCTTTGAATCCATCACGGAACTTGAAGTAGGCGAAATCGGCGAGTACCAAGGAGAGACCAACGAAAACTTCGTGCGCGGCTATTTCTATGAGAGGGGTACGGGAATCCCGGATGAATACGAAACTATTACGATTCCGGCTGGTTCAAAAAAGATAATCTACACCAATAAGTTTGACAATACGCAGAAAATTGTGTATGCGTATGAGGAAAGAAGCCTAAACAATGGAGTTACAACAATGTTTCAGCAGGAAGGTACTGTATGGCTTCTTGACGAAACACTACACAACAAAATTGTAACCAATCTTCAAAATTGGGGTTATTCCGGGTCGAACTTAATAGCAGATAATACGTCAGGTTTGCTATATGTCTTGGAGGATACTATTCGTAATTTATGGCAGAATTACATTGGTTATACCGGAACATCCGGCGTCCGTCAATTATACAACCACCTTAATAGTGTAAGATTAAGCAGCGGCTTTATTATCGACAGTTCCTTACCAGCGATTATAGGCAGGGTGAACGACGTTATAATGACAGTGGACATCCCTTTGTCTTACGGCAATGGGGCAACCCCATCCACATCTATATCGAGGCATTTCGTCCTTCTTAGCGATTTGGACAGCGTAGATTGGGATTTTGCTAAATATGCAAGCAAATTTCAACTATGTCCCATCGTGCCAACATCAGGAAGTTGGTGGTATGACAATACGAAGGATGTTACTTTCACGACTGTAAGCCAGCCTGTAATTACAACAGAGGATGGCTCTAAGTATGTGTTAAACTGGACGAATGCAATGGGGCAAGGCACAAATACAATGTACCGTACAGTAAGCGAGGATGGCGAATATGAAAGGTATATTGACACATCGCACTTGCTGTGTGTGTTTGACAGCCATCCTGTTACCGACGGAAACAATTACTGGGCGGAGGCCATCGACCTTGATTTGTACTTCAATCACAACGTTCATTTTGAAAACACAACACAAGTCATCACCATCCGTCGCAAGATTCAGCATTACGACGAAAATGGATTCCCTATTGTCAACTCGGGCGTGTCCATCATCCGCGTCGATACCCAGCCCGCTGCCGCCTTTGACACCTACTCCATCGAGACCGTCTCCACCACCGAAGGCTTCCTAAAAACGTACCAACTCGTCAAGACAGAGCCTAACGGCAGCAAGACCTACCTACCCGGCAAGATAGACATCACCAAAGACCTCTTCCTCAATGCCGTGGAGCGTGTAACGGTCAACGCGCAGAACCCCGTCGAGCAAAACGGCGACTACCTGCCTCACGGCGATTATTTCCGCTTTGACTTCAATACTGACAACGGCATCAGCAGCCAGTACATCCCGATAGACACCCTACGCGCCGAAATGACAGCGGGCGGTCATATCACGATAGACGGTACAGAAATATCCGCGTCGGGATTCATACCGCAATACGCCGACCTCGCCAACGCCCTGCCCGGCGAAAACATCGTGCAGTACGTAGGGCAGCCCGGCAACGACTTGATGACTGGCTACTTCTACGAGAGGGACGGCAACTCGTGGAAACAGAAGGACGTGCAGCCGCACAAGACCATCGCCCACACTCACCTTCTCTCTGAAATCTACGACGGCGAAGATTCGCTTGCCACAGCCACCGAGAGCGACATCACCGCGCTTGCAGAATCCTCGGCGAGCGGAGAGCCCGTGCCGCCCGATTTCAACATACAACTCACATACGCCACCAACGAAGACATCATCAACATCTTCCCCGACCTCGACAACTACACCGACGACAACGACGCTGTAGTGGCAAGCGACAGCGACATCGACGGCGTATTTGGCAACTGACTTTTTTTGACAACGACTAATAGACAAGCAAAATGGCAACACAGACCAAAGTCATAACATTGCAGAACCTCGAAAGGTTTTGGGCTAACGTTCAGGCTCACTACGACTACATCGACAGCATCCTCGGTAGCAGCACCATCGCCGACTTCTCGGCTCTTGGCACTGGCTATTCAAGCCTTCTCGCGCTTTCAACGACGATGAAAAACTTCCTCACCGCCGCCGACGCTTCCTCTACAGCAATCAACCGTTGGAAGGAGATTGAAAACTTCCTTGCGGGCATCACCGATTCACAGACCCTTACAGGCCTCTTGGAATCTATGCAAACCACCTTGCAGACCGCCATCAACGGCAAGGCGACCACCACACAGGGCGGATATGCCGACAGTGCGCTGCAAAGCGTTACAGCAGCGGGCAGCGGTTTTATCACGCTCTCAGCCACCGCCAAGACAGGCAACAACGGCGCAAAGACACAGACATTGTCAGCGTCCCTTACGGTGCAGCCATTGTCCACTGCCGACAGCAGCCACAAAGGTCTCGCCGAGGCTTCGGACGTGAAGGCGGCAATCGCCGCCGCCAATACCTACGCGACCACGGAGGAAATCAACGCTATCTTCACCCCGGCATCATCAGAATCATAATCAAAACAGCATAGACTATGGCAACAGAAAAAATTATAACCCTACCAAACTTGCAGACCTACCACGCACGCATCAAGGCAATGCTCGATGTCCTCGAAGCCAACTGCGGCACTCTGCAAACCAACATCAACAACGTAGCCAACAACTACGTCCTCGCCGACGAAGCCATCAGGCAGAGCGTCGCGGGGCTGCAAGGTCAGTTGACGGCGGTCGAAGCGTCCATCCGCACAATCTCGGCTGGCGGCTACCTGCAAGGTGCTGAGACCATATACGCTTACGGCGTGGAGTTCGACGAAAACAATGCCTCCCCCACTTTGACACGCATCGGCAACACCGCATTGCACAGGGCACTGCCCGTACAATCAAAGATGCGCGGCGGATTGCTCACCGACGATGGCATTTTCACGCCCTTCACCAGCACCGACGACTGGACATCGGAGACCCGCGACGGCTCTCTCGGTCAGGTGATGGTGGAAGTCCCGGCTCATTATATGAAATTTGAGACCGAAGGCACTACCCACCGCGTTTGGCTGTCGGAAGTGCCGTTGGAAGGCTACAAGTACATTCCCGCTTATTACGTCTCCGCATACGAGGCTACGGTGCAGCGCAGCGCATTGAAACTCGCCTCCGTCGTCAATCTCACAGCCGATTTCCGTGGCGGACACAACGAGGCATCGTGGGATGCCGATGCCGACAAGACTTTGCTCGGTCGTCCGGCTACCAACATAAGCCTCACCACATTCCGCGAATACGCCCGCAACAGGCATATCGTAAACGGTCAGCAAGACACGCGGTGGAATCAGTACACATACGCCATCCACCGCGACATCTTTTGGCTGTTTGTTACCGAGTACGCCACATTCCACTCCCAACTTGGCTTCAATTCTGCCAAGACCACGGAAGGCTACGCACAGGGCGGTCTCGGTGCTGGCGTTACCACCGTCGCCGATGCAACGTGGAACAACCACAGCGGATACGCGCCCTTTGTCCCCTGCGGCTTCACTGACGCACTCGGCAACAATAGCGGCGTCATCTCGCTTGTACACAGCGTACTCGGCACGGTGTCGGTCAACCGCTACCGTGGCATCGAATTGCCTTTCGGACACATTTGGAAATGGGGCGACGGAGCGTTGGTCAACGTTACCGCTGGTGACGACGGCACATCTCAGGTGTTCTCCTGCGAGAATCCGCCGTACTTCTCCTCTACGTCCACTTCAAACTACAAGTACATCGGCAACGAAGCCCGCGAAAACAATTATGTAAAGACGCTCCTCTTTGGAGACGACGGCGACATCTTCCCGCAAGAGGTTGGCGGCACAGGTGTAGGTTCTACTACATATTTGACCGACTACCACTGGGCGGACACTTCCACGACGCAGTTGCGGGCTGTCCTTCTCGGTGGCGGTGCGTACCATGGCACGATTGCGGGTCTCGGCTACGTCAACGCGAACCTCGTACCCGGCTACGTCTCCCGTAGGGTCGGCTCGCGGCTCTGCTTTCTCCCGTAGTTCGTTCTGTCCGTCAAAGTCGGTGGAGCGAAGCGACCGCCACGACAGGACTTGGGGAGCGCAGCGACCGCAGACCGTCGCGAAAATTAACATTAAATTAACATCAAAAGGCTGAACATCGGACGGGCTGTCCTTCTCGGTGGCAATGCGAACAATGGCACGAATGCGGGTCTCGGCAACGTCAACACGAACCACGTACCCGGCAACGTCAACCGTAGGGTCGGCTCGCGGCAATACTTTTTAAAAATAAACACCGGTGTTAGCCCTGCCTCTTGGCAAAAAATATAACTGTATAGGAACAAGTGTTGGTAGCCGCAAGGCGAAGGCTCTTCCTATGACAAAGCAGAGATTATTATGAAACGTATAGGCAACATATTCAACGAAATCATCGACTTGCACAACCTCCAAGTCGCCGATATGCTCGCTCGTCGAGGCAAGGCGCACAACAAGGAGATTGTGGCTTTCGACAAGGACAGGGATTCCCTTCTCCTCCAACTGCACCAGTCGCTCGCCGACGGCACGTTCAGGACAAGCCCCTACTCTTGTTTCACGGTCTATGAGCCGAAGGAACGCCTTATTTTCAAATTGCCCTACTACCCTGACCGAATCGTCCAGCACGCCATTATGCTCGTCCTCGAACCCATTTGGACGAGGACATTCACCCACAACACGTATTCCTGCATCGTGGGGCGTGGCATCGACGGATGCGCCAAACGTGTTGACTCTCTCATCAGCCGATTCGACGGCAGACCTTTGTACTGCCTGAAAATCGACATTCGCAAATATTACCCCTCGATAGACCACGATGTGCTCAAATCCATCATCCGCAAGAAAATCAAAGACACCAAAGCCCTTGCACTGATAGACGGCATCATCGACAGCGCACAGGGGCTGCCCATCGGCAACTACCTCAGCCAGTGCCTATCAAACCTCTACCTCGCCTACTTTATGCACGAGGTCAATGAGACGCTCAAAGTCCCCGCCGTGGAATACGCCGACGACATCGTTTTCTTTGCGGACAACAAGCCGACCCTGCACAAGACCCTCGCCTTTGCCCGCCAATACATTGAGACGCGCCTGATGCTGCACGTCAAGGGCAACTACCAAATATTCCCCGTCGCCGCCAACCGTCAGGACAAACACGGCAGGGCGTTGGACTTCATCGGCTACAAGTTCTACCGACAGCAGCGGCTTCTGCGCAAGCGAATCAAGCAACGCCTTTGCCGCAAGGTCGCACGGCTCAACTCCAACCCCGGCATCTCCGCCCGCGATTACAAGATGGCTCTGTCGCCGTGGCTCGGATGGTGCTACCACAGCAACAGCCGACACCTCCTGCATAAAATTATCCCCCAAAAACTTCAAGCAATCATCAAATCACCAAATCGCTAAATCACCAAATATGAAAGCAGTATATTCACAAAAACCCGACAAGATAGGCTACTACACTAAGACAAGCCGCATATACAGGTGGGACATCAAGCAGACCGAACCAACCAATTCCTTTGACACGCAAGGTATGTACGAGTGCTACGAGGTGGAAGTGAACCTCCCCCTCACGCCAAACAAAATCACCGAGGCGGTCATCCGCGACAAGTGGCCCGTAGATTACGAGCAAAAACTCATCAACGAATACAACTCCGCCATTGCGGGCGTCATCGACGACCCCGCCGAATCGCAGCAGAAGATAGACAACTACGTACTATTCTTGCAGCAAAGAAGGGCTATCAAGGCTCAGATCGACGCGGATTGCGCGGAACTTGGCATCACCGAATTATGAAGACCTTTGCCGACCTCAACATTCAGGTAGAGCAAGACTTTTACGTATGCCCCAAGGCATCCATCGACGACTTGCTCAACCAAAAGGTAGTCATTCTTGGCGCAAAGAAGGGCATCCACACGAGGCTGGGCGACGACCGCTACTTGCTGCACATACAACTTGACGACGGCTCGGAAGTCAAGTGCTTCACCTCTGCGCGGTTCATCAAGGCGGCTATCGACCAGATGACGGACGACAACTTCCCTTTTGAAACCACAATCAAGGCGGTAAAGACCGACAACAAGAAAATGTACAAATTCACATAAACTATGGAAATAGACATCGTAAACATATTCCAAACCCTCGCCTACCCCGTGGCTGTATCGGCGGTGCTGTTTTACGTGTTGTGGCGCATCGGCAAGCAGACCATCGAGAGTATCAACCACCGAGAGCAGGAATACACAAAGATTCAGCAGCAGCACATCGCCTATATGCAGGCGCAGAACGTGGAGTTGATGGGCGCGATAAAAGAAAACACCCTCACTTTCCGCGAATTAATATCGGCACTCAACAGGTTTTCAAAGGTGCTCGAAAACCTCGAAAGAAAACTCATAATCAACAATAATTAAACTTCATACGACTATGGCAACGAAAAAGAAAACCAAGAAGACCGCCAAGAAGGGCGGCAACTGCCTCAAAGGATTCCGCAAGGGAAGCGACGGCAAAAACGTAACCTTCGACACCCTCGTCCACGACATTCAGGACGATATGGTCAAGCGCACTGGCACTAAGCCCTCCCTCGAACTCATCCGCAACGTCGCCTATATGATAGGCTGGAACATCGCCGACAACCTCGCCAAGGGCGACAAGGTATGCGTCTCCATCCCCGACTTCGGCTCGTTCAAGACCTCCGTCCGCACCTACAACGTGGCCGGGAAGAGCGGCAAGACCAAGACCGTCAAGTTCACCCCGTCAGGCGTGTTCAAAGACAGCGCAAAATTGGGCGCGAAGTAACCCCACCCCGCACAACCACCGTAGGGGCGTACCTCGTGTACGCTCCTATTAATCAAAAAAAACAAAACAAATGGAAAAAACAGGAGATTTCGGCATCCAGTACACACAATTCTACCACGAACCCAAAAAGGCAATCAAGCACTTGAAAAAGGTAAAAGGCGGAGAATGTATTGCAGCCCTATACAGAGAAGACATCGGCGATGTGGATATTGTATGGGGTGAAAACGACAGCAAAAACAAAGGTTTCGGACTGAAACATATAATCGAAAAACACGGCGACCAAATCAAAGAACTTGGTTTTGAGGTCGAAGATTTCATTCCGATTATATTCCAGTACGGCAATTTGTCTGTATCTAAAACCAACGAAGAATATATGCTTGAATCAAAGATGTTTCGTGTGGTTATAGAAAAAACATACAAGGGCAAAAAGAAATATTGGGTGCTTACAGCATTCGACTTGCGGAAACGAAACCAAAAAGGAAAGAAATAGGAACTACAAAAATCGTTGGCGTTTGTAGTATTACAACCTACGCTGTATGGAAAACCTATTCGCCCACAAACTTAACCACAATTTATTAAACCACAAAATTTTAAAGCAAAAATATTATGAAAAAAACTAAAAAAATATCATACGCACCCCTCTCCGTCAATTCTGCGGAAATTTCATTTCCGCACGACGGCTTGGCAGCATATTTCGTTGCCCGGACCCTTACTATGTTCTTAAATACGAAACCGACATTGAAAAATTAAGAGAGTTTATTGAACATTGTAATTCTCATACAGGGTATTCTCCTTGGAAGTGGGACAGGGAAAATCAGCGAGCAATAGCAAGACAGTATCAAGACTTTGCAAATCAAGCGCGTATAAATATCAAGGCTTTGCAAGACCACGAACTACAAATATTAGAACTTATGACCATATATCCCGCCAACCTCTCCGGCATCAAGTCCGCAGCCAAGACCATCGCCAAAAACGTAAAAAACGCCTTCAAAAATCTCTCGTTGCCCGAAATCACCAACAATTCAGGCTACGAAATAGACGACATACCCGAAACGTTGGCAGACCGCAAAGCGATGTTAGAACGTATGCTTGTGCCGCTCATAGGCACTAAGAAATACTGCACCGGGCTGCGCGACTTCGCCGAAATCACAGGTGGAAGTGTTCCTGAAATCTGTTACCACGCAAGCAAAAACAAGGCCTCGACATTGGCGGCGTTGTGTTTGCTCGACGTAATAGCAGTGGCAAAATACATTCCGCCACCAACGCCGCCGCACGGCTCTACACAAGCAAAAAGGCACATTTCCGAAATGTACGAATTGCGCTGCAAAATAAAAGGGTTGGGTGTGGTAAAACTTACGATTGGCAAACGGGTTTACAATAGCGATATGGTTTACTGCATAACCAAGTTTCGCTTTGACAAGATAACAAAAAAATGAGGTTTCCCAAAATTAGCGTGATGAACGTAAATCAAAATAGCCATCGAATCGGAAACCTCGATG
>Ga0326513_10000618_pt1 | contig 30540 bp, 22 predicted proteins | sample 2_2465_0518_D_FD_203654 | JGI IMG/M metagenome (GOLD analysis project Ga0326513, IMG submission 203654) | Bovine rumen microbial communities from UC Davis, California, United States - 2_2465_0518 | ecosystem: Host-associated > Mammals > Digestive system > Stomach > Rumen | place: USA...
ACTCGCCAAGATACAAGACCTGCATTCAAAAATGGATAATATCATCGACAACGACAGCGGTATATGCGAGGCCTATCTCATACGATATTTCTCCAATACATACACCAACGCGTCAAAGTATTTGCAGGAAATGTGTCTCGCCTATAGCGTGATGTCAAAGAACATACAGCGCTTCTGGCGTCAGTATCTACTCTATCTCCAACTTCACAAGGGCGAGAAGATACCGGAGATATACCAGCAGGCGGCATATTTCTATATTGACATGGAACCATCCACAGCCCCCGATGCCAAGACCTACGGACTTCAATTCGACCAGAAAGTCATTGACCGATATAATCAGTTCGACCAGCTCACCCAAGGTCTGTTGAGAAGCGGATTCTCGGAAGAGTCCATTGCACGACAAACCGAATCGGAATTCGGCGACACTTTCTGGTGGAATTATTACTTCAACAAAGGAGCCATTTGCTATTAATGCTCCCAAGGGTGCTTAATTGACAATCAAAAAAAGACAACTGAAAATGAAAATACCCGCAATAGTGAAAATACTATCTAAAATACTCCCCCTCGGGGGACTGGGGGGGCTTTTCTTGCTCTCCTGCTCCAGTCCGTCAATCCCTTCCGATGCCACCCACACTGACAAGCAGCCCGACATATACCCCGACTACAACGGAGTTACAATCCCTGCGAACATCAGTCCGACAAACTTCATGCTGCCCGACTGCGAAGAAGCCGTGGCATGCCTGTCGTTCGGCAACCTCTCGTTCACATACGGCGACGACAACAAGATCATCATCGATGATGATGAATGGCAGGAATTGCGCTCTGCTGCAGCCGGAAGCGACAAAGGCATAAAGGTAGAGGTGTATGGCAAGAAAGACGGCAAATGGCTCAGTTACAAGTCCTTCCCCATCTATGTGGCAAAGGACACAATCGACCCGTATATCTCATATCGTCTCATACAACCGTCATACGTAGCCTACGAGCACCTCGCCATCGTACAGCGCAACATCACCAACTATGAGGAAAGCGATATCTACAACAACCGTATGATTCACACAGAAGAGAAAGGACAATGCATAAACTGCCACTCTTTCCAAAACTACGGCACCAACAACATGCTCTTCCACATGCGCCAATTCTGCGGTGGAACAATGCTTGTCCACAACGGCGAACTGAAGAAAATTGACCTCAAGACCGACAGCACTATCTCTGCCGGCGTCTATCCCGCATGGCATCCTACGGCCGACCTCGTGGCATTCTCAACCAACACCACACGTCAGATATTCCACATCAAAGACAGGGACAAAATCGAAGTGCTCGACTATAAATCCGACCTTATCCTGTACGATGTGCAGAAAAACGAGGTGTCAAATATCAGCAATGCCCCCGATGAACACGAATGCTTCGCTACATGGAGTCCTGACGGCAAGATCATCTACTATACTTCGGCACATATCGACACCACCATATTCAACCAAGGAGAAAAATCTCTCAGAAAGCATTACGATAAAATAAAGTATAACATCTACTCACGCTCTTTCGACCTCACCACACATAAGTTCGGTGAGCCGCAACTCGTGTTCGATGCTGTCCAGTTAGGCAAAAGTGCCACCCTACCCCGTATCTCCCCCGACGGCAGATACCTCACTTTCGCATTGGGCAAATACGGATGCTTCCACGTATGGCACAGGGATGCAGACATCTGCATAGTAGATTTACAACAGCCTCTCCCATCCCCCTCAACTCTAAACACTAAACCCCTCAACTCCTCAGAGTCAGAGAGCTACCCTTCCTTCTCAAGCAACGGACGCTGGATAATGACCGCCTCACGACGTGACGACGGCAGCTACACACGCCCCTACATCTCATATTTCGATGCACAGGGCAAGTGTTACAAGGCATTTGCAGTACCTCAGAAAGACCCGGAACGCAACAGATTACTGCTACGCTCATACAACCGTCCGGAGTTCATGAAACAGAAAGTAAAAATTACGCCGTGGCAATTTGCCACAAAAGCACAGGAAGACGCTGTGCGTGCTAAATTTGTCAATAAATAGTTAAAAAGCGTAAGATTGATGCACAAAAATTTGGATATGTTCGAAAAAACACTTATCTTTGTGGCATAAAAACCATAAAAATATTTTAAGTAATATAAAGAACAAAGGGTAAGTGATTATGAAAAAACTTTTTTTGATATGCATATGTCTTTCTGTATCACTGGCTGGATTCTGTCAGAGCACTAATGCAACCGCATTGGAGATCAGCGCAGACCTCAACAAGGAAACGTATCAGGATAGAGCCAAGAAATACTTGATGACATACAAGCTGAACGATAATGGAGAGATGGAGATTGTCTCCTACCTGCAGGTTCGTGAATCAAAGGAGGTCATGTACAACAACATCATCAATTGGATAATAAGCAATTGCACCGAGGCTGCAACAGCCATTCTTTACGAGAACGAAGAAGAAGGTCGCATCACCGCACGATGCTATTTTGGCAAAATTGCAAACGACGGCAAGAACGTACCATCAGAATGGGTTGACATACGTCCTATTCTCTCAGTTGACGTAATGGATCAAGAAGCCATAATGAAATTCACACTCCCTGGCTTCGAGGTCATCAAGAGAGACGATAACAGTGCCACACGTGGATTCATGGGCAATATCACTGGTTTCCGCTTCACAGGCGACGAAACGCCAAGAGAGGCGCAGTTCTGGCCGATGTCACTTTGTGCTCCTTACAAGGACGACACCAAGTTCAACAAGAATACCTGCTACAGGGCATACGTCCACGCCATCGAATGCTACAAGATTCTGAAGCAGCAGGTTCTCAACACAGGCTACAGTTCTGCACAAGCCAGCAGATAAAGTACAGAGACACTACAATAGCAACAAATAAAAGAAAAGGATACGGCATCACGTCGCATCCTTTCTTTTTTATAAGAACACAGAAAGCACGGACGGAACGGATGTTTTTCGCATAAGCTGCTTTCGCCATTTCCCCTGTTTTTTTAGAAGGCGAAAGCAATATATTTCAAACACAGAGACGCAAAGACACAGAGAATTTTCGCGGCGAGCGCCGAAGGTGCGACACATAATAGGGCGGTGCGTGAGCGCCGTTATTATGTATGTGCGTGATTTGCTGAGCGCTGTAAGTGCGACACCTATTGTATTTATATGTATTTAAATTGTTTTACATGTTTTTATAGGTTTTATCCTGTTTTTTTAGATGGCGAAAGCAAATAGCAAGGGTGTGTTCGAGAAAAAGATTAAGAAAACTCACATTATTTCATGTCGGCAATCTACGTAATCGGAATAATATTCGCCATTATCAGAACAAACATTACATTGTAAACTGCAAAATTTATATTTTTGCAAAATCAAAAAACAACAGAAGAAAAATGAGTAAGACAGTATTTATAACAGGAGCCAATAAAGGCATAGGATTTGGAATAGCAAAGTATCTCGGACAAAGTGGCTGGAGAGTCATCCTCGGAGCACGCAACAATCAGCGTGCCAACGATGCCATAGCAAAATTGAAAGCCCTCAATATTGATGTTGCCGGTTGGGTTAGGGTAGAGCTTTCCGACCTCGACTCTATCAAGAGCGCAGCAAACGAGCTAAATGAGAAATACCCGGACCTCACCCTTCTCGTAAACAATGCCGGCATTCCGGGCAATATGGCTCATAAGAGTTGGGAAACAGAAATCAAGGACATCAAGGAAACGCTTGACGTCAACTATATCGGCACCTTTGCCCTAACCAAGGCACTACTGCCATTGATACAGAAGAACGAAGGAAGAATCGCCAATATCACCGTCCCGTCAGAAATCAGTCCCTATTGGCATCCACTGGCATACGTAGCAAGCAAGGCAGCCCAGAATGCGTTGACAGGCATCATGGCTATCGAGTTCCAGCAGAACAATATCCCTGTTGAGATATTCACCGTTCACCCGGGACCAACCACAACCGACCTCAACGGCAATATGTCATTACCCGGTTTCCACAACATCGACACCGTAGGCGAGAAGTTCGCAGAGCTTATCAACGACGGCAAGAGCCATCAGGGCGAGTTCATCGAGCTATACCCTATCGTAGAGGAATAGAAAATATCTCTGGAGGTTTGCGATACGCAGACCTTCCGAAATTAATTGCCAACAAAAATCCCGAAGTCTTTAGCGAGACGGTGCTCCGCTTCCTGCATTAAGACTATAAATCGTATAGGGTGTGTGTAAAAAATGTTTGACCATTTGACCTAAAAAGGCTCGTAGTCATACAATTGTATTTTGTGTTTACTCTTATTTTATTTATGATTTCAGAAAAGAAGGGCACACAGCAATCTTAAGATTGCCCAAGAAAATAAGCCAAAAGCCTACATAAGCAAGAATCCATAGGGGTTAAACCTCTATGGACTCTTTTATATTATCAAGTACCGCAAATAATTCCTCTATCTTCGCAACTATACGCTGTTGCTCTGCAAGTGGAGGGAGAGGAATTTGCACTTCGCCTATAGTGTTCACTGACAATCCAGGTTGAGCAGTTGCAGTAGCATATTGATTAAGATTTAATTGCGTGAGAAAATAATATGCCCACCACGTACTTGTCTCACAAAATAAATCTACGACAACTGCATGTTCCGTAGCATAGAATTTCCCCTCATAATAATTTATATTTCCGCACAAAGCACCTTGTCTTCCGATAATAGGATGCGCCCCTTCGGTATTATAGGAATCAACATATCCTCTTTGTCCATTGCCTCCAAAACATAAATAGCGATTGTTTCCATCTTGTTTAGAAGAAATAGCCGAAGAACTTATAGCTTTTCCTGCGTGCATATAGAAAACTTCGGATAAAGTCGTTATTTCCCATGAATTAGGAATTTCAAAATCAATATTCTCAAAAACTGGCGTGTCTGCACCAGACTTTTTACTTTGCTTCATCCTACCTTCCTTTATAAGACGCTCCTTCTCTGCACGGATGCGTTCGAGTAGCACCGATGCAGGTTCATCATTCGGGTCTTGGGGTACAAGTTTACCGTGAATTGCAAGGTCGAGAATCTTTGATTTCGCCTTTGCAATCGAAGTCTGTAAATCATCCTTCGCATTCTCCAATATATCTATCACAGCAAACCACTGCTCTATAGCAGAAACTATACGCTGTTGCTCTGCAAGAGGCGGGAGAGGGAATTTGAAAAGTTTAATTGATTGTAGGCCTATATTGGCTTGTGTCGTATCATTTATATATTTCGTTATCTCATTAATCTGGATATGGTTAGATAAGAGTACATAGTATATATATTTATGATATATGTTGGAAAGTCCAGTCTTTATTGTTGCACAAGAGTATGAGACTAAAATTTTTTTTGATGTATCAATAATTCTTAATACACCGATTGTACCATATCTTGGGAAAATTATGTCGCCCTTTTCTGGCTTGCATTTTTTAGAAAGTTCTAAATAATCTTCATATGATATTTTTTTTGCTTCATCATAATTGATTTTACCATCATTAGTAAAATCCATAGGTGATATATAAGGAATGCCTTCGTTTGTTTTTTGAGGCATTCTATGATCAATGTCTGCAATATCAAGACATACATCTTCTAATCTACACCATACCCACCCTTGAGGCACCTCAAATGGTACTTCATCAATGTCTTTGTTGTCTTTCTTTTGGCTTTTCTTTATCTTGCCCTCTATGACAAGCCTTTCCTTTTCCTTGGCTATGCGTTTGAGAAGTTCTGATGCCGGTTCATCATTCGGGTCTTGTGGCACGAGTTTACCTCGTATGGCAAGGTCAAGTATCTTCTGACGTAGTTTCTTTGTATCCATTCTTAATCCTCTTTGCTTTCTTCATATTGCACTTCATGCGAATCTTGTTGCTCCTCGAATTCCAAAATCCATTGTTTTACCTTCGACTGTAGAAGGGACTTGTCTGGAATGCACAGCTCATATGATGTGGCATAAACATTTGCATCTTCTGGCAATGTCAATTCAACAAGGGCATCGTCCTTGTCTTTACACAGGAGAATACCGATGGTTGGCTTTTCAAAATTCTCCTTGATGTATCTGTCATAGTAATTAACATACATCTGCATCTGACCAAGGTCTTGATGTGAAAGCTCATCTGCCTTTAAATCTACGAGGACATAGCACTGAAGCAGACGGTTATATAATACCAAATCAACATAGAAATGCTTCTCATTGAAAGTGAACTTCTTCTGTCTTGCCTCAAACAAGAACCCCTTTCCCATTTCAAGAAGGAAATTTTGCAGTTTGCTGATAATTGCCGTCTCTAAATTTGATTCGCTGAAACTACTATCGCGTTGCAGTCCTAAGAAATCCAATGTTAGAGGATCTTTTATAATATCCCTTGGCTTTTCTATAGTTTGTCCCTCCTGTGACAAACGCAATATTTCTTTTTTATCGCGACTCATAGCCAGACGTTCATAGAGGCTTGCACCATATTCTCGTTTCAATTGGCGCACACTCCAGTCTTGTTTCTGGCATTCAATCTCGTAGAAACGGCGTTCTTTCTCATCTTTGATACGCATAAGTACCAAATAATGAGACCAAGAGAGTGTGAAAGACAGATTGTTCTCAGATTTCCGAGACAGCGTTTCGGAAATTTCTGGAGAATGATTGTCGCAATTGGGTAAACACTGTTTTTCTTTTTTGCCTTGAATTTGGTAAACACTGTTTACCGAATTTGAATAAATCACATAAAAACGCCTACATAACTTTAGATTTTCTTCAGACCATCCCTGTCCATATTTATTCGTCAAACGTGCTGATAGATTCTTCAATACAGCCTGTCCATATTGTGCTCGTTGCTCTCCTTGCTGCTCATCCTCAACAATATATTGCCCAACACCATAATAGGTGTAAACCATTGTTGTGTCAATGGCTGTCTTTACCCTCTTATGGGCAATGTCTATTAAGGCTGATATACGTTCAAATAGTGCGTCTTCTCTTATCTGCAAATCATTCATACTTACTCCTCCTCAATATTTGCCATTAGTTTCTGCAATTTCGCTACAGCCTTGCTGATATCATCGCTCTTCTGCTTTATAGTGCCCATAAGTTCTGCCAATGTCACGTCATCGTCATCATCAGTCTGCTTAATCCAAGAGATGTCAAGACTGGTCTTGTCGCGCTTCAGCAGTTCTGCAATGGTGTATTTGCGCCAACGCCCATTAGGGTTGTCCTCGCTATAGGTTTCCTTACGCTGCATGATGTCGTCTGCATGATAGCAAGTCACGAAGTCGTCGAGGTGGTGACGCATCATAGGCATGGTAGCCAATGTGTGCTTTATGCCTGTGCGATAGTCATAATACCACACTTCCTTTGTCTGCTCACCTTTTTTGAAGAACAGCACATTTGCCTTTACACCTTGCGCATAAAAGATACCAGTAGGCAGTCGGAGGATAGTGTGCAGATTGAAGTTCTTAAGGAGTTCCTTGCGGATAGTCTCGCCAGCCCCACCTTCAAAGAGCACATTGTCAGGCAGTACGACAGCAGCACGTCCGTTGTTCTTCAGCATCACCATGATATGCTGTAGGAAGTTCAACTGATTGTTCTTTGTATCGACATAGAAATCAGGACGGTCAATAGCCACGCTACCTTCCGGACGCGTGCCGAAAGGAGGATTGGCAAGAATTACGTCCACCAGTTTCTGTGGTTGTTTCTCCAATGAGTCCTCACAAAGAATAGGACTGCGGTTTGTGCCTATGCCGTGAAGGTACAGATTCATGGAAGCAAGAGTAACTACCAGAGCCGTGTTGTCGTAGCCGGTAAGTGCTTTCTCGCGCAGGAAATCACGCTTGCCCTTGTCCTGCGACTGATTCTTCATATAGTCGTATGCAGCAAGAAGGAAACCGCCTGTGCCACATGCAGGGTCGCAAACCGTCTCGCCTATCTGCGGACGTGTCACGTCCACCATTGCAGAGATAAGGGAGCGCGGTGTGAAATACTGTCCTGCACCGCTCTTCTTGTCCTGTCCGTTCTTTTCAAGTATGCCTTCATATATGGCACCCTTTACGTCACCATCCATCACAAGCCATTGTTCTTCGTTGATCAAGGTAATTACCTTGCGCAGATACACAGGCTTGTCAATCTTGTTCTGAGCCTTTACGAAAATAGTGCCTATAAGGTTTTCCTCTTCGGATAGTACCTTCAGCGTCTCCTCATACTGCTTGATAAGGTCAAGGCCATCAAGATCAATGAGGTCTTTCCATCGGTAGCCCTCAGGAATGGCTGAGTCTTCGCCAAATGTCTCCACGTTCTCATCGTCCATTTTCAGGAAGAGGAGATAGGTGAGCTGTGTGATATAGTCGGTGAAGCCGATGCCCTGTCCCGAAAGAGTTGTAGCAAGCTTCCAAACTTTCTTTGTAAGTGATGTTTCTTTGTTTGTTGCCATGTAATGTTAAGCTGTTTTTCTATATAGTAAGAACTTTGACAATGACACAAGCGCTTCATCAGCCAGAGCCTTACCACCAAATGCCTTGATGAGTTGTGCAGCCCTTGTCTTGTCATCGTCCATTATATCCTTGATTGTGCAAGCTCCGTTAGAAGATATGTAGTCAACAATCTGACGAATAATGGCTATCTGCTGTTCAGTCAATATGCGCTGCACCTGACCATACCACAGGTTGAAACGCTGCTGTGCCGATGGATAGAGGCTTTCAAGGGTTTCTATCTGACGGCTTGCAAAGCGCACCAACTGGATGATGTTGGTGAGGGCTTCTTTCGCCTCCTTTGTGGTATGCGCCTTAACCGACTGCGGATTGACGATTGCATAGCAGTTCCACAGGCGAGAGGTCTGGAACTTGCTGTTTTCAAGTTTCAGTCTGTTCTCCAAGTCCTTTAGCACAGCGTATGTAAGCGGTTCTCCGTTGTTGTTGTAAATCATGCGCAATGCCTCAATCTCGTCCTGATGGTCTTCGCAGTATTTCTCGAAAGCCGACGTTACATCCCTTGCCTCTTCTTGTGAGAATCCCTTGAAGATGAGTTGGTCTTCTCCCGGCATGAGCGTCTCTACGAAGCCGGCAGCAAGGATGAGCAGATACTCTCGCGCGTCGGGGTGATGCGTAAGCGGAGCCACCAATGCAGCACGTTCCGCATTCGGGTCGTTGATGTCCTCGTATGGAGGCAGCGCGTCATTCTCGAATGCCTCGAAGATTGCAGCCGATATTTCCTGCATCCCGCTATGTGCCAATCGCAGGAATTCCTCACGCTGTTTTTCCGTACACTTGCTATTGATACGGGCAAGCCTGCTTGCTATCAGGCGCAGGTATTCATCGTCGAGATTGCCATGTGTAAGCAATTCCAACAGGCGACGGAGTGTTATTGTCCTTTCAGGCTCATCACCTCCCGGACTTGTGGTTGTCTTATGGCTTTCGGTTACTCCCACGGCATCCACGAGGAAGAAGCAGTCCTTGCTGAAGGCATTAGGAGTGACATTGCGCAACTGGTCATCGCCTATGGTGCGCACTCCACGTCCTTTCATTTGTATATACAACGGCTCAGAGGCTACATCGCGCATGAACAGAAGCACCTCAAGAGGCTTGACATCAGTACCTGTGGCTACCAGCGTACAGGTAACGGCAATGCGGAACTCCTTATCATTGCGGAACTGGCGTATCAGTTCGTTACTGTCGCCTGAAGAGTAGGTGATTTTCTGCACGAACTTGTCGTCAGTCCTACCAAACACCTCTTTGGCTATGCGCACAATGTTGCTGGCGTGGATTTCATTCAAGGCAAAGATAAGTGTCTTGGGCAGATAGTTCATATCAGCCTCACGCTGCGGATCGGTGAACATCTCCGTATATACGGCATCGCGATAGGTTTCAAGAACGAGTTTTATCTGTGCCGGATTGATGACGCTGCGGTTCAGTTCCTCTTTGGTGTAGTTCTTTGTCTCCTCGTTGCGTATTGTCTCAACCTTGCCAGTATAGCGTGTTTCGCGTTTCACCTTGTCGCCCTTTCGTATCGCGCCTCCGTTTTCTGTCACCTCAGTCTTGATGCGATATACACGGGCATCCACATTCACGCCATCAACAATGGATTGCTCCAGCGTGTAGTTTACTACGATGTTATTATTGAAGAATGCCTTTGTCTCAGGGACTGGGGTTGCGGTAAGGCCTATTAGCTTTGCTGTGTTGAAATATTCAAGCACACTTCTCCAGTTGCCGTAGATAGAACGGTGACACTCGTCAATGATAATGAGGTCGAAGAAGTCAGGCGGAAGCATCGTTTCTGTAGGAAGCTGCACCTCGCCCATTGCCGTATCCTCGTCGTCGTCATCGTTATCGGTGATTTCCTGTCCTGTGAGTAGGGAGAATAGGCGCTGTATGGTTGAAATCACTACGTTACTGTCAGTCGGTATCTTTGCGGATTTCAGTCGGTCCACCGTGTAGATGGTGTTAAATGGATCGCCATTCTCTGTGAGACGGAACATGCCGAACTCACCTTCTGCCTGTTTGCCCAGATTGTTGCGGTCAACAAGGAATAGAATGCGCCTCATGGGTGTATAAGCCAAGAGACGATATGCAGCCATACATGCAGTATATGTCTTGCCCGCACCTGTAGCCAATACGATAAGCGCACGTTGCTGTCCTGCGCGGAAACTGCTTTCAAGTCCTGTTATGGCTTCATACTGACAGGCGCGCAATCCTTTCTTACTCAAGGTGGGTAGCCCTGCGTATGGGTCTTCAATGCCAAGCATCTTTACAATCTCCTTCGGGGTGTGGATGCGGTTTACGGCAATGAGCTTGTTTTCTCTGAAGCGGAAATATGTGTCCTCGCCGTTTGACTGATAGATGAGAGGCAAAGGACGCTCGTAAACCTTATAGTAATCAGGCACACTACGGGCATATCTGTCAGTCTGATCGCAGACAATACCTGCATCGGCTTCAACCTCCTGTCTTTTTGCTTCAAGAACACCTACGGCCATACCATTAATGAACAGGAAATAGTCTGCTTCGTAATTCCTTTCTAACAGGCCTTCACGGATAGCCGCAGCAGTCAGGGTAGGCGTATAGAAGTCTCTATCCACCACCTTCCAACCAGCCTCTACAAACATCTGGTCTATTTTGACTCTTGCTTTTTCTTCTGGTGTCATACTCATTAATTCCGCAATTAAAAATGATGTTTTCCACAAATTTAAGCATTAGCAGAATACTCGATGTATTGCCATTTCGGATTCCTTGCAAGTTTTTGTGCTGCAAATACAAAACGCAAAGAAGCATAATGACATGGCAAAGGTACGAAAAAAGAATGAAACGAACAAAAGACATAACGGCAAATTTATAGTTTACTATAAAAATACCATCTCGCAAGAGAAGATATACTTAATTTATGCATACCAAAGAAAGACTTTGCAAGGCCCATTTTTCGCCTATTCCACGGAACGGATCTGAAACGGACTTGAAACGGAGGAGAAGCGGACCTACATTGAAGGCATAAAAGAACCATATATTTAATACCTTTGATTTGCAATGTCGAGATTGCAATTTCGTGTTCAGAAAAAGAGTTTTCAAAAAACTCGTCACTCGTCACCCGTAACGCTGTAAGTCGTTGGGATATTGAGGCTTACAGCGCTAATTCACCCTATACCACTCGTCACCACACTCGTCACCCAAATCGTTGTATGTTGTTGAGAATGTGTATGTTATATGCACAATTTACCCTCCGTTCACTCGTCACCCTACAAATGGGTGACGAGTGAATTGTCCTTGTAACTTATTCTATATCAGAATGATATTCGGCATAAGGGTGATGAGTGGGTGACGAGTGGAATGAAATGAATCACCGCTGTAATTTGTAGATACACAGATCGTTACAGCGTTATGGGTGACGAGTTGACGAGTAGTGTAAAAATTCTATTTTTCTTTCTGTAAAAATAAGCGACATAACTTGAAGGATGTTATGCCTCCGTTGATCCTCCGTTGTAAATCCGTTGTAGGTCCGTTTCAGGTCCGTTTCAAGTCCGTTCCTAAGAATGGGACTTACATGGGAGGCACAAGGGAGTTACATAGGACTTACTTGGGAACTACGCTCTTTTTGGGGGAAAGTAAAAATACTGGTTTTGCACGTTAAGAAATGTCTGGAAGACAGTACCATGAGTAACCCCGTACATACGAGTGAAACAAGGATGTGCGGGGATTAAGCCTCTACTCTTATAACTGCCTGGAGGGCAGTACACCGCGAAAGGGTATGCATGAAAACTAATCGGGTACAGCCTTCCAGGCTAATAAAAGAAAGTGGAGCATTTCTTTCCGAGGGCATCCTCTCCTATGTAGAGTATGCACCTCGGTTACTTATAGTGTTGCCTTCCAGGCAATTCTTTCCTTGTGACGAATGTCGCTATGTAATTTATTGGATATGATTTATTTGCAATTTTCTTTCTATGAAAAGCAAATGTCACGGGTGCTTTTGTGGAATTTTTGGCACGTTATTTGTAAGGAATAGTCGGGAGATTAAGTCCCAGAATAAATCTTAGTTCTACTTTTTTATTAACAATTAAATTCAACATTATCTATGATTGAAACAAATCCTTTTGCTCAGGGCGAAATACGCACTGAAATGTCAGAAACCGCGTCTGAAAATTCTGAAGCCAATGCTCCTGAATTGGTTGAGAATGACCTGTTGGCGGTAGAGTACCATCTTGAGCACAACTATCAATTTCGCCGCAATGTGCTCAGCGGCTTGGTTGAGTACAAGAAGACAGGAGAGCCTGACGAGAACTTCTCTCGCCTGACCTCTGAGGCGCTCAACACCATATTTATTAAAGCGAAGCGCGAGATTCCTGACGACACGAGTCTGAAGACTGACATAAAGGCATACGTGGAGTCTGACATTCCGCCAGTATATAATCCTGTGGTGACATGGCTTGACAGTCTTGCAAAGTGGGATGGCAAGGACAGGGTGGCAGAATTCCTGAATCGTATTCCGGGGCTGTCAGACGAAAAGATTGCCTTTCTGAGGATTTATCTACGCTCTAACGTGGCACATTGGCTGAATATGGAGCAAGAGCATGGTAATGAGACAGTTCCGTTGCTTATTGGTAATCAAGGCTGTGGCAAGAGTACGTTCTGCGTGCGTTTCCTGCCAAAGCATCTACGTCAGTATTATCTCGACCATTTCAATCTTGCCAATAAATTTGACAAGGAGATGGCTCTGAGCAGTTGCCTACTTATCTGCCTTGACGAGATTGATATGTATAACGCTCGTCAGATGGCGCAGATAAAGCAGGCTCTATCGAAGGTGAAGGTAAACGGACGCAAGATTTATGGCAAGACAATTGATGAGCGAATGCGTTTCGCATCGTTCATTGCTACGACAAACAACCGTCATCCGCTTGTCGATAAGACAGGTTCACGACGTTTCTTGACTATTGAGATTCCGAATGGCGAGGTCATCAACAATAATGATGAGATTGAATATGAGCAGTTGTATGCCCAGCTGCTTCATGAGGTTCGTGATGAGAAATTGCGATATTGGTACACCAACGAGGAGACGCTGCGAATACAGGAACTTAACGCGCCTTACGAGCAGACTCTGGATTTGGAGCAGATGATTGACTGCATGTTCCGCAAGCCGCAAGGCAACGAGAAACATGGGGCTTTCACTTCGCTCGACATTCGCAAGATTCTGAAGCAGCAATATCCTGATGTGGCTGACAGTCAGATCAATTCTATCAAGATAGGCAAGGCTATGAAGGAGATGAAGGTGGCAAGGGTGAAGTCAAAACGAGGGGTAAGCTATTCGCTCGTAAAACTCGCAGCGTAGAGGGGAGCATAGTGCATAGTTCATAGTTCATAGTGCATAGTTCATAAGCCCCACATAAATATCTGGAATTAGAGAGATCATTTATTAATCAATAATGCCGCTCAGAATTGCGTCTGAACGGCATTTTTTATTAACCTATTCATTATTATTGTTGTCCGGAAAAAAAACAAAAACCAGAAAAACCCATTTATGTTCTAAAAGGCTTGCAGCCTTCATAATGTATTGATTGACTGAAAGCCTTTAGTAAAGACCCCTTCCTGCCTTGCAGGCACCCTTCCCCGTGAAGGGGCAGGGAAGGCTAGCGCAGAAAGGCCTAACGAGAATGTCCAAACGGCGGCAGCTTCTTGCCCCTTTACGGGGAAAGATGTCCGCAGGACTGAAAGGGGTCTCATTACCCTTTGCGAGGGTTGGAACATAAATGAAAAAAACAGGAAAAAGCCAATCAATTAACACTTGCGAAGCTTGATGAGCTTGCGAATAATTAACATGCGGCTTTTTCCTGTTTTTTACCTTAATGTCTTGCCGTAGGCCTGATATGTGGATTTATTTTATCGGGAAGCCCCAAGGCTTACCAGAAAAATAAATACGCATAGCAGCAAGAGTCGAGGAACGAGACTCTAAGATATTAAGGGGTTTTTGTTGTTTTTGTATTATTCATAGGCTTACCGGATAGCAATAATTTACTATGAACTATTCACTATGCACTATTGAAGATTAACTGCATCGAGCACCTTGTCGGTTGCTCCGGAGGCACTCTTGACATATTCGCCTGCCTTCTGACTCGAAGTGGCGAGCGAGGCCTTGTCGGCAATGAAGCTGTCCATTATCTTGGCAAAGTCGTCAGAGCCGTTGATAGGATAGCCGCCACCGGCAGCAATGAGTTCCTTGGCCTCCTGGAACTTGTCGTGGTTAGGACCGAATACTACCGGCATATTCCATACAGCAGCCTCAAGCACGTTGTGTATGCCTACTCCGAATCCTCCGCCTACGTAAGCTACATCACCATATTTATATATAGAGGAGAGGAGTCCGAAGCAGTTGATGATGAGTACCTCGGCATTCTGGAGTCGCTCTACGAGATCTTCATCGAGTGGGTGATTGCCTCGTGTCTGCATCGCCATCATATCGGTGTAGCGCTCCACCTTCCTGCCTTTTAGCAGGGCTTCTATCTGCTGAAGGTGGTCTTCACCTATGACGTGAGGCGCGATGATGAGTTTCCAGTCCTTATGCTTCTCGAAGTATGGGATGAAGATCTCCTCGTCGGGCTGCCATGAGCTGCCGGCAACGAATGTAGGCTTGCCATCCTTGAAAGCCTTTACAAGTTCGAGTGTGCGTGACTGGTCGGCTATCTGCATAACGCGGTCGAAGCGTGTATCGCCTGTTACCTTCACGTTCTTGATGCCTATGTTCTCAAGCAGTTGTTTTGACTCCTCGTTCTGCACGAAGAAGGCTGTGAAGCACTTGAGTACGTGGGCGTATTCCTTGCCGTACCAGCGGAAGAACACCTGATTAGGACGGAAGATGCTGCTCACGCTATATACCGGCACCTTGCGATGATTGAGGATGTGCAGGTAGTTGTACCAGAACTCGTACTTTATGAAGAAGGCTATCTCCGGACGTATGGTTCTGAGGAATCGACGGGCATTGGTGACAGTATCGATAGGAAGGTAGCAGATGATATCCGCACCCTCATAGTTCTTTCTCACTTCATATCCCGAGGGAGAGAAGAAAGTGAGCAGAATCTTGTATTCCGGACGATGCTCACGCAGATACTCGATGATGGGGCGACCTTGCTCAAACTCGCCCAGCGATGCTGCGTGCACCCAGATATATCGTGCATTTGGGTCAACCTTCTCGCGAAGCACACGAAACGAATCGCGTTCTCCACGCCACATCTTCTTCAACTTGCCGTTGAAGAGACTTGCGATTGCAACTCCCAGTTGCACTATGTACATTATGATGTTATACATAATAAAAGCTTAAACTAACCAGCCCCTCACCCGTCACTATGTGACACCCTCTCCCCAAGGGGCGAGGGGGATGTTACAACATATCACTTATGAGGAGTCCTTTGAAGGAACATTATTCGCGAGCTCATCAGCTTCGCAGTTTCTAACTTTTTCCTCGCCCCTTGGGGAGAGGATGCCCGTAGGGCAGGTGAGGGGCCGTAGGGACTGGGTGGGCTAGCCTAATTTTTCCACCGCTCTCTTCAGGCGGGCTAATGTTTCTTCCTTGCCGAGGAATGCGGAGATATCGAACATGCCAGGACCCTTGCCCTCGCCAACGAGTGCGAGGCGGAAGGCGTTCATCACGTCACCGAGCTTGTAGCCCTTGCTCTCAACCCATGCCATAACGACAGGCTCCTGACCTTCAACAGAGAAGTCGCTAATACCTTCGAGAACAGTAGCAAGTTCGGTCATTACCTCTGCTGAGTTCTCCTTCCAGCGCTTCTTCACGGTCTTCTCGTCGTATACATCGGGAGCAATGAAGAAGAATGAACAGAGATTCCAGAGCTCGCTTACGAAGTTCACACGATCTTTCATCATCTCAACAACCTTGACGATGCGATCCATAGACTCCTCAACGCCATTGTTTGCAACGATTGGGGCGAAGAGACCGGCAATCTCCTCTGCACTCTTGCGCAGGATATACTCGTGGTTGAACCACTGGCACTTCTTATAGTCGAACTTTGCACCAGCCTTAGAGCAGCGTGAGATGTCGAATGCCTTTTCAAGTTCCTCAAGAGAGAACACCTCCTGCTCTGTGCCCGGATTCCATCCGAGAAGTGCAAGGAAGTTTACGATAGCCTCTGGGAAATATCCGCTCTCGCGATAGCCTGAGCTTATCTCGCCAGTCTTTGGGTCGTGCCATTCAAGTGGGAATACAGGGAAACCGAGTCGGTCGCCGTCACGCTTTGATAGCTTACCCTTGCCCTCTGGCTTCAGCAAAAGAGGAAGGTGGGCAAACTGAGGCATTGTATCTTCCCATCCGAATGCCTTGTAGAGAAGTACATGAAGCGGAGCACTTGGCAGCCACTCCTCACCACGGATGACGTGTGAGACTTCCATGAGGTGGTCGTCAACGATGTTGGCAAGGTGATAGGTTGGCAGTTCGTCGGCACTCTTATAGAGCACCTTGTCGTCGAGAATGTCGCTCTTGATACGAACCTCACCACGGATAAGGTCGTTTACGAGAACCTCCTCACCCGGCTCGATCTTGAAGCGGACAACATACTGCTTGCCATCGGCAATAAGCTGATCCACCTCCTCGCGAGGCATACTCAGGGAGTTGCGCATCTGCATGCGGGTGTGGGCGTCGTACTGGAAGTTCTGTATCTCAGCACGCTTTGCCTCAAGTTCCTCGGGTGTATCGAATGCTATATATGCCTTGCCATTTGCAAGGAGTTCCTTGACGTATGTCTTGTAGATGTCACGACGCTCACTCTGACGGTAAGGGCCGTGATTTCCGCCGAAGCTTACTCCTTCGTCGAATTTTATGCCCAACCAACGGAAAGACTCGATGATATATTCTTCTGCTCCTGGAACGAAGCGCTGAGAGTCGGTATCCTCAATACGGAAAATGAGATCGCCGCCATGCTGACGGGCAAAAAGGTAGTTGTATAACGCAGTACGAACGCCGCCGATATGTAGCGGACCAGTAGGACTCGGTGCAAAGCGCACTCTTACTTTTCTATCCATTGTATGTCTTAATTTTCTAAATTTCCATGCAAAATTAGCATTTTAATCGCACTTTAGCGAACTTTTTTTCATATTTTCGCCATTATCCTATTTTTTTTTATTATTTTCGCACTCAAAATAGGAAAAATAGCCCCTAATGGCCCCTCACCCGTCCTACGGACACCCTCTGGCACATACTCGGAGATACTCAATCTCCGACTTCCCCTAAGGGCGAGGGAAATGTTACACCATATCGCTTGTGTGGAGTCCTTTGACGGGAATAATACTAACTTCTCCCTCGCCCTTAGGGGAGAGGGTGTCCGCAGGACGGGTGAGGGGCTGTAGGATAGGGCTTTTAATATTACATTTATGTCAACACTCCAATCACGCGACGAACTGTCTTGGCAGCGCGTTCTTCTGCGCATAGGAATCATAGCCATCTGTACCATCGTAATTGTTATTGCGATGCCGCAAAGCTCGGCACCGCAGTATAATGCGAAGGTGGGGTCTCCATGGACTCAGACAGCCGTTACCGCTACTTTTGATTTTGATATTCCGAAGGATTCCGCGACCTACAATGCGGAATGCGACTCGGTAAGAAGGAGGTTTGCCCCTTACTATATCAACAACCTGTCCACTTCGCAGATTCAGATTAAGCGCTTCATTGCACGCAATCAGGACGGAATAGAAGGACTGCCCAACAGCTACATATCACTTGTGGCTAAGAAACTCGCTGAGCTTTATTCTCTGGGTATCATCTCACAGAATGACTATGCCCGTTTGAACAGAGACACAGCAGCATATATCCGTATCGTGACGGGAAAGATGTCGCAAAGCCATCGTGTGCGTACTCTGCTCACTCCTATGATGGCATACGAGCGATTCTTCAAAGACAGTCAGATAAGCGCGGTGAGGGCTCAGTTACAGAAATGCAATATCAACGAATATATTGTCTCAAACCTGAAATATGACAGCATACGCAGTAATGACGAACTGAGCAGTCAGATTGCCCTTATTGCAGCTAAGTGCGGTCAGGTGAAGAAGGGTGAGCGAATTATTGACCGTGGAGAAATTATAAAGGACGAGACCCTGCGCAAGCTCAATGCCTATTCTTCGGAGATGGAGAAGCATCTCAGCGACAAGAGTAAGCAGACGACGATGTGGGGACGCGTTATGTTCATCTTCATAATACTCAGCATCTTCACTATATATCTCCACCTGTTCCGTGCCGACTATTTCGAGAAGCCACGTTCGCTGGCAATGGTATATTGTCTTATTGCGATATTCCCGGTACTGGTATCGCTGATGGTTCAGTATAACATCTTCTCTGTGTATGTGCTGCCTTTGGCTATGCTCCCTATGTTCGTGCGTGTCTTCCTTGATTCGCGTACGGCTTTCATTGCGCATATCACAATGATTCTTATCTGCTCGTTGGTGCTCACCATGCCATACGAGTTCCTGCTCATACAGATAACGTCAGGTCTTGTGGCTATCTATTCCCTTCGCGAACTGTCAAAGAGGGCACAGATATTCACTGCGGCTGTATATACTTCAGCTGCGGCACTTGCAGCCCACTATGCCCTGCAGCTTATGCAGCCGGGAGAGGATATTGCCCTTAACCATTCGATGGCTGTGCATTTTGTCTTCTCGGGAATTCTGCTGCTGCTTGCATATCCGCTCATGTTCCTTGTGGAGAAAGTGTTCGGCTTTACATCTTCCGTGACCTTGTTCGAGCTGTCAGATACCAACAAGAACCTATTGCGCCGTCTGTCTGAGGTTGCACCGGGCACTCTTCAGCATAGCATTACGGTTGGTAACATAGGTTCGGAGATAGCATCGAAGATTGGTGCGAAGTCGTTGCTCGTGCGCGTAGGTGCCCTTTATCATGACATTGGCAAGATATCTGCTCCTGCCTTCTTCACGGAAAACCAGCGTGGCAGTAATCCGCACGACCGCCTTACGCCTATCGAGAGTGCGGAGATCATTGTCAATCACGTGCAGGAAGGTCTCAGAATAGCCGAGCGCGAGGGACTTCCTGATGTCATCTGCGATTTCATACGCACTCACCACGGTGAGGGAATGGCGAAGTATTTCTATATCACAGAGCAGAATGCACATCCGGATGCGGAAGTGGACAAGGCTCCGTTCACATATCCGGGACCTAATCCGTTTACCCGTGAGCAGGCTATCCTCATGATGGCTGACGGCGTTGAGGCAGCGTCACGCTCGCTGAAGGAATATTCTGAGGAAGGCATCACCGAACTTGTGAATCGTATCATAGACGGTATGGTGGCTGACGGGTATTTCCGTGAGTGTCCTATCACCTTCCGTGATATTGCCACCTCCAAGCGTGTGCTTATTGACAAGCTCAAGAGCATGTATCACACGAGGATTACGTATCCGGAGTTAAACAAGTAACGACCCCTAACTCCAACCTTTCCTCCGTGATGGGGAAGGGAGGAGAGCAACCTAAACCTATTTAAATGCCTATGAACGATAATACTAACATTTCCCTCGCCCCAAGGGGAGAGGGTGTCCGCAGGACGGGTGAGGGGCCGCTGGGCTTTTTCTTTCGTTTTTTTACTTTCCTCAAACGCATTCGCCATTGTGCGGGCTTCGGGGTACAGTCGCCTACCGATTATGCCTTTGTGCGTGAGGTTATCTATGAAAGATGGCCGTATGCGTTGTATGCCGAATTGGAAGCGCAGTTCTATGGAACAGACAAGTTCTTGCTGAAACTCTCGCAACTCCTTCTTCGTGTCTCTAACTATGCACAGGCATCACGAATCGGAATCATAGGCTCTCTTCCTCCTGTTATGGAAGCGCACCTGAAGGCTGGATGCAGGAAGAGTGAGATAATGACAGTCAAAGGTCAAAAGTCAAAAGACAAAGGTCGAGGAGAAGGAACCTTAGACTTTAGTCCTTCGTCCTTAGACATTTTCCCTCTCCTCATCGCTACTGACCTAAACGACCAATGGCGAGAATACATCAGTCAAGAACATATAATATCATACGACCTCTACTATCTCGGCATCGCGTTCTATGACGAGAAGAGATATACAGAGGGGCATGTGATTAACTTTTATTAGGTGATGGGTGTTAGGTGTTAGCGTATAGTACAAACCACCATCACCCAACACCTATCACCCAACAACAAGGAAAATGAAAATAACCAAAGTTTACACCCGAACAGGCGATAAGGGAATGACATCCCTTGTGGGAGGCATACGTATAGACAAGTCTGCCACCCGCCTTGATGCCTATGGCACAATAGATGAACTCTCATCACACATCGGACTGCTCATTGCATATATCGAACAGGATATTAACGATGAGCATATACTCGAAGTGCTTGGGCGTGTTCACAATACCCTGTTCAACGTTGGCTCATACCTTGCCACCGATGCCTCTTTGTTTGAAGAGAAACCGGAATGGCTCGACGGCCACATAAACGGCATATTGTCGCAGCTTCCTGCTGAAACAGAGCTACTTGAAAAGGAGATTGACGAGATACAGCCAACCCTTCCTGTGCTCCATAGTTTCGTACTGCCGGGAGGTACTATCGCGGCATCGCAATGTCATGTCTGTAGAACCGTTTGCCGACGCACGGAAAGGCGCATTATTGCCTTGTCGAGAGAGTCGGAAATTGCAGACGAACCAGTCATGTTTATCAACCGTTTAAGTGATTATTTATTCGTTTTAGCAAGAAAACTCAATTTTCTTGCACGAAAAGATGAAAAAATATGGAAAAAAACTTGCAATTCAGAAAAAAAGTAGTACTTTTGCGCGCGAATTGACTTGCTTTAGCATGTTTAGTCTTTTGAAAAATAAGTAAAACGAATAAATCTATAAACAATGTATTGGACACTTGAATTAGCATCAAAACTTGAAGACGCTCCATGGCCTGCAACCAAAGAGGAGTTGCTCGACTACGCCACACGTTCAGGCGTGCCTATGGAGGTAATTGAAAACCTCGAAGAGATAGAAGACGAAGGCGATGTATATGAATCAATCGAAGATATATGGCCTGACTATCCATCAAAGGAAGACTTCCTTTTCGATGAAGAGGAATACTAAAAGGCGAAAATCCTATTAAGTAATTAAATGTCAGCGGGACAAACAAATAAGATTTGTTTGTCCCGCTACTGTTTTATGCTTCAAACAGTCTGATTTGTAATTGCCTTAATTGCATTATTTAACCAGTTAGGGGAAACTAAAAAGATTGTATCCGTTAGGAAAGTATCGCCTTCGCACACCGAAGGTGATAGAGAAGGACAAGGCTTATTCTGTAGCGTTGGAATAGGCAGTCAAATTCGTAAATCCACTAATGTATTTGCGAGAACTGCTGATTGGAATCAGAAGGGAAATCAAGTACGTGGATTCCATATATGCAGTTGTGTGGCGATTATCATAATAGCAAAAAAATGTTATAATCTGGCAATGGGTTATATAACTTTGAATATAATTCCGTATCTTTGCACTCGCAAACTCACGCCGAGCCACCTTAGTATAAGGTCGGAGCGGTCGAAGGAGGGTGCACTACATTTTGAAATGCGTCGCTGACGCTTTGTTTTTGGCTATTCGAAACTACCACAATCGAATTGGTTGTCGAAGACATTGTAGAGGTAGATGCTACGGGTCGGTATATACCGTTCCAGTTGGTGTGCCGATGGCTAATCATGCCATCATGCACACCTTTAGGGGCGTATTATATATCAACGGCGTGGGTATCGCTCTGTCTGTTTACAACCAAGGCTGTGGTAGGCCGCGAATAGCGAACAGGCAGAAGCCAGATACCCCGCTTTTCTTTTGTAGTCATCAGAGCAAGAATTTAATCAGTCCGATTCTGGGTGTTTGGCGGACTTTGAATAGGTCTTACAATGAATCCGACTGGAAAAGTTTACCGAAACGATCTCGATTTGCTAAAAGGTTTTGCCATCTTGGCTGTTGTACTTTATCACATGGGTATCTCTCGCAGTGGTTATCTCGGTGTAGATGCTTTTTTCGTTATCAATGGCTTCCTAATCGTGCCGAAAGTAGTGGGCGACATTTATAATGGTAAGTTTCGATACTTTTCTTTCTTGGAGAAAAGAGTGATGCGTTTGCTTCCCCTAATGCTGTTGGCATCTTTGTTTGCTTTGCTTGTGGGCTATTGGGGAATGTTACCCGATGGCTACGAGAACATTGGAGAATCGGTTGTGGCTACCAACTTTTTTTCAAACAACATTCTAGCATCTGTCACGACAAAGAATTATTGGATTGTTGGCAACGATTACAGGCCTCTTATGCATACGTGGTACATTGGAATCTTATTTGAGTTTTATATAATATTTCCTTTGATAATCATGCTTGTGAGGTCGCTATCGAAGAAACTTCGTTTTGGATTTGACAAATATGTTGTTATCACCATAATCTCTTTGTCGGTTATCTCGGTATTACTTTATCTGAACCCTTCAGTTAGTACGGGTGATAGGTTTTACCTGCTTCAATACAGATTCTTTGAGTTGGCATTTGGAGGATTGGCCGGTATGTGGATTGCCAATCCACGCAAAGGCCTGCTCTATAGCAATGGTTTCTTGAGCGGGATTGGTTTCTTTGTTTTGTTGCTCATTATGTTTGTCGGTATTTTCTATATTGGAGAGCAAAAGACTGATTATGATCTCGTCAGTGGTGTTGGTGGCACAGGAGAAAGCTATATCCCACAGAATATACTTCTGCTCTTGACGGTAATTCTCACCATCTTTTTTGTTATTTCTGACAACATGAAGAGTCGTTTTGTTTCCTTGCTTGTCAGCACAAAAGTCTTTTGCTTGATTGGAGTGATGAGCTATAGTATTTTCATTTGGCATCAGCCTTTTTTGGCTTTCTATCGCTATTTCATCACCAACAACTTCACACTTATCTTCGTGTTTGTTTTCTTTGGCGTAGTACTAGCATTGTCATACATCACATATCGATTTGTTGAACAAAAAGTAAAAGTGGGAATGCGTACAAGAATTGTAACGTTTTTGGCTTTTGTTATGATAAACGGTGCTGCTTTAGCACTTTATATGCATGCTGGAGTTGTTCGTGATGTTCCAGAGCTTTACGTCCAAATGAACAATGTTCATAGAAACATGCACGCAGAATACGTTGATCGTATCTTTTCATACGACAAGGACTTTCCGATGGCAGATAACGGGAAGATTAACGTGCTTGTCATCGGCAACAGCTTCGCACGTGACTGGGGGAATATATTGCTTGAATCTGAAATGGCAAATAAAATAAATCTATCATACATCGCTCATATTGATGAGAAATACAAAAAAAGGATAAAACAAGCGGATTACGTATTCGTATTTGGTTGGAAAAAAGATGTTCCTTATTATGTATGGGAGAGTGTTAAATCAGATGCTGAAGTATGGGGTATTGGCACAAAAAGCTTTGGCGAAAGTAATGGTGTTATATACAAAAATCGTTTCCGTCCTGATTATTTTCAGCAAACAATGGAAATAGACCATAATTTCTTTATAATCAACGAACTGCTGAAAAAAGAATGGAAAGATAAATATATAGACCTGCTTGAATTGGCACATGTAGGAAAAGGTAAAGTCGTTGTGTTCTCACAAGGAAACAAATATATTAGCCAAGATACGAGTCATCTTTCTCAGGGCGGTGCAAAGTATTTTGCTAATAAGATAGACTTTAATAAGATATTTAAATAGTATAAAAAGGTTATTTACGTTCAAAAAGTTGATAAAAGATCGCATAGATTCGTATAAAAGTGTATCTTTGCGCTAGAAGATTTGTCTTACATGCCAACGAATCGCCTCAGACCGTGCGATTTATTTGACTAAAAATAGTTAAGAATGATGCAAGTAATTGAAAATCGGTATAGAATCGTCGGAAACCAAGTTTTCGATGAAGAGGAATACTAATTTGTCATAAAATTACCAAAAGCGTCTAACAATCAGCAATTGTCTTGCAAAAAAAGAGACAGTTGCTGATTGTTTGTTGTGGGGTAGGGCTTAGGTAACTCCTATGTACCTCCTATGATCCTCCGCTCTTCCTCCTATGATCCTATAGTTAAATATAGGAAGAAAGGCTGAAGAACAGCGAAGGCAGAGTGGAGGTAGATTATTAGTGGAGGCAAATAATTTAACGTGAGTTCGATGACTTGCTTCAACTTGATGAGCTTGGCGAAAAAAATATCGTCAATTTTTATCCCGACTTGCGTAGCTTGTTGAGTTTCAGCGAAAAATAATTCGAATACTCGAAAAAATCGGGACAAAGAAAATATGATTCGTGGAAAAATTGTTGAGCTTAGGCTCACCAAGCTAAAGCAAGTCGTCGAACTCACGTTACAATAGCTTCTCTTTGTAGGTTCGTGAGACTGGGATGGAGATACCACCGATATTGATACGGCTTGTATCCATACTCGTTATTCTCGTTTTGTTGACTATGAATGAGCGATGAACCTGACAAAACATATCTGAAGGCAGTTGTTCAAGAATATTATTGAGTGTGGTGCGAACCATTAGTTGTGTGTCATCGCGATGATGTATGTTGCAATAGTTCTGCTGTGCCTCAATATAGGTGATGTCACGGAACAGAATCTTATGTCTCTTTGTCTGAGTCACCTTGACCACTATATAATCTACACCTTCAGTTTCTAAATCTTTCTGGAGCAATTTCCTTGCCTTGACTATGGCCTTTGAGAAACGTGCGTAAGGAATCGGCTTGAGAAGATAGTCGACTACGTTGAAGTCATAGCTTCTGAGGGCATACTGCTCGTATGCAGTGGTAAGGATGACGAGAGACGAGGTATTGGCGGTGCTAAGCCAATCCATGCCTGATGCGTATGGCATCTCGATGTCTAAGAATATTATATCTGGCGACATCTCCTGCAGACGCATACGAAGCTCAATAATATTCTCACATTCTGCAAGAATCTTGATGTCGCCTTCGCGCGTGATATATTCTCTGAGTCCTCGACGGGCAATAGGCTCATCGTCAACTATAAAGCATGTTATCATAGAGTCAATGTCAATTTTGCTGAGTAAAAGTCGTTATTTCTCGTTAATTCAAGTGCGTGACGGTCAGGATATAACAGCGACAATCGTCGGCGCAGGTTGGCCAGTCCGGTTCCTGTCTTTGCCTTGAGAGGCATCTGGGCATCGATGGGCGGAACCGAGTTGATAATGGAAAAAGTCAGTTGGTTTCCTGTCTTGAACATCTTGATGTCAATACTCAGTTCGTTGCCTCCTATATATTTGAATGCGTTCTCAACGAGGGGAGTGAACATAAGAGGGTATATCATGTCGTTCTGATTATCTTCCATCATACTGAAATCGACTTTGAGGCTAAGTCTGTCAGAGCATCTCAGTCTGCGGAAACTTATGTCCTTCTCCAGATATTCCATCTCCTTTTGCAGCGGAACTTTCTCACTGCCGCAGTTAACCTGATAACGCAGAATTTCGCTGAGGAGCTCGATGGTGTGGCGTGCAGTCTCATTCTCCGGTCCTATCTGGAAGTATATAGTGTTAAGCGCATTGAACAGGAAATGAGGGTGATACTGAGCTCTAAGCGCACGTAGTTCGGAGTTAAGTTGTTCGTTCTTCAGTTCGGCTTGTTCTATCTGCAATCTTCTCCTTTCTTCCTCATCTATGCTATGACGCAGAATTCCGTAACAGATACAGCCAAAGAGCGACGAGACTACGAGAGGCACGCTCATTTCCTTCATTGAGTAGAATGCGTGATACTGCAGGTAAGCCCTTACTGCCGCATCGCAACCAATAACAGCAAAGGAAATGGCAACGGTTACGCCATACCCTTTCCACAGACTTGACTGATGCTTCTGAGTATATGTTGTCCACCATCCAAGAATATACAGGAACACATAGCATACGACAATCGTTGCTATCACGTCGAAGGCAATAAACCCAGGGCTCTTCACTTCCCAGTATTTCACATTACGATAGACATCGGTGCATATTCTCATACAGGGAAGAACTACGACACCTAGGAATGTGGCAACGTAGAGTTGTCTTAGTTGCTGTTTGATCTTCTTTGCCATTATTGTCTTTATTGGGTGATGGGTGATGTGGTGTTTTTTTTCCAAGGCTTGCTGATTACGAAATTATCATGAATGGACATTCTCTCTATGCCTTTCAGCTTTACATCCAACACCTATAAACTAATTTTAGTTTACAAAATTACGGAATCGCCTTTAAACGACCAACTTTGAGTGATGAGTCGCACGAATAATGTGACGAACGACAAATATATGGAAATAAGGTTTGTCGCTCGCATAGCGATGCCCGTCTCTGATTTTCGAGTGCTTCCTCGCACGAAGGAAATAGGGATAGTCACTTGTAAAGTGGTGCCCGTCTCTGATTTCCGAGTGCAAAGTTAATACATAAACATTATATTGCAAAGTTTTTTTACCCGAAAAAGCAATTCGTGTGATTTTTTCACATTTTCTCCTACCAGGGCATTTCCTTTGCCAATTATCGTGATTTCACGTTTTTTCGATTACTCCAAAGTTATTTTTCATCAATGACACATTAATATCGCATTAATTCTTTTCCAATATATCCGATACATCTGTTTTTCCTTTTTTTTATTAACCACAGCGAACATTTGCTTTAGCTTGATGAGCCTAAGCGAGTTCCTTCCCTATGCTCCGGGGGTCTTCGAAAAACTCAAGATAATGATTTTAGCGGACAGCAAAAAAACTCTCAGAGTGCATCATAACCGAGCCACCCTGAGAGTCTTGATATCCGTCTCTTTACTTGAATTTTATCCTTATTTCACCATTTCTAATTCCTTATTCGATGTCGTTGATAGCGGTGAGTGATGAACCGTTAGCGTTCTTGTTTACTGTGAGGTTCATGTGCTCAAGAGAAGAACAGCCGGCAAACATATCGCTGAAATTCGTCACGCTATGAATATCTAGATTCTGAAGGAAGAAAGACTGCAATGACTTGCAACCCTCGAACATACCAGCCATGTTCGTTACGCTACCAGTAAGGAAATTGTCGCGAGATAACATATCGTCCTGTGCTGACGCTGCCATGTCGAACTCAATAACCTCAAGTGAAGTGCAGCCGGCAAACATGAAGCTCATATCTGTAACCTCATTAGTATAGAAGTTGTCGAGATACACCGCGTTCAGGTTTGAGCAACCCTTGAACATATATGCGCATGTCTTGGCATTGACTGGAGAAGAAAATACTACTGTGGTGATAGAATCCCTGTAGTTGCTCCAAGGTGCTGAATCACCTACCCATGTTCCGAGATCAGCGATATCGTCACTTTCAGAAGATATTGTCAGGTTACCATCGTTGTCAATAACCCAATTGCAGTCTCCAGATACACCTTCCGCAATGTTTGCAAACGCTGACATTACAGTTAGCAAAGTCACCATTATGAATGAAATAATACGTTTCATATCTATTTCCTTTTAGAATGTGATTTCTTTTTTATTAATATAAGCTGAGCTTTTCCCCTGTTTAAATTAGTTGCATTTTTCTTATGCTCTCATGGATTTTTCTCAGCTTTTAGCTTTTTTACATTGGCAAAATTATGTATTTTTGCTAATTCAACCAAATATTTTTCAAAAAAAAATAGACGATAATTGTAAACGAAACATTTTTTACAAATACACAATACTGATTGCAATAAACGTACGATTTTCCGTACGATTTTACAAGTGGAATTCGCTCTGTTACGAAGTTTTTTCTTTTACAAACACTGAATGCAATAAAGGCTAAACAAGCAAAAAACAGTGGGTTGGCGTTAAAAAACTGGGGGCATTCATATATATAATAATGTTTTGGTGGTTCTTTCGGGAATAATTATTGACCAATATCAAGAAAGTGTCATTTTTTGCTAAATAAGGTCATAACGTTTTGTGTAGATATGAGTAATTTTGTCCCCGAATTCAGGTGTTAGGTGTTGGGTGTCAGGTGTTGGTGGTTTGTGATTCCTTTCGACCTTAAACTTTTTGACATTAGACCTTGGATCTTTGACCTTGGACCTTAAGCATTAAGATGTTAGATTTTGTATGATGAGATCTTTACTTTTCGCAGCTTCTATGCTGTTGGCTTCTTCTGTGCAGGTGCTGGCTCAGGAATTTGAGAAGGCTACGTCTGCCGTTAAGAATATGCGTGTCGGATGGAATCTCGGCAATACCCTTGATGCCAATTCGGGTTCTACAACTAATATGTGGATTGAGAAGTATACGCAACGCAAGACTTCTGACTACGAGAAGGCATGGGGACAGCCTGTCACTACCGAGGCTTTGATTAAGATGTTCAAGGATGCTGGTTTCAACGCTATCCGTGTTCCCGTGACTTGGTATCCTCACATGGGTGTTAAGGTTAATGACCTCAACTGGGACCTTTCTGCATGGTCGCCTACTAAAGTAGATGCTGCATGGATGGCTCGTGTGAAGGAGATTGTTGACTATGTTGTGAAGAACGGTATGTATTGCATCATCAATGTGCATCACGATACCGGTGATGCTACAACGGCGTGGCTGCGTGCTTCTACCGATAACTATAATAAGTATAAGGACACTTTTGAAGACCTTTGGAAGCAGATTGCCACGGAGTTCAAGGACTATGACGAGCATTTGCTGTTTGAGGGATATAATGAGATGCTTGATGGCTACAACTCTTGGTGCTTTGCATCCTTCGCTTCTCCCGAGAAGTATAATGAAACTTCTGCGACCGACTCCTACAAGGCTATCAACCAGTATGCGCAGTCGTTTGTCAATGCTGTTCGTGCCACGGGTGGTAATAACTCATACCGCAATCTCATTGTGAATTCATACTGCGCAAGTAATGGCTCGGGAAACTGGAATAAGCATCTTCTCGAACCTTTGAAGAATCTTGAGTATCCTAATGATGAGGCAAAGAACCATATTATCTTCCAGGTTCATTACTATCCAAGCATCAAGGACCTCTCATGGGCAAAGACTGAGTGCGCCACGATGCTGAGTGATATCAAGAAGTATCTTCAGAATAGGGCTCCTGTGATCTTCGGAGAGTGGGGAACGTCAAATAACCTTGTTAAGGGCGACGACGATAAATATTTGGACGACTACTATACCTCGTACAAGCAGAACAAGGTGAATTTCGCGAAATATTTCGTGGAGGAGTGTAAGAAGGCTGATATTGGCACTTTTTATTGGATGATGCTTTCTGATGGTGAAGATCGCCAGAATCTTAAATGGACTATGCCTGAGCTTAAGGATGCCATCATAAAGGGTTACTACGGCAATGAAGGCTATACTTCCATAGAGGAAGTTACGGATAATTCCAAGATATTGAAACCAAAGAAACTAATACATAAAGGCAAGGTGATCATTGCTCATGGTGATAATAAATACACCATAGCAGGTACAAAACTCAAGTGAACGCATAACGTTCAGGCTCATCATTTTTTAGTGGTGGGCTTTTTTTATGAAAAAAAATTCAAGTTCATGTAATAAATGTTTGCGACCGTGCGTCAAATGGTTAAAACAAGTACGATGATGAATAGTATCGAAAAGGAATTTGCGCAATTTGTCCGTGAGCAGAAGAGCACCATATATACAGTGTGCTATATGTTCTCAAATGATGAGGAAGAGGTTAACGACCTCTTTCAGGAGGCTCTTGTCAATCTGTGGAAAGGCTATGAGTCGTTCCGTCACGAGAGTAAGATTGGGACATGGGTATATCGTGTGACGCTCAACTCCTGCATATCTGCTGAGCGTAAGAAAAAACGCCGCGTGCAGGCCGTACCTCTTACTATGGATGTAAATCTGTATGAAGACAACGATGCCGACACAAAGCAGATACGACAACTTCATGAACGTATTCAGAAGCTTGGAATGGTGGACAGGGCCATTGTGCTGATGTGGCTGGAGAATATGTCGTATGACGAGATTGCTGCTGTCATTGGCATTACTCCACAGAATGTCGGTGTGAAGCTCTTCCGCATCAAGCAACAGTTAATTAACCAAAACAACAAGTAAGAACTATGGAAGAAATGAATTTAGAGGAGCTGCGCTCCCAGATAACCATTCTGAAAGAAAAGGTTGACAA
>Ga0326513_10000619_pt1 | contig 30510 bp, 50 predicted proteins | sample 2_2465_0518_D_FD_203654 | JGI IMG/M metagenome (GOLD analysis project Ga0326513, IMG submission 203654) | Bovine rumen microbial communities from UC Davis, California, United States - 2_2465_0518 | ecosystem: Host-associated > Mammals > Digestive system > Stomach > Rumen | place: USA...
TCGATAGCTTTTCGTACGTCATCCGTACACCACGCACTATATGCACAATTCAGTATATCCAGTACCGCTTTTCTGCTGATCAAATCATCCATTACCTAATCTCCTTCCACACATCGGGCAATAATTGATTTTCGCTATTCCTCTCCATCCGTTCGCTTTTATCGAAATATGCCAATCATCTATTGCGGAGAAATATATAGTCGCATGGCAGTTTTTCTCTAACGGTTTCACATGGCCATCGGCATCTTCACGGCAGTAAGGACAACTTGCCTGTTCGGATGCTTTACCCTTGGTATAACCATCCGCATGCCCCTTGATATAGCCGCTGAAGTATGCCGCCGCTGTATCCTGTTCTTCTTCCTCTCTGCTACCAATGATTGCATCAGGATCAATGCTCCACATTTCATGATCGATGTACTCGCCGATAAGGTGATGCATTCCATTATCCAAGTCTACCCATCTGCTCATCTGTCTTCCTCTCCATTCCTCATACATGCCCTTGCCGCATATAATGCGAGTGACGATGCCATAACAGCAACACCCATATTCTCACCTGCGGACGCACAACAAATAATTGCAATCGCCAAGATAAACGGGATAATGCATTCAATCAGCTTCATTGGTCTTCCTCTCTCCTCTACTGCAAAAATCATCATCCTGCCATCCATAGCCGTAGTCTTGGATATAGCAATACGGGATGCGCCCATTCTCATACATATGATGCTTGCAATCCTTGCATCGGATAATTGCATCAGGCAGATAATAGTCCACATAGTTTTCCAATGATCGCAATGCTGAATTTTTATCGTGCCCGTCGTACATCTGCAAAAACCTAACATGGTTTAACACACGATCCGCATCAACTAGTTTCATCGTTTCCCCTTTCCCTGATACTTCCATATCCTCTCGCCTTGCACCTGATACAGTCCGTCAGACAGCTCCGTCAGTGGGCAAAAATCCGGTCTGCGATCATACCGTATCCCGATACCCCTTTCATCGTCATCGGCCAACGCATAGCACCACGCATTCACCATCAGGCGGCATTCTCCGCAGTTCTGCGGCATCTTCATATCAATCAGTACTGCCATGTCTCCGCTTCATTTCCTCTTCCACCGCGTATTGGAACCGCTGCCAGTTCGGACGGTCAATCACCGGATCTCCGAAGTCGTAGTCGCGCATCTGCGCCAGGTCGTCCGCAATCTCGTCCAGGTCTCTAGTGGACAGCTCCGGCAGATGAGCCTTGACGATGTCCTGTACGCGCTTGGGCATGTACGTCTGTCTGCCGTGGCAGTAACGCAGTGCACAGATGGCGAGCGTGCCGAGCTCGTCCGTGTTTAACTTGATCATCTAATTCTCCTTTTAATGTCAAAAAACGTTAGCTAGCTCATGGTTTTTGATCGCTGATGCAGTCAGACGGTAAATTGTCCGCCTGCGATACTTTAGGCGGTCTATGCCCCATCCTGTACGGATACAAAGCGCAGTCTGTTATCGGGCAGAGCCTCGCCTCCGCCATCTGTCCTCCACAGCAATCCAGACACTTTGCTCGGATCGCTTTTACAGGTGTCAGTACTTTGTTGATCATCTGTCGTCCTCCACTCTCTCAAACGGTTCATCCGGTTCCGGCTTGCGCTCTGTCGGTGTCGGCGTGAGCGGGATCTTGCTGAGGTCGTATCCACTTCGCAGCAGCCGCCAGACTGCCTGATTCCACTCTTGCGTGAACCTAATTACATAGTCCTGCTTGATGTATGCCATCACTTGCCTCCCTTCTCCGCCAGTGCGATCAGAAAGGCGATGTTCGTCGCGGCGTGCCACAGGTGCGGTAGTCCGCTCTCATCGTCCACTCCGTCAGGATCATCGATGTACCGGAGGATGTGCCGGAGCAGCGCCTCCTTGTATCGCTCCGGTTCGACACGCTTCCAGTTGTCAGGATCCTTGTATTTGTTGGTGCCGTACTCACGCACCTCGGCGATCGCCCACAGGATCCGCATCGGCACCAGGCTGAGCCTCGGCTTGCCCGCGTCTGCCTTGGCGGTCTGATCGAAATGCCGTTCGACCGTGCCGTCTTCGTACATGACTGCGACTTCGATTTCCTGATCCGGTGTCTCTTTCTTCTTCATGCGTCGCTCTGGAAAGTACCGCGTGTCCACCTTATACCCGTGTGCTTCCAGCCACTGCGCCATCTCCTTGTTGGATACGCAGTTCATCTCGGCCAGGATCCGCACCTGCTTGAACTTGTTCTTTGCGTCGCGGTACATCGTTGTTATTTCGTCTGGTTCCATTTTAAGTACCATCATACTGTCTCCTTCACACCCGGCACATCAGTCTGCCTCCTCAAAAATATCCATCTCATCGATGTACTTATGCTCCGCATCCCACAACACACGGATGCCGTACTTCTCACCCTCCGTCACAAGGTCGCTGTCGTGGATCGTGCCCTCGTTGATATCGTTGATAATCGCTCCGACCTGCGACAGGTAGCGCATGACCTTGTCCCTAGGCCATCTGTACGGATGCCGTCTCAGGATCAGCGCCATCGCCGTGTACAGCTCTCCGCTGATGTGGTGGATGGTCAGCTGTCTTACCTCCTCTGCCGCCTGCTCATACATCTTGCGGCACTCTGCGCACCGTCTGCGCTCAGCGATCAGGCTGTCGAGTGCGGATGCACGTTCAGCGGCTCTGCGCTCTTTGCGTCCCATCAGTCCACCTCCGTGACGGTGATCCATCCGTCAAGCAGTGTGTCGACGCTGACACCGACCGAATCGGCGAGCAGTACAAGGTTTGGCAGTGTCGGCAGGTGATCCCCGCTGAACCACCTGCTGATCGATGTCATGTTGATCATCGTGCCCTTGGACAGCTCCGTCTGTGAGATGCCCTTCTCCCTGAGGATCGGTCTGATCTTGCGTCCGAGCTCGCCTGCATTAATGACTACCTGTTTCATGCTCATATACCCCCATTTAAACCTCGTCCGAGTCGTCCTCGGTAATTTTATCGTCTGTCTCCGTCTGCGCCCGATTTGGCGCGTTTCCTGCGCTGTAGTCGTGCCTGCTCAAGTCCCCTGATGCCAGGATCAGAAAGATGTCCAGCACAAGCATCAGAAACAGAAACCCGCCGATCACCAGTAATACCTTAATAACCATGTCGTAATGCATCGAACCCCCTTCTGATGATCATCCGCTTGGTCAAGCCATACAGCGGATCCTGCTTGTTGCGCTGGATCGCCGTGTAAGTCCCGCCTGCGCAGTGTCCGTTGAGTGCCCGCATCAAATTGCGTCTGCTCCATGCCTCGGTGTAGCCTGCATCGAAGCGGATCCTGATAAAGTGCCGGCAGATCTCGATCACCTCACCGGAGCGCTGGCGGTCGCCGAACGCGTCATCCGCGAACCCGGTGACGGTCACCCGGTCGCCCACCTGAAGGCTGTCTGGATGGTTGAGTGTCTCATAGTCGTCTTTCCGTGTCAGGTCGCACAGCTCCGTCCTGAGCTCATACTTTTGTTTTTCGGTCACCTCGTAGCACCTCCTCATACTTGTTCGTAATCGCCGTGCGGATCAAAGCCTCCATGCTCGGCACATCATACTCCGGGTCATCCTTGAGCATATCGAATGCTCGGTACAGTGCTCTCTCCAGCTCGTTAAGGCTCATTTGCGATCATCCTCCCGCTCGTTCAGCATCCTGTCCAGCTCCATCGTGCCCTGCATCAGCTTCGCCATGTCGATCGTCCGCAGCGGCACCGAGTTAATTACGTGATCGATCAGCGCCTTTAAGCAGGCGACTGCGTATCTTTTGTTGTCCTCCATGTCTCCTCCTGATAATCCAAGTAAGCCAACAGCAGCACCTTGACCAGCTTATGCCCGTCATACTTCTTGCAGAGCAGATCCGCGTACCGCATCAGATCCTGCCAGTACTGATCATCATCACGGTATTCATGACTGGACTTGATCATCTTCCAGAAGTCCGTCATGAAATCTGCAAATAGCTTAAGATCGAGCATTTCGCCTCCTCCCATCCATGTGCAACGACAGCCAGGTATCCAAACTTATTCAGCGCCTCGATCCATCGCCGCTGATGCTCTGACAGTCTGCCAGTCTTGGTCTTCATCTCAATGAATAATCCGTGGTATCCATGAGACGGGATCGGCAGCATCAGATCCGGCACGCCACTCTTGACTCCCAGCTGTCGGTTCCGGATCCGCCATCCCTGTCCACCGACAGACTCGTTCGGGATATGGAACAGGAACTGAAGCTCCGGTCTCGTTCTGCACCACTGGATCAGTTGTTTCTGTTCTTCGTTTTCGGTCATTTCGAAAAAACCTCGCTTGAGTCTACTACGTAAGTAATCCAATATACAGGAGTCTTACGACCTGTATATGGATACTACGTAAGTGAGACTATGGTGATATATGATTTAACATATATATATAGGGTTTCTTAAATCATAAATCACGGTTTCCATCTGTCATTTTTGCGTGCCGGTCTCTGGTAGCAGATGCCTCGAAACAGGATCATCTGATGCCCACGCCGGAAGATCACCTTCGTGCCGTTTTCAATCGTCCCGATCTCGAATAGCGTGTCCGGCTTTGACCTAAACCTAACCACAGACTCGCTGAGTCCTGATTGTTCGATCATGTCATCCAGACTCATCGCTTCGTTTGCATCGATGGTGTTGGCATCCAGTATCTCGGCGATCACTTCCGCAGCGTCTTCTTTTGCGATCTGGTCTTTGCCGACTCCCTTGGATCCGGTTCCGGAGTATTTGGCTGTCGCAAGGAAGTTCCATTCATCCGCCCGATGAACAGGATAGTCGAACCAGATCCGCTCCTCAGGCATCGGTGGAAACTCTCGGAGTGTTCCGGACATCTCCCATGCTGTCAGGCTGTCACATGCATCTGGAACCTGTTCTTTGTATTTCGCGTCCTCTCCGTCAAGCTTGAGCTGCGTCAGGTCAAGGATCGCGTCGGGATCTCTGGCAAACACCCCGCTGCCGGATGCCCTGTCGACGCTGTTCGAGTACTTCTGATTAGCCCCCTTGCTGTGATGGTGGCAGTAGATCATGGCGACATCCGCCTCGATTGCTACTCGGTCGAAGTAGGAGCAGAACTGACTCATCTGCGTTGCGTCGTTCTCATCGCCGGTGATAACCTTGTAGATCGGATCGATCACGACCGCCACATATCCCTTGTCCTTGATCCGGTTGATCAGAAACGGTGTCAGTTTATCCATCGGTACCGCCCGTCCTCGCAGGTTCCAGAGCGTGATATCGTTCGCGTGCTCCGGTCGGATCCTTAGCCTTTTGTAAATCTCATCAAATCGGTGGAATGTACTCGACTCATCAAGCTCCAGATTGACATAGAGTACCTTGCCGCGCCTGCAGCGGTGACCGAGCCAGTCGGATCCCTCCGCCAGTGCGATCGCCAGACTCATCAGCAGAAAACTCTTTCCCGCCTTGGATGGTCCGGAAAGCAGCAGCTTGTGCCCGACTCTCAGGATCCCAGATATCAGCTCGTCCTTCAGCGGCGGCAGATGCTCCAGAATATCGCCAAGCTGGATGCAGTCTGGCAGGTTGTCATTTTCTGCCTCTACCCATTCACGCCATTCCTTATAGTTCGCCGCACCGATATTCCGATCAATGATCCGCTGGTATTTGCCGTTTCGCTTGATGCCAGGCATCCGGCTGTACCGGCTCGCGTTCTTGTCGTTCTGGTCGATGTGCAGTCCGTTCTTCTCGCAGAACTCATACAGGAACCGCACCCGCTCCCTGTACTGGCTCAGGCTCTCTGCATCGATGTGCACGATGGCGTGGAGACTCTTGTTTCCGGAGTGCACAAGGAACTTGACCGGCAGGTTCATCGCCTTGATCAGTGCGTACTGCTTTTCGATCTCGTCCACATCGGACTCGATCAATGCGTATCGATAAGCGGCAACATTTGAGTCTCGCTCCCCGCCGGATCCGTCCAGCGGATTGAAACGGATCAGCGCTCCTGCTTCCGACTCCGAACAGATCGATGCATTTGAAAATCCTTTTTTCAGTGCCCGGAGCAGATCTCCTGCAGTCCTCGACCGGATGCCGTTTCTAGGCTCCCAGATGCCGCGTTCCTCGTTGTAGGTCAGTCTGTCGCAGTATCCGACATATTCATCTTCCTCAAACATCTCGCTGAGATACTCCCGCAGATCATTGACTGGTTTGTATCCCTTTTCCTGCTCCGGTATCGACTCCGGCTTTACAAAGCCAGCCTCAACGATCTGGTAATCTCTTCCGATCTCTTCGATCTCATCATCCCATCCGATCACCCGATCAGACACCGCTGGCCTGTATCCTCGATCCACCGCCATCTGATAGATGGTTCCTCCGGTAACCGGAGCGCCAGCGTTCTGTTCGTTGAATGACTCCCATTTCCGTTCACAGACACCCGGCTTGTATTTCGTGGAATTTGCAGACCATAGATCCCAGTCCGACACGGAGTACCCTTCATGCTTGAGCGCCATTCCGACCTTCAGCCAGTCGTCATAGTCGTCCGGATCAATGTATTTGATTAACTCGATTAAGCTGTCCATACAAAGTCCTCCGGCTTGACTCTCAGCAGGTATTTCTTCCAGTTGACCGCTGCCAGCTCGTTGATCCGTGCGGTCGCCTGCTGGAATGTCCATGTCCCTACATTTCTGTATCCGAAACGTTCAAGGCAGTGCACCTGTTTCGGAGTGGCGAGTCCTGATTTCCGTCTGTTCATCAGTCGGTCAATAATCTGGCTCGCCTGTCCTTTGCTCATGTTCTCGGCACTGATGCCATATCCTTCGATCATCCGGATCTGCTTGTCGGATGCAGGCTGACTCTCCCATGCGAATGTCGGTTCATAATCTGCCAGATCCATGCCGTCGATACTCACAAACCACTGCAGCGGATCCAGCAGCTTTGATTTCTTCTTCGCCTGTGCCGCAAGTTCCTCGGCGAGTTTGCTCCGTCTTGCTTCCACTGCATCGGATGCGGCTCCGAACAGGTCGATCTCTTCCTCTTCCGACTTCGATGTCACATATGCCTTGTCTTCCACGTTGTCGACGGACAGATCCGCAGGCTTGCACAGATCGTGTTTCTGGCTCATCCACAAGAAGTCAAGGATCAGCAGATCCTTTTTGCCAGGTGCGAGCCTTGTGCCTCTTCCGATCATCTGACAGTACAGGCTCCGGATCTTTGTCGGCCTGAGTACCACCACACAGTCAACGCTTGGACAATCCCATCCCTCCGTCAGAAGCATGGCGTTGCAGAGCACCGCTCCGGCTCCGGCTTTGTCGAACCATTCGATTGCTTCTTTCCGGTCAGGGCTCGATCCATTGACTTCCCTTGCTCCGTGGATCATGGATGCGAGTTCCTGCGCGATGCTGATCAGCGGGCAGAACACGACAGTTTTTCGGTCTGCGGCATATTCCATAATGGCTTCTGCGATCTTCGGCAGATACGGCTCCAGCGTCTCGGCGATCGAGTTCACTTCGAAGTCTCCGACCTTAACCTTGACCTGACTTAAGTCGATCGGCAGCGGGACAGTCCGTGCTTTCATCTGGCACAGGTACCCGTCCGCAACTGCCTGCCGCAGGCTGTACTCATATGCGAGATTGTCGTAATACCGTCCGAGCGATTTTTTGTCGCCTCTGTCCGGTGTTGCCGTCACGCCAAGCACATCCGCGTCAAAGTGTGTCAGGATCCGCTGGTAACTGTCTGACAGGCTGTGATGCGCCTCGTCCACGATCACGGTTTTGAAGTAATCTGTCGGGAACTTTTCGGCTCTGCGCATCATGGTCTGCACGGATCCGACCGTCACCGGCATCAGCTCGTTCTCAGATCCCTTGATCTTGCCTGCAGTCGATCCTGTCAGCGTGTGGTATTTGTCCCTTGCCTGTTCGATCAGCTCGTCCCGATGCGCAAGGATCAGGACTTTCCCCCTTTTTGTCCGATCCTGCGCTATCCGGGAAAATACGACTGTCTTGCCGCATCCGGTCGGGAGCACAAGCAGCTGTTTCTGGAATGTGCTCCATCCGTCCTCGATCGCTCTGACCGCTTCCTCCTGATACGGTCTTAATCTCATATCGTAAAGATCGGGGATGCAGCAGCCGGATTTTCATTCTTCGTGATCTTTGGAGCTTCTTCCGGCGGGTAGCAGTACTTCACATCGTTGAATGTTCCGCCCTTCGATCCCTCTCTCTTGCCGATCGCACAGACTCCAGTCCTGCCGACGACCTGATTGAACAGTGCAAGCTTCAGCTTCGTGCCGTCTCCTTTCTTACGGAGTCCGACACATTCGAAGAAACGGAAGATCAGGAATGTCAGCGACTCTGTGACCTTGAGTCTGTACTGAAGTTTGCTCGTCTTAACCTGTCCCTGATCGTTCTTCCAGATGATGGTCAGTTCGATATTCGCCTGATTGCAGGCTTTGATGCGGCTGTTTTCCGGATCATTCGGTTCCCACCATTCGCGTTCAAAATTGGTCACCTCAAACCAGTAGTCGCCGTCCGGGATAAGCTCAAACGATGAACTTTCCTCAATCTCGTCTTCCCATCCAATAACCATGTTATCTGCCATCTTTTAATCCTCCTCGTCGTCAAATGGAATTGTTTCTGATTTAGCTATTTCAGCGACTTTATCCCAGTTCTGGATAATAAAGTCGATAAGCTCTTTCTTGTACCGGAACAGCGGCATCTCGCTGTCCGTCACCCATGCTTTTGATACAGCCAGCATCCGCAGATCCTCGTCTGTTACTCCATCGCGATCCATCAGTGTCTTGAGTTCTTCCGGTATCTGCGGAGTCTTCGGTACGCCCACGACATGAGCGATCGAGTCGAAGTCCATCGGGATCATGTCCGGCAGTCCAAAGCGGTTTTTCGCATCCCAGCAGTTGTGGTGTGTGGTATACATGACTCGCTCGCCGCCCTGCACCTTCTTCTTTTTGTCCGGTGTCGTGATCACATGCGTCTTGTAGTTGCAGAACAGGATCATGTCCGCCCATTCTTTAACCAGCGGAGCCGTCTTCTTCTGCATCTTCAGCTCCCAGCGGTCGTATGCGCCCATCTCATCAGGCTGTTCGAACTTCCGCATCTGAGCATGTGCCGTGAATACAACATGGATACCGGATGCGATCAGGTTGTTCAGCTCTGTGAGCAGCGCTTGGAATTTCTCGGCGAGCATCACATAGCCTTTGCCGTATCCGAAGTCCTCGATGGATCCGCTGTTTGTCAGTGCCTTTGCGCAGAGCATTTCCGCCCAGTCCGCCGTATCAATGACCAGTGTCTTACAGCAGAGGCTGCTTTCTACATACTTGACTTCCTCGATGATCTCTCCCCACGACTGCGGATCAGGGAGCCTCGCAACATCGAGCTGCTTCGTCGATCCTTCAACATCGATGAACAGCGGATCCGGGAACTTGGATGCCAGGGTAGTTTTCCCGATCCCTTCCGGGCCATAGATCAGCACCTTGAGTGCCGATGGTATTACGCCTCTTGTGATTTGCATTTGTTGCCTCCTGTTATGATTTTCGTTGGGTCAATACCCTTTCGAAGCATTGTCTTTGGCATTTTGCCATATCGATACGGGAACAATGGACACCTTGAAACGGTGCAGTATCTGACTTCGTATAAGCTGTTGCCGCAGCATTCAACGCACTTTAAGCGGATAGCTTTCATTGGACTGTTGTTATTCATCGGCTTTTACCTCGCGCAGATCAATGTACGGAAGGTTGTATTTATTGTCCCAATGGATACAAAATTCATCTTCCCATGTATCGCTATCTGTCTCTAAATCTGGAAGAATTTTCGAAGATGAAAGCAGTTTTTGAAGTTCTGGGAGATTTCCTTTGAAGTAGCCGATATATGTATCGCTTGGCCATGGTATGAACTTGCATCTTCCAGCGCCTCTGTTTTCCTGCCGCCAAAAATAAATCCTCAGTTCTGTGCTGCGCGGATAAACTGTATACGGAAAGTCGAGTTCGAAATAGTCATTAATGTTTTTCCTGATACAAATCGATACAGATCTGCCGTTGCGATCTTTATGAACCTTCCCGATAGAAATCCGAACATCTTTTTCTGCCTTAGTGATCGCGGTTTTGCCTTTCGCATCTGGCATACGCATATAGCTTCTCATTTCATCAAACAGGTCATCTGTTTCTTCTTCCACTGGCTTCTCTCTCAGCAATCCGAGATCACCTTCATCACCGTATTCGTATCCGATCGGATCTCCGACGATAAAGCTTCTGTCAACTCCGACATCACTAACGATCCACCCGGTATCTGGGTCGACAAGCCTGAGATGGCCTGTGTCTGTGTCTTCAAATACCTGTGCCGATCCGAATTTTGAATTGTAAATCTTCGTCATATGTTTACCTCCCTTTCTTATTACTCTTAATCATCCTCAAACACTCTCCGCGCCTCCCTGAGGCACTCATCGCAGTACCAGCACCCGCGGATCCTGACCGCATCCCACTGCTGGATGTGCTCTCCACAGAGCTCGCAGATCGGGAGCTTGTACTCCCACGCCGCGCACTGGCGGTCGTAAGCCTCCCACATGTCGTAATTGTCAGGCAGTGCCATGCTCAGCCGCCTCCTCCCGGATGATCCGCCGCAGAAACTCAGGAGCCTCTGACAGCGGTCTGTCGTCTTTGAATACGTACTCCATAAAACTGTCGGCACTGTCCGGGTCTATGCTTGTCATCAGTTTGTCGTAGTCTGAGAAACACCAGTATTCTGCTCTGCCCGGTCTGGATACCGTGAGTCTTGTACGGAGCTCGTTGATGCTCAGATCCACCCGGTAGCGAGTGTCAGGGATCTCACGGAGCTGCATCACCAGATCAGCAATCTCAGCCTCAAGTCTCATCGTTCTCCACCTCCTCCGTCTTGCCGAGCCGTACATGCCGCGGTACATCGCCGAAATCCTCTCCGTCCTGTCCGCAGATCACCAGATCTCCGACAAATACCTGTCCGTCTGCGATCATCGTCTCCGGCTTGCCCTTGATCTTCCCTTCCTCGTCGCACAGGATCACGACATCCTCGATGCGGTACGCCTCGATATTGCCGCCCACAAGCCTCTGCAGTGTCTGCAGATCGTTGGCGATCTTCTCGTGCCGTGGGCACCCGTTTTTGATCGTGATCACGTTGATCGTCTTCTTACGCATCTCTCCACCTGCTTACCCTTTCTGTTGATCTGCCGATGCATGCCCCTGTCCGTGTGCTGACGGTCTTGAACTGCATGTAGTTGTCCAGATTAACCACCACATCACTCAGCGGTTTGCTGTAGCCGATTGACTTGTGGTACTCCCTGCACCGCTTGGCGATCATCTTGCGGCGGATCCGCTTGATCCTGTCCTCGATGATCCAGACGATGCTGATCGTCAGCCAATACGCCACGAACAGAAACAACAGTGTCTGCGGCTTATTCAACCCGCCCGGCTGAGCCAGGTATGCCGTAGCAGCTCCCGCCAGTCCGATCATGTTTTCATAACTTTTCATGTTTCTTCCCCTTTCTCGATCCTCAACCGTGCCCCACACGCATCAAGGATCATCAATAGCTCCCCCATCGGTAACCGCTCGATCTCCCGCAGGTGCAGGTAGGTCGTGGACTGCTTGAGCCCGTACCGTTTGCACAGCTTGCGGACACTTAAGCCGCTTCGTGCCATCTCTGCACGGAGATCCGAAGCGATCGTGTCGAGTGCGGTCTTGTGTTTACGCATTTGCTCACTCCCTTTTTCTTGCGTTTACGCAAGCTCATCGGCAAAAAAAATCTCCATCGGATTGTCAATTCCGAGGATGTTGATCATGTCATTGATCTCCTGTCTCGAAAAAGCCCCGTCTGCTTTTACCTTCCGATGGAAAGTCGACTCGTTCATGTTCAGTTTTTCCGCCAGTTCCTTGACCGTCATGCCTCTGAGCACTAACTGCGCTCTCAGTCTTCTCTCGTCAAACAAATTCTCACCTCCTTAACTCCGTTTCGCTCTTGCTCATCAGATCCGGACTCTTACCGGATGACGGAGCCGCACGCTGGCGGCTTACCTTAGCAATGACATCATCTGACGTTTCGCTTTCCTGAGTTCAGCACCTTCAAAATCAGGCTTGTATGGAAGATCATCAAGCTGATATCGAGCTTCTTCTCTTACCTCTTCGTCGGTCAACGGTCTATTAAGATCATCTGCTTTCGCTTCAAACCTGCTTGATAATGCAGTATCAAGCGCTCTTTCATAGAGTGTTCTTTTCATTATTTTTCACCCTCCCATTCTCTCGCATCCTGCCAGTCAAGCATCTCAACCTTCCAGTCCTGCCGATGGAAAGTTGCTGTACTTCCGTCTGCCAGCGTCATCTGCCATGCTGACAGTTCGCACTCCGTGATCACCTCATGGATGGCAATCACATTCATGTAGTAGCAGATCTCCTGCGTCTCTCTGTTTGTAACTCTGCACTGTGTAGTCATGTGTACCCCCCTGCCGGAGATATACCGCTCCGGCTCGGTATCTTTATTATGCGATTTTCAGTTCCTTGCTTCCCCATGAATGATCATCATCGAGGACTGCATTGCTGTATGCTCTCCAGTCGATCTCTCCATCCTTAACAAGCACAACGCCGTCAACGTAGAAGTAACCGATCATTACATACTCTCCATCCTGCCATGTGCCGAAATCATATTCGACATTCAAAAATCTGAAGATCTGAGCCATTCCCTGTGCACGACCTGCGCAGTGGTTTGTTCTCTCAACATCGCCCTGTTCTCTGTTTTTTGCGTTATAGCTGATCACGCTAAGGATGCTCTCGATTACGTCCTGCATTGTGTGTGTTCTGTTACTCATTTCTTACCCCTCCTGTGTGTTTCTTGCGTCAACGCAAGTTCCCTATGCAAGTAATATACCACTTGCGTTTACGTAAGTCAATGCATTTTCGCAAGTTTCTATATATTTTTTTGCGTGTTTGTGTTGCGTATCTGCAACAACGATAATATAATAAGGCTGAGAGGGAGATAGGAGGATAACGATGGAAGTTAAGGATATTATCAGGAATAGACGCGCTGAGCTTGGGCTCACGATGAAACAGCTTGCTGACAAGATCGGAGTCAGCGAGGGAACAATATCCAGATGGGAGTCTGGAGAGATCGCAAATATGAAACGGGATAAGATTGTATTGCTGGCGGAAGCGTTGATGATCTCCCCCGCCGTGATCATGGGATGGGCGGACGAAACGCCGGCTCAACCCCAGCCTGCGCCTTACTACCTCAACGACGAAACCCGTGAGATCGCACAGGCCATCTTTGACAATCCGCAATACAAGGCTCTCTTCGATGCCTCCCGCAAGCTCTCCCCCGCCGACCTGCAGTTTGTCATGGACATGATCGACCGGATGCGACCGGATGAGTAAGTGTCAGTTTTTATGTACACCACCTGTGATACAGTAGTTGTCGGGAGGTGAGCTAATGATAGATGTAAGAGTTGTAGATTTGCCCGTCAGGATCAAAGGCACCACCGTCCTCAATCCCGACGGGTCTTATACGGTTTTGATCAATGCCAGGCACTCTTACTGCACCCAGCGCAAGGCGTGCAGGCATGAGATGGATCACATTGACGACGGAGATTTTGACGGTAGTGACAGCGTGGATGCGATTGAGCAGAGAGCGCACGGAGGAGGGACAGCATGAACGCAGAAGAAACAAGATTTGCAAAATTAGTTATTGGTGCCATCAACGAAGAGCATCCTGAGTATGTGCTTGATGTGTCGGAAGTATCAGATTATTGCAAGATATATCTGCCTGATGGATATGGCGTAGACAGTGCAGTGGTTACGATGTTTCATTTTGGACTCAAAAGTAAATATTTTACATTTCGGAAGTATGCGCTCAGTAAAGATGATCAGAAAGCAGCGGATGCGATCGGATCGCCGGATAAAAAGGGAAAGATATTCGTCAGCAATCCTGATGACGTTGTGCCGTACTTGGAATACCTTGTTCGAATAGCGGAAAGCCAGTATAAGACATATGAGATTGAGAAATACAGAGAGAAGAGTGCCGACAGGTCAAAGAGCGAGCTTCTTGATGCTCTCGGCATCGGCATTTCGATTAACGGATCCGACATAACGATCGGATCCAAAAAGGAATAAAAAACACCGCCCACCTGCGGCAACAGGCGAGCGGCTCATAAGGGGTAAACAACAAAAAGGGGGTTGTAAACACATCTATATGTTACCACAACTCCCCATTATATGGGAGGTGGCTATTTTGCCAACTGCACGAAAATTGCCGTCGGGATCTTGGCGGGTACTGGCGTACTCGCACAGAGATCCAAGCGGCAAGCGTATCTATCGATCTTTCACAGCGCCTACCAGAAAGGAAGCCGAGCATCAGGCGGCGATCTGGAACGCAGGCCATCACGACCAGACGAGCGGGATCACGGTCTCGGAGGCGATCGACCGCTACATTGAGCTCAAGCGGGCAGTTTTATCTCCGTCCACGATCAAGAGCTATCTCTCGATGGTGGACAACTATAAGCCGATCGGATCCATGCGGATCGACACGCTTAAGAGCTCAGATCTGCAGGTATGGATCTCGGACCTGGCTAAAACTCACAAACCCAAGAGCACCCGCAACATCTACGGACTGCTGACCGCTGCCATCCGCATGTTCGCACCTGACACAAAATTCAACGTCACGCTGCCGCAGCTCGACCGCAAGCACTACAAGCTGCCGACCGATGCCGACATCCAGCGGCTTCTCGATCACACGCACGGCACACGCCTCTGGATCGCTTTGATGCTCGCCCGCTACTACAGTCTGCGCCGCTCGGAGATCTGCGCACTCACGTCTGATGATCTGGACGGAGACATCCTCACGATCAGCAAGGCTGTCGTGCTGGACAAAGATAAGCAGTGGATCGTCAAAACTCCAAAAACCAAATCGTCCTACCGCACTCTGCAGATCGGGGATCCACTCCTCACGGAGCTCCGCCGGATCGACGGCGCAATCATCGACTGTAACCCGGACGCATTGATCGACCGCTTCCGCCGGGCACTCAAGGCGGCAAAGGTGGAGCCATTTAACTTCCATCTGCTCCGTCACAAGTTCGCAAGCAATGCCGCACTCGCTGGCATCCCGGACTTTTACACTGCATCCCTCGGAGGATGGCGACCGGGATCCACCGCACTCAAGCAAATCTATCAGAATGTCACCGATCAGGATCGAATCCGCATCATGGCGCAGTTGAATCGCCAGATGCAACACGAAATGCAACACGAAAAAATAAAACCCCAGTAAATACTGAGGTTTTAACGTGGAGACAGTGGGATTCGAACCCGTACCGAGTGAATTGCCGAAATGCCCGTATTTGCTGAATGCCCGTAAAATAAGGCTTTGCAAGCATCCAGTATATTGTAAAATTAGCATCATGATGCAAAAATTATACCATTTTAGACAGCTATGCAACACGGATGCAACACGATGCAACACGGATCACGCCTCATCCGCTGCCATCACATCAGCTCGGACAGCCCGCTCAAGCAGTGCCACAAGGTACTCGGCGGGCTCTCTCCGTCCTGCTTCCCAGTCCTGCAGCGTTCGCAGCGGGATCTGATACTTTTCGGCGAACTTTGTCTGTGACAGTCCGGTCAGCTGGCGGATCTCCTTAATACTCTGTATATTTTTCATCGACCGATACCCCCAGAAACTTATCGTACGGAACCTTAACGATCACGTAGTCCTCATACATCCGCCATCCCTGTTCCAGCACATATTTGACAGGGATCGGGCACTCACTCAACCACAGCTCGCCATCCGCCCAGTGCTCCGGCAGAAACTGCTCCGGGACAGCCATGATGCTGTAACCTGCATCCGCAATCCAGTAGCAGTAAGGTTTTAACTCCTCAGGCAGTCCCTTGTAGTCGTCTACCTTGCGGATCATACGCGGATCCAGATCTTGCAAACTCTTCCTCATCTCATGTCCTCCTTATATCCACGATCTTGTAAAGTCGCTGTCACGGAACAGCTCCTGCAGTCCGCTCAGCTGCTTCAATCTTAAAAGCTCCTCTGCATCCATCCCTATGTTCTTCATGATCCAGGCATCGGACATCCCGGACTTCGTCAGCTCTGCGACGATGTTCGTCATCAGTTCAACGCTGTGCGTTCCTCTCGCTCTGTTGTGGCGGATCGTGGATGCCATGCGACTCGCCTCTGGCTTATCAATCACTGACACTGGGAGCATTCCATGCTCACGATCATAGATGTCCTTATGTAGGAGCATTGTTGTATATCTGTGATATCCATCCACAATCTCATACATGTCCTCGTCCGGGATGTAGTAGCACACGATCGGCATCGTATATCCATCCTCCTTGATGGACTGATAGAGCAACTTCATCTCCGGTGGTGCTACGTGGTTCGGATTGTACGTGTTTGCCCTGATTTTTTCGATCGGCACCGGACGCACCCCGTAGACAGGACTTTCAAATGTTTCCGTACTTTTCAATCGCTTTCTTCCTCCTCTCCATCTCGGACTTTGTCTGCGCGAAGCCCATGTACTTACAGCTGTAATCATTTTTGATGATGCAGACACACATGCGCTTATAGGTTGGCACGGACTTAAAGTCCGTCACATCTGCATCATCCACATAATCCGCAAATGTGATCACATCCTTGTCGGATGTCTTGCTTACTTTGCCTCGGTTGTGATACTGCACTCCGCTGTCGCTCAGCTCCTGCACGGTCTGATCAGACAGCGCACCGCCCTTTTCCCGCCAGAACCTGATCGATGTCTGAAGCTTCTCGAGGTAGTGGTTTCGGAGATCCTCCGGCAGTGTATTTAATAGGAAATTACAGTATTCCTTCCATGTAAAATGCGGAGGCTTCGTAATCGACTTCCATCCCATTGCTGTGGTGGATCCATACAGTCCTGCCATGTTGACTCCGTTTACTCTGCCGACCATTTTGCCCCATGTCTGCGGATCGATCACTTTGTACAGTGCGAGCGATGTCATGGCGCAGTCGTTAAAAGGACTTGCCACACGCATCTGATCCACACTTAGACCCGCCTGATAATACAGGTCATACAGATGATTGTAAGGCTTGCCGAAGCGGGCATTATATGTCCAGATGTCGTTTACTGTCCAGTCATAGATCGGGTAGCAGGTGCAGACATTCTCATCACGCTGGTAGATGTAATTTGTACCACCGTAGTTGTTTACGTGATTGTTGCCCTTGATCGCTCTGTACCGATCCAGACTCTCGTCCGCGCGGATCCCGATCAGGATCGCTGTCTTACCGTGTGTTCTCCCGAACCAGAGTCCAAAGTTGTCCTGCACCTCATAGTCTCTCTGGCCTTGATAAAACTCAAATGGCACGTTGTCCTCGTTAATCACATACGGATTGTCTGGCATCTCCCGAACCCAGATCTCACGGTTCTGCTTCGCCCACGGGATCCATGTGTCTCCGTCCATCCGGCAGGCGCATTGCGCACCCAGCGGCAGGCAGAGCCAGTATTTGCGGATCTCCGGGAAGCTGTCAAAAACCTGTGTTACATAATCCGTTGTCATCTGATACTGCGCTTCGTAGTCGATGTGATACATTGAGATGTGGTCTGCGCATCCGTGTGCCTTGCCGTAGTCATACGCCATGTGGAGCAGCACGCTGCTGTCCTTGCCACCTGAGAATGCGACAAGTACATTGTCAAACTCATTGAATATGTACCGGAGCCGTTCCTGAGCCGCCTGATACACGTTTATATCCAGATACCTTTTTTGCACGTTCCACCTCCCGTTTGAATGCCTCTGCTAGGTTTTCTTTCCTCGTCAGACAGTCAATGATAAATTCGTCGATCGTGTCTAGTGCGCAGATGTCCGTGATGATCACTTTCTCTGCCTGCCCGATCCGGTGCACCCGGTCTTCTGCCTGCAGGCGCGTAGCCAGGTCAAAATCGTTATTGTAAAAGATGATCCGATGGCAGAATTGCAGGTTGAGACCGTAAGCTCCGCACATCTTATTCGCTACTAGGATCTGCGCATCTTTGCGGAAGCGGTCACGGTTTGCCTGCCGCTGCTTCTGTGGCAGCCTGCCTGTAAATTCAACGGCACGATCCGGGTACAGCTGCAGAATGGCATCTACCTCGGACTGGTATTTGCAAAAGACAATCACTTTGTCATCCCCTGCAGCTTCGATCTCCGCCATCAGCGCCTGCATCCGCGGGTTATCCTTTGGGTTATCAAAAATTGCTGTTGTCCGCATCCGCTCTGTCGGATCAGCAGTAACCGCCCGCCCGGATGTAACATGCTGAAGTGCGGAGAAATACTTGTAGATTGTCTCCGATCTCATCTCGTCAACTTCCAGTAGATACGCCTCGCGCACTTGGATGTACTCTGCTCGCTGCTTGTCCGTGAGATGGAAGTATCGCCTGCCGTAATGTTTGTCTGGCAGCTTTAAGCACTCCGATTTTTTGATCTGATATGTATACGGAGCGATTTTTTCCGTCAGATAGTCCACGTTCAGCACTCGACGGACGCGATGCTTGTCGACGATCTCCACGCCGCTCGGAAGCCTAACCGTCCAGTATTCGATGTGGTTTGCCGCAAAGCTGTAAAAGCTCTGATACCCAAGGATTCGCCAGTCGAGGATGTACCACTGGGCGAACAGATCCGCCTCGTTCTTGCTGATCGGCGTACCGTTGAGGATCAGCTTGTACTTGCAGCGCTTGGACAGCTCGATGATCCGCTCGGTGCGGATCGCCATCTTGTTCTTGACGAGGTTGCTTTCGTCCACGATCAGGAAGACCTTGTGTGTCTCCACCAGCCTCATTAGCTGGAGATACAGCCGGTCAGATGAGGACAATGACTCGATGCCCCGAATGATAATTTCCTCCGGCATGGATCCGCAGTGGTACGCCAGATCCTCGCGGAGGTTCCGCTTGACTGAGCACGGACAAAGCCAGAGAACCACATCAATCTTGCCCGATGCGATCCTCGGCTCTATCAGGGATAGTGCTGTTCTTGTCTTGCCGGTGCCCTGCTCCATGTACAAGGCACCGACTTTCAGCTTGCTAAGCTTATCCACAGCCTCTTGTTGGTACGGAAGCAGGTTGGTTGTTATCGTCATCTTTCTCTCCTGTATGTGTCGATAAGATCCTGCTGTGCCCATCCAGCCTGCACTTCCTGAGAGTTGTAATAGTTCTCAAGAAATGCCTGCCTGTTCTCTTCTATCGCTCTGCTGACTTCCTGCAGAGCCTCCAAGCCGGTCATGCCGTTTTCGCGGCATTCATCGATCATCTCATATACATCCAGCATTAGTCCTCCTCCTTAAGATCTTCCAGCACATCTCTGCTGGAGCTGAGCACTGCAGTTACCGCAGACTCGTCATCGTGATACTGTTTGCTGACCGCTGTCGGCACCACCTTGGTAACCGACTGGCGATACTCATCGATCTTCTTCTGCGCTCCGGGAGATACTCGGAAGTCGTGCATCTTCACGAACTCCACGATCTCCTCCCATGCTGTCACGGGAACCTTGACTGTGGTTTTGTCGTATCTGCCTCGGCTTTTTGCGCCGCTGATCCGAATTGCAGATCCATATGCATCGGATCCTTCTTCCATCCGCAGGGTCAGGTCGTTGTCGATCAGGAAAAGCCAACGCTTATGCTCAGGTTCAAAAGCTCCACGGATAACCACCTCTGCGATTGCCACCGGAACCTTGACGGGATACCCCTTGCAGAGCAGGATGTTGGCGATCTCTGCAGCTCTGTCTTCTGCGTCACCAGAGGTGATTGTGATCTTACGGCACCACTTGGATCCGTCCCACTTATATCCGTTTGCCTTTACCGTGTTGATGATGTCACGATCATAGTCCGATCTTACAAATACCGCACTGTCTTCATAGCTTACGGTACACAGCACGCTGCTCTTCTGCTCTTCCGGTTCAATCACCTGCTCAGTCGGTTCAGCTTCTTCCTGATCTTCCTGAGCATCCTGATCCTTGATCTCTTTCCAGATCAGATCAATGATTTCTCTCGGATACATGTTCCTTGCATCGATCCAGAATTTTGCCTCGCTCTTAGCCTTAAGTGCATCCAAGATGCGGCCTTTGAGGTTCTGCTTGCTGCTGTCGAGATACGGAGCAAGTGTTTCCTCTACATCTTGAATTTTCTTTGCTCTGAGCACAATCGCCCAAGCAACCTGTTTTTCAGATCCAGTCAGCTCGGGGAGATCTTCGGATGTCTTTTTAGCCTCTTCGAGCTCTGCTTTGCGTTTGCACTCGGTGCAAACATCGATATTTTCAACCGCCCACTCTTCAAACTCGTTGGCTTCTCTTCTGTTGCGTTTCGTTACACGGATCACGAACTGCTCTCCGCAAACCTTACATGTGCATCTCGCTTCTGCTACTGCCATTTTCTTTCTCCTCCTGTGTGTGCGTTGTATCTTTAACTGTCTTTATTATACGGCATTGCGTGTATAAAGTCAACACTTTTACACGCATTTGGCGTAATTTTTGCAAAAAAAAGAGAGCCAGGGACGCATCCCTGACCCTCCGTGATATTACTGCTTCTTAAGGTACCTTGACGAGCAGAACCCCGTATACTTAACTCCCTTGACCGTCACCACGACATACAGCCACTTGACGAGCAGGTTGTTGCTGTAATAGCCGTAATTCTGCACGACAGCGCCTTTCGGCATCGTCACGAGCGCCTTGTAGCTCGTGTTCTTTCCGTCCCGCAGATACAGATCCGTTGTGACGGTATACTTGCCCGCAAGCTTCGGATCATATTTCTCAGCGTACTGACTCGCTACCACGCTCACCGGCTCCGGTGCGGGCTCCGGTGTCGGCTCAGGATCCGCAGGAGCAGCGGCGTACTTTGGTCTTGCATACCCTGCGATCTGCGCATCGTTGTAGGCGATCGTGCGTCTGCCGACTGCATCCTTGTAGTTGCCCTCGATGGTGGTCACCACACTGCCCTCGATGCGCTCGACGATGCCGATGTGATCCTGCACGCCGTCTCTCTGCCAATCGAACACGATGATGTCCCCAGGTATCGGCTTGACTCGTCCGAGCCAGATGCCCGCCTGCCGGAAGAGCAAGACGTGATCGTACACTCCGCACTCCGTCCCGCCGATGATGGATGTGTTGCCTGCCGTGATAAATGCGGCTGAAACGGTCGTGTCGCACCATGCATCCGAGTACTGCACCTTATACCCACGTGCCAACGGCTTGTGGTTGTTGTAGATGTCGATAATCTGCTTGTACTTGCCGTTCGCCTCGCTGTATCCGATCCAACTGCGGAAGATCCCGATGATGGTGTCGGCAGTCACGCCTGTAGTGGCATACTCGGTATAGTACTCCATTGCATATTTATACCGTGTTGACTGCACCGCTGAGCCTGTGTCTGCGGGCATCTCGAACCGCTTGAGCACGGTGTCGGATGCGGTACGGACATCGGATGTAGTGGTGAGGACGGAAAGCACGTTTGGATAACTGCTCTTGAGCTCCGTCAGCAGATACTCGATCTGCATGGCAAGATCTCCAATGGATGTATGCTTGCGCTTGGCAAGATCATACAGTCCACCTTTGCGTCCGGGGCTCGTCCACTGGCAGAGCCCGTACCCGTATACCCTGCCCGGCAACGGATGCAGAAACTCCTCTCTGCTGATCGTGCCGTCATCTACAAATGCTGTATAGGTGGCATCCGTGTACACCTTGCCCGCCTCTTTGAGCCGCTTGAGACAGAGGATCTCGACTCTGTTTGGGATCATGCCGGACTCCGCATAGATGTTGCCCATCATGCCCGCCGCTCCCGCTCTTGTCATGCCTGCGGCGATCAGCTTATCCCATACCTTTTTTGAGTACTGGTTAATAATTGCCATATCATCACTCCTACTAATTAAAAAGGCACCCATTGCTGAGTGCCCACGTAGTAATTATTCGTCTTTTACTGCCTGCTTAAATATCTGGTTGACTCCTGTTGCCGCCAGCCCGCTCACCACGCCGACCGCCGCCGCCGTCAGGATGTCCTGTGCCGGAAAGTCGGGCATGTGGATGGCGTAGCCGAGCAGTCCGAGCGCAAGCCCGCAGAGCCCGACGATTGACGGGATCCACTTATCAAACGACAGTCCCTTGGCGATCATGCCGATCAGATAGCAGATCACGGTGATCGCCGCCACAGATGCAATACCAAAGTCCATAGTTAAGTCTCCTTTTCTTCTGGCATACGGAGGATCTTCAGATACAGCTCATGCGCTACATCGTTGCCGCCAAGGTTGCTGTACGCGGAAAAAACCCTCTTGATGCTCTCTTTTGCGTAGATCGGGCAGAAGCCCTTGTCGGAGTAGCGGTTGTAGTTCTCGACGATCGACTCACGGAGTAAGCTCTGCACTCCGTCGGCGATGGCCTTGTTCTTCTTCTGCTCCTCCTCGAGCCGCTTGGCGATGCTCCGATACGCAAACGCTAAAACGCCACTGATCACGGCAAACAGCCACTGCACCCAGTGCGCTTGGATATAAGCTACAAGCTCCATGATGTCATCACTCCTCTACAGGTGTCTCTTCGGTCTCCTCGGTCGGCTCGATCTGTTCATAGAAGTAGTCCTTCGCCGCATCCGACAGCCAGCCGTACTTAGACTGATCCTCAATCAAAATTACAGCATAATCGATGGTGAACTCACCGTTGTGAATGCAGTTAAGGAAAGCGTTAATTGTCCTCTGTTCTCTCTTACTCATGGCTATTTCCTCCGTAAAATTAAGACTCAAGCACTAATGCCTGTACCTCTGCTATCCGCTTGTCAATGTAAAGACCCACATCTGCCCTGTAGCACACGCTGACCTGTCCTGCATCCGCATAGAGCGTGTTGTTGCCAAGCAGGGTGGTGATGGTAGTGGGGTCAAGGGTGATGGTCTGCGGTGTGGCCAATGCGTAGCAAAGCTGAAGCGGATGCTCTGCAAGATACGCTTTCCATTCTGCTATTGTTGATATGCCCATGTCGGTATTCAGTGAGAACCGATAGCCATCATCTGCAGGATAAGATACAAGACCGCTTTTTACGCCACGTTCGCTCAAATTGATTAGTGGGAAATAACTCGTAATAGCGGTGTTTGATGAAGAAGCACCTAAATATGATCCCCAAGCGATAAACTGATAATAGCCTGTGCCTGCAGTCGGATTACTCCAGTAATTTTCGGAACCATTCAGTGTGACCATTCCTCTATCCACCGTCATCACACCGCTTGCCACATCCAGTGTGCCACCGTAGACGGTTGAAGGGAAGGAGATGGAGTGGGAGTCTCCAGTGTAGGGTTCGTATGTTGTAGCGGTTGAGCCGATTTCAAGCTGTGGGGTTACCACAAAATTTGACACTGTTGTTCCGCTAATCACATATAAGAGTACACCATACGTCTGATTATTAGAAATTGTGGTTGTCTTATTAATGGTACTGATTTGAGTATCTCCAAAATAACCCCCGTCTGAAGTTCTGAATACAACGTGAACACCTGAGTTAGATTCGGGATTATTAAGGCTAAGAACGTAATTGCCGATTTTATCAGTAATTCCGTAAACCGAAAAAAAAGCATTAGCGGTTGCAGTGCCAGACAAAGAAATTGAACCGCCGTTTACAGTGGCAGTTATACCGCTAGAAGAATATGTTCTTAGCGCTGATGCATCGTACAGGTTCTTTCCACACCGCACCACATTCACGCTATCCACTCCGCTGATCGGTCGGATGTTTGTGGGTGACGGATCACCACTACCTGCCTGTTTCGGCTCCACCGCTACGCTCAGCGTCTTGACAGGGATATTCTCTGCGCCATCCGATATGGTGACGATATCGCCTGTGACGGTTTCGGTCGGATACGCACTGCAAGCCATTTCCTCGGTCACTCGGTCACGGATCACTCTCGCCTCACCTTTGACGCGGATCGTCGATACCTCGCCTCCGTCCGATATCGTATCGTTGCCCTCGGTGATCACAAGCTCCTCGTCGTCGTACTCCGCATCGATGCCAGGTATCCCCTGCGCGCCTCGCAGGTTGCCCGATGTGTATGTGGATCCGTCGGTCAGCGTGATCGTCATGGTATAGTCATCGTTAAAAGTTATGTCGGCAATGCCCACGCCGACTGCTCCACGGTTGCCCGACAGCACCGCTGACATCGTGTGCGCATGTAAAGTCACAGCCATATCACTCCACCTCCTCTGTCAGGATCAGCTTAGCCTTTGCGATGATCGTGTCCACCTTGCCGTCCGCAGTTGTCAGCTCGACATCATAGACATACTCGCCATAGTCAAGGTTTGCCGTCTCGTTTGGGGTCAAACTGATCGCAGGATCCGTGCAGCTCATCTGCTTATTGACGATCGGCGTGTCTCCGTACGTCCTTGCCATCGCGAACCGCATTGCATCCCCTGTAGTCGGCTGATACGCTGACCCGTCAGGCTGAGTGATCTCAAGTCCGACATCGAGCGTGTCGCCGCGTGTCATGATAATTGTCGTGGTACCCTTGATGATAACCATCCGTGTGCCTCCTACTCTGCTACATCATGTCTGTAGCACTGGTGCTGTATTGGTGTTCCGTCCTCTGCGATCATCACAGCGGAGTGACAGGGCAAGCCGCTGACAGCCGCCGCCGCAAGGATCGTGTGGTACTTGTTTTCTGCCTGTGCACGGTCAGTGTAAGCATACACAAGGTTGCCCACCGCACCGCCTACATTAACCTGCAATTCAATCACAATATATGTCATGATGCTAGTCTCCTCTTAAGTTCTGCCACTTCCGCCTCAAGCTCTGCGATCCGTCTGTCATGCTCCTGAGTAACTGCGATGTGCGGAGCGATCAGCTGAGTGTAGTCCATCGAGTACTCAAACGTACTGTCATCCATCGGATCATATACGCCGCTCTCTCCGAGCGTGCTGTTGTATGCGATCAGGATCCCGTCTCCCACTGTGCGCTCGAGCAGTGGTCGAACGTCCTGAGCCACGAATCCGAAGTGATACCGGTCGCCTGACTCGTTATTGATCTTAAACCGCTTGGCGGAGAGTCCCATGATAAAGTCGTGCGAATCCGTCAGATCCTGTATGTCGTGCTTCAACCTGCGGTCAGATACCGCTGTAGATAGCAGTGTCGTGCCGCCGGATGCGTTGTATACATAGATCTTGTCGATCGTCTCGGCAAGGATCAGACGATTCGGGATGCTCGCAAATGTAGTCGGACCGACCCACAGGTTGTTAGATACTGACATGCCGAGTGCTGACAACCGATTGCCGTTTGCATCGGTCGTGTAAATAAAACTTGCGTTGGTCATGTACAGCGATCCGTTAAGATCCATTGCTGTCGTGTATAGCCGTCCGTCATTGCGGACGTAGAACATATCCGTGGCGTTGGTGGTCGTCCATGCTGCACCCAAAGCGATACGCTTGACGTAAAAGGCCAGTGTGGTCGTTGCGTTATCGGTCTTGATACCGACCTCATACTCATACGAGCTATCCTTGGCATGCCCATACATGGCGGTGTTGTAGATGTGTCCGCCCTGTGCGCTGGTGCCTCGGTTGGTGTCATTTTTGACGATATTGAAATCACCGATCGATCCGCTGTTTACGGTGATACTGCCGGCGATCTCTGCGTTATTGGCGTACAATTTGCCTGCCTGTGTTACATAAAATGCCGAGTTGCCGACGATGCCGCCGCCTGCCGGAGTGGTACAGCCAGCATAAAACGCCGCCGTACCGCTTAAGCCTGTGACTGCCTGCATGCCGGATCGATAACTGCCGGATGCCACATCGTCCTTTTCCAGTCGGTCGCCGAGGATATTCCATCCGCCGATTGCTCCCGATGTTGCTGTGATCTTGCCTGCTACCTCGGCATTGCCTGCAAACAGTTTGCCGTTGTTCATGATGTAGAACATGTCGGTAGCGTTGGCATTCTCCCACGTTGCCCCGAGCGGTATCTGCTTGATGTAAAACGCTAAGGTACTCCCACCGCCGTCCTCTTTTAACCCGACCTCATACTCATACGTGCTGTCCGCCGCATGTCCGTACAGTGCGGAGTTATACAGATGCCCGCCATCGGCTGTCGTGCCTCGGTTGACATCATCCTTGACAATCTTCCAGTTGGCGATGTCGCCGGAGTCCGCTGTGATCTTACCCGACAGATCCGCATTGATCGCTGTCAGCGATGAGCAGTAAACTGCGCCAGTATTGGTCACGCCAAAATTAGATCCGACGGTAAACCGCCAGTCACTGCCTGACCGTCCGCCGACTGTGGCGGATCCAAGGTTCGCAGTACTCATGTACAGACTGCTGTCTGATCCGAGCGTGCCGGAGTAGATCTCGTTGGTGTTGACGGTAAAACCATTGTTACCGCCGAACTTACCGTACTCGGCAAAGACACCGCCTCGGACTGCCAGAGATGAGCCATCCCAAGCCAAGTGTCCTGACCCGTAGTTAAACGTGCCGTCCGTCAGGTTGATCCATCCATTCGTCCCGACGATGTTGGACGCAGTGATCTCATTCGCCGTGATCGAGTGCGCCACGATCCGATCCGCTGTCACCGTCCTCGGAGTCAGCACGTCGCCGTTGATCGAGTCGGTCTGTGTGCTCACTACCTGATCATGGTTGTTGAGCGCATACACAATGCTCTTGTTGCTCCCACGGATGGCAATCCGGTCAGCTACCAGCGTCCCCGCCGTGATGCTTGCGGCATTGATCTCCACCGCATCCAGATAGCCGGTGATCCGTGCGCCGTGGATGACGGCATCCTTAATCAAACCGACCTGCACAAACAGATCCTTGACCTTTGCCGTGGTGATGTTGGCGGTGTCAAGGTTCGCCATGGTTGCCTGCAGATACGTCGTCTCAACCGTACCGATACGGGCATTGACCGCAGTGATCGCATTTCCGTAGTCCGTCTGCACCGCACTGATGGCGGAGTTAAGTGATGTCGTGATCGTGCCTGATCCGGTCACCACCTCCACACCGACTACATCGTCACCCTGTACGCCGTGGACATATACACCGTTGACACTCCCATCCTGATTACTTATATCCTCCCACGCCTGAGCCGCCGCCTGATAGCGCGCCTGCATCTCCTCCCATGTCAGCACTGTGTTGGAGAGCTCCACGGAGTTTCTGCTCGGCTCGTCAGGATGTTCCGTGATCTTTACGATCCTCTGCCGCTCCATCGTGCCGGTTGGCTCGTCGGTGATCTTGATCGTGTCTCCGAGCGCAAAGGCCAGCGTGTTGTCGCCGGTGATCTTAGCAAAGTCGATCACATCCGCAGAGTAGCTGCGCTTTGGTTTGGCGAGGTCTGCAAGCTTCGCCTGAGCATCTGCCTGCAGTGCGTCGGCATCGGTGTAGCTTGTATCCTCCCAGATCAGCGTGCGGATCTTGGAGCTGTAGCTGTAGTCCTCAACGTAGTTCTTACCGTCATTGTCGATCTCAAGTCCATCCGCACCGATCGGGATCAGGCGTGTGTAATAGTCATAGCTGTCGAGTACCGGCGACAGGCTCCGCAGGTTAAGATCCGTGCGGAGATATACACCACGATCCTGTCCGAGCTGATCCGCAAGCGTGACGACCTTCTGCGCCGTATCGAAATAGATCTCGCACATAAATGCGTCCCGGATCTTGTACAGGATCTCCAGCGGAGTCTTTTTGATGCACTGCACCGACCGCTCTTTTGTCAGCGCAGAGCTTACCGTCCACCCTGTCCCCGTCAGAGCGAGTGCAGCGGCAGCTGCAGCGGTCACATCCTGCGCCGTAAAGATCTGATAGATCTCCTGCTCCAGATCCTCAAGGTTGAGCTTGCACACAATCTGTGTGCCGTGATCTCCCGGATGGATCTCCTTGACGGTGTATCGGTCACTGTCCGTCTCGATGTAGTACTCGTTGCGGATCGTGGATGGTTTGCCCAGGTACGTAAAGGACAGCTCTTTGTCCCCGTCCTGTAGCGTACTCACCACCGTCAGATCCGTGTAGTCTGTATCCGGGAGCATCCGCAAAAATGCCCCCGATGAGTCATATAATTTAAGCATAGCTTAGCTTACCTCTTGATCATCCAGTCGATGCCGTACAGCTCCGCCGGAGTCAGTGCATCGTAGCGGTCAGAGTCCAGCAGGTCAAGCACGGACTCGTCCACCGTCATCAGATCGAGCGGGACATCCGTGTCATACAGCTCCGTCAGCTGGGCGGCAAACTCTTCACGCTTATCATCCGGGATCTGGTAGCCGGTCACCTGTTGACCGTTAATCACGGACTTGCTCAGGATCGGTTTGCCGTCCTCGTCCTTGTCGGCGTACTGCTCGCAGAGCTTTGTCCGCTCCGTCTCGGATCGCTCATACTCCGCCTTGAGCTTGTCAAGGTTGCGGCTGATGGCGTATCCGAGTCTCACCGGCAGACGTTTGTCGCCGAGTGCAAGCAGTAACTGATAGTTAACTCTGATGTCCTGTAATGTCATTTTGCTCTCCTCCGTTATGCATATAGTGGTAAATACTGCACTGCGATGCCCACATGTGAGTTGTCGCAGGTGATTGTCGTCCATCCCGGCATCAGTGACGGGAGCCGCCAGATGTCCGCATCCTTTGGCTGTCCCGATTCCATGATCGCTCCGTCGATGCCGTCCAGTATGATCGTGGATCCATTGGTTACATCCTCGATCGTGACCGGCAGATCCTCGCCTGTGTAGCTGTCTCTGCAGATGCCTGTCAGCACGATCCTACTGATGTCCGATGTAGGAGTCAGGATCAGCCGTGCGGGGCTTGGCAGTGATCCGTGGTTGTATACCCTGACGGATGTCGTGCCGGTCGTCTGCGACAGGTCGCCATGCTCATAGCCGGTAAACTGCAGTGTGAGCCGATGAAACAGCTTCTTGGCGAGCTCCTCGTTGCTGGCGCTCGTCAGGTAGCCAGTAAATCCATTGTCGTACTTGTCCAGTCCGATTTCGCACTTATCCGCACATGCGCCGACGATGGCGCTCACGTTGCGCAGGATATCCTCACGGTCGTTGCCCTTGACGATCAGGCGGAGTGTCAGAGTCTTAAACCCGACCTGCCCGCCGAAGATCGTTGGAACCGCCGCGCCTGTTTTCCAGACGCTGGCGTTTGAAAATTTGCTCGGTGCGAACTGCATCGTTGACTGCCGGGCGCACCATACACTTATATCTTGGTTATTGATCCTCATCTGCGCCTCCTCGACCGCATCGCAAGCTCACTGCTCATGTATCCCGCCGTTGCCCCTGCGAGCTCCCGACCGTCCACGCTGAGCGTCTGCCGCTCTGCCATGTAAGGCATATACTCCTGCATCAGCGCAAGCATACTCATCATCAGCTGAGCGCCTGCGTCCGATCCGCCGCCGATCGTAGATCCTCCAGCGGTCAGCACCCTTGCATTGAGTGCCGCCATGGATGCCACGCCGGACATCACGGAGCTCACGTACTCCGCCATCGCCGCCTGCTGTGCACGGATCCCGCTGATCATCTCCTGCGGGCTCGTCTCCGACCAGCTCCACAGGTTATCCGTGTTTGCCGCTGGGATAATCGCATCGCCCGGGCGGACGTTGGTGTTGAGCCTTGCGCCGTCCTTGCGGACGATCATCTCCGAGCCGATGCCCAGCTCATCCATCCATGCAAAGTAGTCTGTGACGGAGCGGTTGCCGACTGCGTTTTTGGCGGATGCCTTGACCGTCGATGCCGCTCTCTTTGCTGACTCGTTGGATCCGGTCAGCTTGTTGATCAGCGTGGCTGTCTCGTCTGCCGCGATCGTCTGGATGTTTTTAGCCAGGTTGATGAGTCCCGAGTTGATCGCCGCTGTCATCTCCTTGCGCTCAGCGGTGTAGGATGCCTTAAGATCCGCCAGACGCTTGTTTGCGTCTGCATTAAGCGTCTTGATCTCGGCGTTGGTGGACTTGGTTGCCTCCTCGCGCTGAGCCTTGGCATCTGCGCGGAGCCTCTCGATCTCAGCAGCTGTCTCCTCCTCGATGGTCTTGACGGATGCGTTTGTCTCTGCAAGCAGTGCGGTGTTCTCGCGCTCCGCCTGCTCCAGTGCCACAGCCTCACGCTCGGCATATGCCTCGTTGTAAGCCTGCAGCTGTGCATCCGTGAGCTGCATCAGCGCATGGATGGCGGCACTGTCTGCCACGCCCTTGCTCCGCAGCTCCTCGATCAGTCCACTGCCAAGGATCCCGCGTCCCTCGAGCTGAGCGAGTGTTTCCGCCCAGTCTCTGTAGCCTGCCGCCTGAGCCTGCATATTGAACAGCAGCTCCTCGCCGGTTGCCGAAGAACTTTCGAACGCTCCGAAAATATCAAAGGCGCTCATGATCTGGCTCTTGCGGCTCTGGACACTGCTGATGTACTTGTCCTGCAGGTCTTGGATCTTTTTCAGCCGATCCTCATCCGCCTTTGCCACGTCCTCGGCAAGTTTGCTGTCGATCTCCGCCAAGCGATCCGCAAGGCTCTGCTCCTGATCCGCAATATCATCGGCGAGCTGTTGACGGATCTCTGCGGTGTTATCCGCATACTCCTGCTCTAGCTCCGTCAGCGCATCCGCATAGGCTGTCTTGGCGGCATAG
>Ga0326513_10000620_pt1 | contig 30498 bp, 55 predicted proteins | sample 2_2465_0518_D_FD_203654 | JGI IMG/M metagenome (GOLD analysis project Ga0326513, IMG submission 203654) | Bovine rumen microbial communities from UC Davis, California, United States - 2_2465_0518 | ecosystem: Host-associated > Mammals > Digestive system > Stomach > Rumen | place: USA...
CCTCGAAGCAAGGCCGGGGCGGGGTAGTATCCCCCCCCATCTGGCCAACCGTCGCCGCCATTGGTTGGAACCGGGGCGGCCCTAGAAGGTTTTCCAATCTTTCGACAGCGGCAAATCCCTGTTTCTGTCCACCGCGCGGGTGGGGGAGGGGGGTATTAAACGATCAGACTTCGCGCGGTTGCAACATCGATGTGCAAGCTGCAAGTTCTCAAGCGCAGACGGATCACCATTGCGTGAAATAGGAATGATGTGATCAACCGTTGCGCTCATCGGGTCAGGAAACTTCAGCGACTTGTCCACCGGCTTGCCGCAAATGCCGCAGATGCTTTGCGTTGCAAGTATAATCTTCCTGTTGGCCTCGAACTGAGCCCGGTGGGGGCCATTTCGATCAGGCCGCCCGATTTTGGTTACCCCCCCCATTGTTATCACCTCTTTATGGTTTGATCCGTCGCCCCGCCGTGGCGGATCGTGGCTATTACGCCTCCCGCCGCCCGGAAAGGAAAACAGGCGGCACATCCCTAGTTAAACCAAGCAAGGAGGAAACTTGGTTATAAAGCTGCGGTAGCTCTCTTGCGCGTACCGTCCAAGTGGATGATAGGAGTATCAAGAGAGTTAGGTTTATAGCTTTGAAGTTCCCCATAGCCGCCATACTCCAAAGCGCTGGCGGTATTAACAAAGAGCTTATCCACTTTCATAACGGAGCAATTGGTAGTTGATACTCGGTAATAAGCGTTCTTAACAATGGCTGGGGTATGTACATGGGAATGAATGTAAACATCCGCATCCAAGATAGAGGCAAGCTGGGTAAGCCTGTTCACCTTGGCCCCTTCCGTCCGGCCAGAGCCGGAGCCATGCACACAATAAACGGTATAGGTAATTAAGCGGTTATGGTTATGTCCGGTATCCTTGCCCAAGCGGATAAACAGGAGAGCGGAAGTAGGAGAGTAGCGCTCCGCTATCCCAAGCTGGGAACACATTACCTCCGTTAAATCCAAGCCATCGGATTTATAAATCCTAAGCTCGTGATTGCCTGGTAGCACCGCAAGAATCTTATCCTTGATAGGCTCAAAGATCTTGGCACATTCCTTGAGCTGTTCCATCGGCTGGAGGGAAGCGCCGTAGGTATCCCCAATGCTTGAGGCTATGGCCGCATCCATCAAATCACCGTTTAAGATACAAAAGGTATTTTCTGTATCCCGGATGTAAGAGATCCAAGATTGGATCCTCTTATAATCCGCGTGGATATCCCCCAAGTGCAAATCCGCAAGAGGAAGGATATTTATTTCCTTAAACTCTCCGCCCAGATTATGCTTAATAACCTTCATATCCCACCCAAAGAAAGAAGAGGGAAAGCCGGTCAAAGCTTTTCCCTCTTCTGGATGGTAGCATTATATATCCGTTTATGGGGCAAAAATTCCGCTTTTTGTCCACCGCTTAAAGCTCGGATACATAGCCAAGCTCATAAGCGCAAGCCCCAAGGATTTTGTTAATACGCTGATAAGCTGCGGAGCGGGACAATCCTACCTTCATCCCAGCCCCCTCTACCGTATACTCCCGCCGCCAATAAACAAGCTCAATGAGCTTTAAGTCTATCTTATCCAGATTGGCCAAGGCTCTTTTAATGGCCTCGCAAGTAATCTCAAGCCGCCGGATGTACGGAGAGGAAACAATCCGGAAGGTTACCTCCTCGGTAGTACGCTTGGCCTCCCCTCCGTCAACACCGGCGGTTAGAGAGTAGCCTTGCACCGGGGAAGGGATAAGCTCATTCTTAAACTCTTCAAGCTGGCGGCAATCCTCCCGGTAGTATTGTAGCTGCCACTCTACCGTAGCTTTGATACTTGGGGATAAATCAAACTTGTATCTCACCCCATCACTCCTTTATAACGCTCATCATAAGGAACAAAGAGAGAGCCAACATACTGTTTTATTTCCCTGTCCATTACATCTTTTGAATACCAAAGCTCCGCATCCTCTTTGGAATCCTCCAAGATATCCCGGCCATACTCATTGGCTACCTCTGCAAGCACCTTATCAAATTCTTTGAATTTTGCTTCCCTAAAGCCCATCCGGCCAAGGGCAAGAGTAACCATATCCAGTTCAAAGATTCTGGCAAAGCGCCGGGCCTGTTCCTCCCGGATCTCCTGGGATTTCTGGATCCGTGCCATGAAAGCGGATTGTTTAGCCATTCTTATCCTCCATCCGGGCCGGGATATCCATAAGCTCCGGCTTCTTTTCCTCCGTCCACGCCAAGCCGCAAAGGTTCCAAATGGCCGCTATTAAATGATCCTCGTCTCTCTGGCCGTCCATATACTTAAGTATATGCCTTAAGGCGCTATCCGCGAAAGAGTGAGCCGGGATACCCCGTTCCCAATTGCGCTCTTCATACTTTAAGGCTCCGTTTTCATAGTGCTTGGCCAGCCGGAGAAGTACACACATTGGGAGAAGATCGCAACGCCCCTTGCCCTGGTGGAGATCCCGGACGGCTCCGGAGCCAAAGCTTGTACGCTGGCCGGAATCACGGATAACGGGGATAAACTCGGTTGGCTCCGCCCCCTCCACTCTGGTATCTAAGGTGCAATTGGTGCATGGTATCTCATCTGCAAAGAGTTCTTTATATCTACACCTATCGCAAAAGCTGTTGTTATCAATGCTCATCACTCGCCCTCCTCTGCCGGGATGATGGTGGGAGCGTCCTCAACCATAACGCGAAGCGTATCAAACGCCGCCAAGAGGTGCATCTCCTGCCTGTCCATTTTCGGATTCTTTTTCAAGGCTTCAAGCGTGGTTATCATCGCTTCTTTCAGCCATTTCTCATCAATCAGCCTCCCATGCGGCGGGACGGGGACGGCTGTGTATTCCGTCCCATCCTCAAACGCACATCTGCCGTCTGGATAAATGATAAGCACAGCGCCGTTTTTCTTTTTCGGCATCTCCATGCCACGAATCAGTACGCTCATTCTGTTCCCTCCACCGGCGGCTGTGGTAGCGGCATCCAATGGGTCGGGTCGGTATCGCAATCCGCGCACCATCCCTCATCGGTCATAGCCCGCCAAAACAGAATGTTCTCGTCCCCATCAAACCAACACGCCACAGCCATATCGTTGTTTTTATAGCGAACAAGTACATATTTTCGCTTCTCCGGCAACCGCTCATCCACGGGAATCCAACGGGGTCTGCCAGCAACAGCAAGCTGAAATTTCCTTAACGCTTCGTTCGCCTCTTTCTCCCAGAACGTCTCCCACTCTTTTGACCGCTCAAGGTCAGCAGTCAGTTCCTCAATGGCATCGGCGGCTTGCCACCATAGCGTCTCTTCTGCTCCACAGCTTGTTTCTTTCAGCCGCTTTACCAGCTCGTCATCCATCATTTGCCCTCCTGTTCCATGCTTCAATGGCGCTCGGCCTTTCGTCATGCCAAATATTCAAATCGCCTGTTCTTGACAGGTTTGCCGAAATATAACCATAAGCTCCCGGCGCTGTCGCGTTGCAATTTACGCACCTGATCGAGAAGTCGAACCTCACAGAATCGCGGTTTGTTGCCATGACTTCAATTCCGCTCTGCTTAATAGCCGCTTTTCCGCCGCAAAACGGGCAAGGTTTAAGTTCCATCAGCTTTCCTCCATCTTCGCCCCGCAGTTGGGGCAGAAGTGATAATCGTTCATGTCGGGCGTTCCCTCCGTCAGAACAAACTCCTCGCCGCAAGCAGAGCAAGCCCACATATTCCAACCGTAGTAATCGTCATCACGGTCAATCCATTTCCCCCGCACTACAGGCCGCACATCGGCGGCGGGGATAGAATCAAGAATCGTAAGCGCCCACGCATCCTCATAGCTCCGTCCGGGTCTGTGTTCGTCAATCTCTCTGCGGAACGCCTCGCGTTCGATGTATTCTTTCTCAGCCATCCTCTTCCTCCTCTTCTTGCGCTTCCATAGCCGCATCCGCCTTATAACAATGCTCACAATCCAAGGGGCAATAATCCCCATCACAGATTCCCGGGGTATATAACCAAAGATCACTCATTCTTTTTGCTCTCCTTTTCCTTGATAATTTCCGGTACAACATAATCAATCATCTGGATAGCCTTAACAAAGCGTTTTCAAGCTTCCACGGAATCAAAATAAAACCGGAAATATTCCCCCTCAATTTCTGAAATATCAGTTTTTCCCATTTCAAGCGGTTCCCCTCCACACTCGGGCTTCAGCTGCGCGATTGACAAACCGAAAGCCAAAGGGCCACGGAGCGGAATAAACACCTTATCCGCTACGGATCCATAACGGAAAACACAAAAAGGAACATCTTTATTTCTCATAAGCTACCTCCCTGGCCGCATTCATCAAAAAATCAATTTGTCTCCGGAAATAGGTAAGCTGGCTCATGTCTAGCCCATGTTGCTTGTTGAGCCGGTCATTTTCCGCCCGGAGATAAGCCACTTCCCTCCGGAGCCTCTGGATCTCATAATCCGTTTCCGTCATATTTTTCCTCCTTTTCTTTGTTCTTGTAGAAAAACTGAATATAATTTTTGGCCAGCTCATCACAAACCGCCTTATCCCCCGGATTGGCTCTAAACCACTCATAGCAATAAGCCAAGCCAAGCCACAAATGGCGCTCCGCCCAAGACATATCCGTTAGCTCTTCAAAGTTGTAAGCGGCTACCTTGATCTCCGCTAAACTGTAACTCAAAACGGCAACTCTTCCTCTCTGATAGGCTTGTAAAAGCTTGTGCCAATTTTCTCCCAACCATAAACCTTCTCTCCGCGCTGTTCATCTTCAATATCCACAATTCTCTTGGTTTTGGGAGAATAAACAACTCTCACGGCATTATCGTTTCTGGTTAGAAGCGTTCCGGTTATTCTGTTCTTAGTGATCTTCACAAGACTTTCATAACCATCCTCGGAATCTGGCGCTCTGGAGTATTTGATAACAATATCCGCTTTGTTAGTGATATCGGAAGAACCGGCCACCAAATCATTATCATCCTGGACACTATCAACGGATCCCTTTTTCGGATGGGCCACAAGGATAATTACCACTTGATACTTGGTAGCTATGGCCTTGAGCCGACCCACAAAGTTGGATTGTGCAAGATAGAGATTGCTTTGCTCGGTTACCTTATCCATAGCCGTCATAAGGTTATCAATACAAATCATCTGGGCGTTATATTGCTGAATAACCTTTTCAATGGTATCCGGGAGAGATTCATACTCCGCGCCGTCAACTATGTAATTATTGTCATAGATGTAAGCGCGATTCCTGTACCAATCATTTATCTTGTGGATTACCCCGTCTTCAAGTGAGTATTCCGGTTGGCCCCATGGATCCGTGGTTTCCTCAATATGCCTACTCCCGGCCAACTGATAATCAAGCCACCGCTTAAAATGAAAATCCGCAAGCTCACCGCTATAGACAAATACCGTTTTACCGCTATCCAAGGCAGAGCAAACGATTTGAGACATGAAAGTTGATTTACCATCCCCGCGCTTTCCGGTTAGGATAACTAGCTGCCCCATGGCCATCCCCTTGATAGCCTTATCAACCCCCTTGATTCCGGTTAATATCTTCTCCATCTTGTTGATATCAACCGCTTCCACATCGGCAAGCTGTTTTACATTCTCAAGCTTGGGGATCTCCGCTTCCTCAATGCACCGCTGAACCGCCTTAACTCCGTATTTCCGTAAGATATCATTAGCGTCCTTTTCGCCAATGTAATCTTTCATCCTTACGGCCTTAATAATGATGGTCTTAGGGAGCCGTGCAATAAGGGTATCAAGGAGAGTGATTTTTCCATGCTCACAATCTCCGAAAACAACGATCTCCTTAAACTGAGTGATCCACACATAGCAATTTCTGAGCCATGTAAAGCCGCTTGCTCCGGTCGGCACGGAAACGGCGTTATCAAACCCCGCCTCCGCAACCGATAAGGAATCAATCTGACCCTCTGTTATAATCAGCCGCTCAAAGCCGTTACAATGATTCATCCCAAAAAGGATGGGCTGAGTATCCCGCTCAAACCACTCCTTATTCTTATCTATCCCCTTCTTAAAATCCGTCTTGCGATATTTCACGGAAACAAGCTTTCCGGTTTCATCGTAGAAGGGGAAAACCAGAATCTTGGAGTTACCGCGCTGAGTAGTGATTTGATACTTCTTGGTTACTGCCTCACTAATGCCACGGCTCTTCAAATACTCGACAGCTGCGCTTGATGTATCAATCTTTTTCTGGGGGAGCGGTCGGTATATCTTTTGCGGTTCAAAATCAAGCCGATAATCCATATCCCGGCAAAGCTCCACAAAGTGGCCGGATTGATTGCAAGAGGATCTCAAGCACTTAAACGCGCCGGAAATGAGATTAACCGAAAAAGTGTACTTGTCACGATGAGCGCCGCCCTGGCAATAAGGGCAATACTTAAATTCTAACTCATCCCCCTTTTCCCGCGTCTCATAGCCGAAGGACTTGGAAAAATCATAAGCATCCTCACGCTTGAATATATAACTCATGTTCCCCAAAACTCCTTCCACTCTTTTTCAGTCTGAAACCGTCCAACAAACTCCGGCGGGATATCTCTTTCCCAATCCCTATTTTCATTCGCCGGAGGCGCGGCTATATTCTTAACTTCTTTATCTAATCTTATATTCTTTGATTGGTGCCCGTTGCCTGCCCTTTGCCTGCCCGTTGACTGCCCGTTGGCCTGCCCAATGGCTTGGTAGCGGTCGTAGTTAACTATTGTAATTACTGAGAAATCGTGATATGTACGGCCTGCCACTTCGCCTGTCCGTTTTAAGTGATTTAGTGCTGTTCTAACGGACTTAACAGAAATTCCCAACTCTTTGGACAAGCTCGGATAGCTGGTAACTAGCTGCCCCCTGTGAACGGGTACCCCCATAAACTTGGCATCCTTGATATTGGCTTTAAGGATGAGATGGAGGAAAACGGCCTTGGTATTATTGTCCTTGTACCATTCCCAATCAAGAATATTCCGATCCAGTTTAACCCAAGTCGATTTTTCAGCCATCCGGACTATCACCGTCCATGGTAATAACGGCCTTATAACCTTCATCTACAAGGCTCAAGATTTCACGGAAGGCGGCTTCATCATCCGGCTCAAACCGGAGCACCTGGCATAGCTCAAACGGCTCCGCCCCTTCAAAAAAATCTTGTGGGTTATGAGTAAAGATTGCTTTATACTTCATTCTCCACCATCCTTGTTAACGCTTCTTTCCCCTCCCGATAAAGGATATCCCGGATAAGCTTTCCCGTGGTTCTCCGCTGGCAAAAGATAACTTGGCAATCATACCTTGCAAGCCAAGCCAAGAGGGAGGCAACAAGCGCCTTTGGATCCATCCGGGAGCGGTAATCCCCGCTATAGGCGCTCTCCCAAGATTCCCCCTCTACCAGAAGATAGAGCTTTACCCCCGCCGCCTTTGCTCTTTCAAATTCCGCCGTAAACCTCCGGCGCTGTTGACAATAGCAATTGGCCAGCTCGGTAAAATCCATCTTCCGCTCAATGGCCACCGGGAGGCGGTAGATCCGGCCCCCCGGAAGCGTAAACCTTGCGGAATAATCCCCGGCATCAAGCTTCATCCGGCTCCATTTGGGGAAGGCTTTAACGCGGCCCCGGAAAGCGGGTGTATCCTGTTCTCTGGTATCAATCGTGATAACCATACTTTCCAAGGCCGCTTCAATCTCCGCCGGATGCATGGATTAGAAGGGGAGATCATCTTCCGCCTCGGCGGCGGCGTAAGTAGGCACATCGGATACCGGCTTATCCTTGAGGGGTTTGTCCTTGGGGATCCGGAATTTGCCTTCACGGATAGCGGCGGAATCCGTCACGCTGGAAGCTTCTGTAGTCCATCCATGATTTCCGTTAAAGTCATACTCACGATTCCGGAAGAGGATACCAAGCTCCTTGCCCTTGAGCTTGGATTCATCCCAATCCCAAGTGTATCCGGGGTTGGAATCCTCCAGAGAGGCGGCAAAGTTATTAAAGCTTCTCACCGTCCATCCGTCCATCTCGGAGCCGTCCCCCTTGGGGATATTGAGGCGGAGATTGCCGCGCCACTTGCGCTCCGGATTGCTGTTGTTGTCCCAATCCCGCTTAAAGAATCCGGTATACTCTCCCTCCGTGATATCAAAGGAAAGCACCAGAACATCACCAAAGCGGTAATTCTCCACCTTTGCCGCCATGATCTTGCACACATAGCCGCCGGCGGGGATAACCTCTCTGGGGCCGGCCATCTTCTCTTTCTTGAATCCGTTGTAATTCTTAATCATTTTTTACCTCCAAAATTTGATTTTCAAAATCTTCATCGTTGAGGAGTGGGCACCGGCTCCCAACATACTTGGCCGGATACTCGCTCACCTCGCCGGTAATTCCGCACCGCCCGGAGGCGTCACGGAAATAAAAACATTGCTTACAATTGATGTCAGCGTTACCTCGCAGATCTACGGGCCAATATTGCGTCACGATGGCCCGCCCACGGATGTAAGAGCTGACGCCGGAGTCAAAACTCGCCATTGTACCTCCTTATAATTCATCTTTGTTATTCTCAACCGCCACGATAGCGGCAAAGAACGGATAAAACTGTTGCGGAACCACCGAATTGCCTAAGCATTTAAGTCTGTCCACCCTGTCGGGTAACCCATCAACCACTCGATCCAGGTCGGGTTCATCAGGCCAATCTTGCCAAGCGGAGTGCATTCGAGGAGCTCGTCCAGTTGGTGCCTGTATTGGTCGCTCGGCTCTCTCTCTCTCTCTCTCTCTACTTGAACATTCTGTGAAGTCCAATAACGGTTTGTTGGGGCCCCCTTGTAGTCTGACGCTCTCGGCGTTGGGATCAGCTTGGTAAACTGTTGCTCGTAGCCCATCAACCACTCCAAAAGCTGCGGATTGGTTCTCCCACCGTTTCCGGCTGAGAGGCTCCGCCGTTCCTCCTCGGTGATCAGGCCCACCTTGGCCATCCTGTCTAATGTCTTCCGAGCTCCGGAGCAACCCCCTAGCGTAGCGCTTGCCTTTGGCGTGGGCCAGAATGGCAACTCTGTATCGCCGGTGCGGGGCGTCGACACCGCAAGCTGGAATAATAAACGCTTGGCTTTCGTAATTTTCGGCATCCAAGTCAGCAAGCACCTGGTCGAGTGCCATATTGACGATCCCAGGCACATTTTCACCAACGATCCAAGCGGGCTCGAGTTCCCGTATAACTCTAAGCATTTCCGGCCAGAGGTAACGGTCATCGTCTTGGCCGCCTCGTTTCCCGGCGACGGAAAACGGTTGGCATGGGAATCCTCCGGAAATAATGTCAACTGTTCCCAACCCTGTTCTTTCATAGAAACTCTCTTTCGTTAATGTCCGTATGTCACGCCAGCGGGGGACATCCGGCCAATGTTTCTCAAGCACCTTTGTTTGATAATCGGCCCATTCACATTGGCCAACTGTACTGATCCCCGCCATCTCGGCAGCGAGATCTAACCCTCCTATTCCGCTGAATAATGACAAGTGCGTCAGAATCATAGCGACCAGTATTCCCGGATCTGCCGATCTACGAAAGCCAGATCATTAGGGATCTTGATATCCGGAAATAACCCTTCCGGGCTTTTCGCCGTGGTATAACCGTCACTCTGGGTAATGAAATAATGATTATTCCCTTCTACGGCGGTTAGAAGCACAATATCAAAGCACCCCTCAAGAGTTAGATACTGGTCAATCATCCGGCCCACCGTCTTGGCCTTAACTTTTCCGGTATTGCTGTCCGTCTCTGTATGATGGAGAAAATAAACAATCACATCATCCGGGAGCGCGTGGTTAACGGCGTGGATAAGGTTTCTAAAGGCTAAAGCCATATCGGTATACTTCTGATAGCCGGTATCCTTGGCGCGGTCAAAGAGATCATTAACCAAAAGATATTGGCTATCATCAATGACATACCGCTTTAATTTGGGAGCGCGGAAGATCTGGTTAATATCGGAATATGTGGCGTGTTTCTTTACCTTGAAATCCCCTTTGAAGGGGAGCCGCCCCTTTTCCACGGAAAAGATACCAACCTCATCCGGGGAGAAATTCTTAATGGAATATGTTTTCCCGCTCCCGGTTTCTCCCATGACTAGCACCGGAACACCCATCAAAGCCCCTCCTTTTCCAATTTGTACTTTTCGATAGCATCGGAAGCGCGGGAGAGAGCATCCCACATTTCCTCCAGATTCTCCCTAGCTGCCAAATAGTTATCTCTGGCCTTTGCAAACGCGGCCTCAAGCTCTGCAAGTTTCTTATCCGCCATGGTTATTAGTCCTCCTGGATATTGGCGATCCTATCCGCCGCAAAGCTGGTACCAAACGGGTAATCTGGGCAATTGTTTAAGTACCAATAGTTGTTATCCGGGCGGTAAAGCCAAGTTCCGTGATAGATGGGAGAGGGGTACCCCGGCTTGCTGGGGATAAACTGGGCGCTCCCTCTAAACATTTTGTAGCCTTCACAAACAAGCATCATTTAACCTCCTTAAATATGCCATTTCTCAATTAACTCATCTAAGCGCCTTTGGAAGTCCATAGCGGGGAGTTTCGCATACTCCCGGAGTAATTCATCCTTATCCCGCTCATATCCTCTCAAGCGCTCCTCATACGGTTTAAGCCAAAGAGGATTAGTAATCCTGTTCTTCCTCTTCTTCATCCTCATCCTCCTCATCATCCGGATCCTCATAGCCAAACCAAGGCGGATATCCGGTTCTCTCCATGCTCCGGATTATTGGATCATCTGGTATAAGGATCATTCTGGGCGCTCCTGTATGATGGAATCCCAATACCAAGGATTGAGGGGGATATAGGGGCCGGAGTTATCGTTATCCCACCGGCGCTCCGGATTAACCGGCTCCAAACCGCCCTCGGCGTAGTCAAGCCGCCGCCGTAGGCTCTTGTTTTCTTTGTGCAGACGGATAATAACCGCATACTGTAAAAGGCAAATCGTCATGAACACCGCCACCAGAACAAGGGCGGAAACGGGGATCTTAACAAACATGGTTTTTCCTCCTTAAATTTCTTTGTAAGTGTACTTGCGGCCCAGACGCCGAAATCCGCCACGGATGGCCACATCGTCGATCATTCTGTCTTTATCGATCTCGGCCTTGAGGATCTCGATGGGCTTTTTCCACTCGGCAAACTTCTCGCAGTCGCCGTGGCACGCCGGGGAGCGCTCTTTGCAATCTTTGCATGGACAAGTTTTCATATCCGTGGTAAACTCCTGTTAGGTTGATTTCCTAGCCGCTTTCTCCGTGTACCAGACGGAGGAGGCGGCGCTTTTCATCTATCGGATATAACTAGCTCTTGCTTGAGGCCAAGTGCCCTTAAAATGGCTTCTCTCTCTTTTGGAGGCCACTCTAACGGGGGCTTGTTCCAGAAATGCCGGAGCCGGTCATATCCGCATCCGATCTCCTCCGCCAGCGTCTTGAGGCTCTTTCCCGTCTGCGCTTGTCGGCAGAGGATAGCGCCCCTGGCGGGGTCGAGCGGGGCCGGTCTGGAATATTTGTCGCCTAGCTTTGTCCGTGGCATCAAATCACCCCGACTTTTGCCTTTTCTCTCCCTTGGGGAACAACGATTCTAAGCGTCTGGCCTTTTCTTCGGGTGATAACACCCTTGGTCTTGGATCTTTGCCGAATCGTAGTTCGTGGAGGGAGCAATTTTCGCAAGGGCACATTTTGACCTCGATCACATTGTCACAACAGCAATCCAGACAATGCGCTCGGATTGCCTTTAGGATCTCTGCTTTGGTCATTTCTCCTCCTTTTTATCTACTATAGTAGATGCTTAGAACAAAAAAATTTCACTCGGTTTTACGCCCAGAACCTCGGAGATCTTGGCAATGGTCTGCGTATTAACATTGACCTCCTCATTGTTCTCGATCTTGCTAATGGTCGCACGGGAAAGCCCGGTTTTCTTTGCTAGATCTGTCTGGGTGATCCCGCACGCCTCACGGCAAGCCTTAAGCCTGTTTTTGAGCATCTATTCACCTCCTCATAAAACCGAGCCCTGTCGCTAGTTGATCATAGACTCGATCAAATTCTTCCGGAGGGAGATCTCGGATTGCTTTGTACTGATACATAAAATGGATGATGTCACAATCCATACCGGCAAGATTGCACCGGTCGAAACATTTCTCAATTGCTTTTTCCAGTTTCATGTCGTTTCCCTCCGTGTCTACTTTCGTGGACAATGAGAATATACCATAGTGGAAATAATATGTCAACTAAAGTAGACGAATTTTATGTTGACTTTCTTTTGTAACTATTGTAAACTTTAGTTGACAGGAGGGGGTAGACATGAAAATCGGCGACTATATTAAAAAATACAGAGAAGAGCACGAGCTGTCAGGCCGTGCATTTGCTGATCTCGTCGGCATTAGCCCGCAATATGTTAATATGCTCGAGCGTGGGTTAAACAATGACGGAAAACCGATTTCACCAACCATAACGACATATCATAAAATAGCAGTTGGCACCGGGATAACCGAAAACGAATTATTAGCTATGCTCGATGATACTGTCAAAATTAACCCTAAAGCAGAAAAAGCAAACGATTCCGAGATCATGAGAAAATATAACGCTCTCGACGATCATGGCAAAAAAGTCGTAAATCTTGTCTTAAATGCAGAGCATGAGCGTTGTGTTGGCAAGTCGGTCGCAGATCTCCCAGAAAAGAAAACTAAGGTTATTCCACTCTTTCCCGCTGCCGCAGGCCCGGGAGAGCCGATGGACACCACGGCCATCCAAGAGTATGAGGTGGACGCCGATAGTAAAGCGCAATTTGCCGTCAGGATCAGCGGCGACAGCATGGAGCCGGAGCTGCACGATGGTGAGATAGTGCTCTGCAAAGCACGCCGGGCTCAGATCGGGGAATTTGCGGTTATCATGGTTAACGGCTTCTTGCTCGTAAAGCAGTACATCGAGGACTGTTATGGTAATTTCTATCTCCGGTCTTACAATCGTGACCGCAAGGATCTCGACTATGATCACTACAACTTTAGCAATGACACAGTAACCGGCTACGGCGTTGTTATTCACCGGAAAGTGCCCTTGGTGCACGAGTGAAAACGGCATGACCATTTAAGGTAGGGTAATTACACCATGAAATGCAGACATCAAAATTTGCCCTTGGGGGCGGTGTTCTGTCCTTGGTGCGGGGAGCGGCTGGTTAAGGAGCGGGGAGCGGTCAAAGTGCCGCCACCCAGGCTTCTCCCGTCCGGCACTTACTTTAACCAGCTCACCGTCAACGGCAGCCGGATCTCCGTGTCCGGCGAGACGGAGGAAGAGTATTACACCAAGGCCAGAGCGGCCAAAATGGGCCTGCTCAAGACGAAAAAAACCGCCCCCAAGATGACATTGGGAGCGGTGATAGATAAGTATATTAAGGAAAACGACGGCGTGCTCAGCCCGTCGACAATTAATTCCTATAAGAGTTATAGGAAAACAAGATTCAAAGCATACTTGGAAAAAGACATATCAAAGATTAATTTTCAAGCCATGATTAACGAGGAAGCCAAACACGCCAAGCCCAAAACCGTGGCCAACGCCTGGCGGCTTGTTACCCCGGCCCTCATAGCTGCGGGGATGGATCCTCCGGAAGTCACCCTCCCCAAAGCCGCAAAGGCGGAGCGGCCTTGGCTTGACTATGAGCAAATCCAAGTGTTTATCAATGCAATCAATGGCAAAAACTTTGAAATTGGCGCGTTATTGGCTCTCCATAGCCTCCGGCGCTCTGAATTGCTCCACCTAACCAAGGATGATATTGATTTAGAGAATGAGCTTATCCACATCCGTGGGGCCAGCGTCTGGACAAGCTCCGGCCTAACGGATAAGGATACCAACAAAAACAAATCCTCCGCCCGGATCGTGCATATCATGATACCACGCCTTAAAACGCTTTTAGGGCCTCTACAAGGCCGCCTAGTTACCACCTATCCAACTACCCTCTATAGCCAGATCAACGGCCTCTGTGAGTCTTTGGGCTTGCCAAAAGTGGGCGTGCATGGCCTCCGGCATAGTTTCGCTTCATTGGCCTATCATCTCGGATGGAGTGAGCAAATGACAATGTTGGAGGGCGGTTGGAGCAATCCCGCCATAGTGCATGAGATCTATACCCACCTAGCGGCCAAGGATGTAACCGCCGACATAGAAAAAATGAAGGCATTTTACACCGGAACAAATAAACCAAAAACCCAAAATTAACCCTAAAAACCGCTAAAATTACTAACGGATTTGCTAATGAATCCCGGAGCCATTGAAAATAGGGCGGTATAGAATCTTTGCATGGGTTCGAGTCCCGTACGGGTCACCAAAAGAAAAAGCTTAGAAAATGTTAAGTTTTCTAGGCTTTTTTCTTTTTCTATATAACTTTCAACTTAAAAAGTGATGAGTCTTATTTAAAAGAGATGGTAATAAATGCCAAAAATACCCCGTTTTTAGCACAAAAAAGCCCCTCAAAACACATCAAATTGCTAATGAAATTACTAATGAAAAAGCCGGAGCGAGATCTCTCCCACTCCGGCAATTTCTTACTTATCCTTATTGTATTGAGCGGTGCTGATCCCAAGCAGAGCGCCGAGGAGCGTGCATACCACTGCGGTGGTCTTGGCCACCTCGTCGGCATAAGGCCAGCCCCAGATCGAGGCGAGGCCAACATAAGCGGTTGCCAGGGCCGGGAGAACGATCATCGTCTCCCACTTGAGAATGTCGTAAAGTTTGTCAGGGAGCTTCATGCTTTTAACCTCCATGCGCTTTTTCGTTTAGGTGCTTTTCAATCTTGTTGATGGCCTCGGAGACAGGGCCGTTAGCGCCTTGCTCACGGAGGCCTTTAAGACAGGCTAAAATACCATAAGTGAGAATGGCCTGCTCTTCTTTGATTTCTTTGATCTCCTTGTCCTGTTTCTCTTGCCGCTGGACGAAATCATACACCTTGTTATACTTCCCCAAAACAGTAGTTATAGCGGTCAGGACAGCCGCAATAGTGACCAGCGTTTGCCATGAGAGAGTAACCATTACTTTCCTCCCTCCCATGTCATTCTCATGCCGTCCCCAAAGTCAAAATAAGCATCGATAAAGGTCTTGGAATAACGACCGTCCACATTGTCTAAATAGCCGTTCTCCTTGAGGACGAGCTGCAAGGCCGCAATAGACGCATTGATCGGGAACACCGGCTCGGCTTTCTTCTCTTCACCCACCAGGCGCTCGAAGCGCTCGCTCTTAACCTCGTCCACATCGACAGCTCCGTAATAGCCGGGGAAAGCGCCACAGTCGGTTTTCTGCCAAAGGTCGCACGGGATCTCCGGTTCCTTACCATAGTGGGCCACCCAGATCGTGCTATCTTGGAAGTCTTCCGGCGAGAGCCTGCTCCATGCATTGTACTCGCTGCCGTAGATGCCAAAATCATAACCAGCCGCCTGCACGGTCTTCATAAATGCCGTAACCGTCTGCTTGAGCTGTTCTTTCGGGATCTGCATCTGGCCGGTTGTTTCGACATCCATATAGATGCCCAGCTGGAGCGGGCGGCCTTTGAGGAGGGAGAGAGCGTAAACCGCCTCCGCCTGGGCCACGCTTGCGTTGGTGGCATGGCTAAAGACATAAGCCCCGACGGGAATGCCGTTATTCTTGGCGTCTTCATAAAACCGATCAAAAGAAGCGTCCGGGATGCCTCGGCCCTCGCTCAGCTTGAGGATGGCGAAGGAATAGCCGCCGGTTTTGAGAAGCGGGAGGGCAAGTCCCTCCTGATAATGGGATAGATCTACACCTTTCATTATTTTCGCCTCCAGAACAGGACGAGCATGGCGAGAGCCAAATACAGAAACGGCAACGCCAGATGTATTTCAGGGCCGAAAGCAAATGCTCTCCAACCCAGCGTATCGATCTCGGCGATAAGCTCCCGCCACATCATCAGTCCTCCGTCAGAAGCCCACTCAGGGCTTTTTCGTCATCGTCTTCCATTATTCGGTCGGCTCAATGTCTGCGATCTTGCCAAAGGCATACCGCTCTACCAGTGTGCCGTCCGCAGTGCAGATGGTGACAGTCTGGAGCTGTCGTGTTTCGCCAGTCGGGCCAGTGAAGGTGCTTGCATTGGTAAAAGCATCACTGCGTGCCCTGTTGAGAGTTTTATCGATATCATTGTTGTAGTGCTTGCTGTCGTATGTCGTGGGATAGCCATCCAGAATGTGGTAAGACCCAGCAGCATCTACGACTCTGGCATAGACCTCAAAAATCTGTCTTTTCATGCTTTGGTAGCCTCCTCAATTTTTCGGTTAATATACTGCTCAAGTGTAATTTCGGTGCAGTTTGCGCCGGGGACGATCTTGCACCCATCAGGGATGACAGCGGTCGCCTCAAACATTCGGCCTTGGATGGAGATCAGCTCCCCGGTCTGGTAGTTGCGGGACGCGGTGAAAAACTCCTCCTGACTAGCCATCTCGTTGTGATCTTCTGGCTGTTCCACTTGTGGAGCGTAAACAACCACGCCGTCCACCAGCTTGTAGTTGTAGCCGCCATCAGTGGTCAGCCCTTTGGGGCAGTAAAGCACCCTCGCATACTTGTACAGCTCTCCCGTTCCTTCGTCCACCTTGAGCCAGCCGTTGGTGGTCTGGAGGAATGCAGATGACTCGACAGCCGTGACATAGTTGTCGATATTGAGCTGGACGAAAACACCCCATGTCCCCTCAACATCTGCCATTGCCATTCTGTCATACTGGCTACGAACAAAGGCCAAGAAGTTGTCCTCTTGCCCGGTGATCTGTCTGATACGGGCGGCAAGTTCTGTGTCTGTCATGTCACACCTCACTCAAGCCAAATATTGTGGATGGTAACGGTTACATCCATACCGTAGTTATTGCCAATCAGCACCCACTTATTGCCGGAAATAGAGGAGATGTCAACTGCAACAACTGCCCCAGTAACACCAGTACTGCCCGCATAGTCTCTCAACAGCGCATGGGCTGACAACTGATCGCCCCAGTAGGTCGCAGTCCATAGAGATTCAAGGCCAAAATAAATATGACCATTTGTTGAAGTCATCGGCGTAATGTCTAGCAACGCCTTGAGCGTTGTGTAATTCGTCATGTCTATCGAATTGACAGTACGCCAATAGCCAGAACCAGAATGGAAGGTGAGCAACGCTTTGTCATCTTGGTACACAATATCCGGCGCTATTGGCGTGAAACCAGAACCGCTGAAATACTGTCCCCGCACTTCGTAACCACCAGTTACAGCATCCATCGTATTGCCCTGATGATACAACCAATCATAATAGGTGAGTTCAATCTCATACTCTTTGTTGGCTGTTATCAGAACCGTGCCGCTTGCCGTGTTCGTCCCATCCGTTGCCGTGATCGTCCAAGGTGTGGTGCTGTCAAACTGGGCCGGGGTGAAGACAAAAAGCGCAATGTCATAATCCGGGTAAGTTTCAGATACCCACATCATTGGGGTGAGCGTCATGCCGCCCTTTGTCGCTGTGACGGTAGAGCCGGAGGGGATTCTGGCAACAAGCACCGCACGATTTCCGGGGATGCCAGAACCGCCGCCGCCCACCATGTTCATCGTCAAACTCATGCGCTCACCATCCTTACGATGTTCACGGTCAGGTTGGTATCGGGGACAGCATCTTCAGAGCAATGGAAAGTCATCTGTCCGTCTACAGTCACATCATCGGCGTAGACAAGTGACTCCATGTATTTGCTTCTTGCCGCCGAATTGGGCGTGACGATGTACGCAAAGCCGGACGCGAGGAAATTGGCATTGCTGATCGTCTGCAAGGAATTGCTCCAACCAGAGGACAGCAGAGTGATGGTAAAGGACAGGGCGGCGTAATCCGTGCCCTTTGTTGCCGCAGACACAGCGCCATTGCCCGTGCCTTTGAGCATCCCGCTTGCGTTAATCTTGGCCTGTTTGGTTGCCAGTTCCGTGCTGATCTTGGAGGATGACCACGCCTTGTTGGATGCCACATCCTCGTCATCAATCAGGGCATCAGAGTAGGCAATTGGGCCGTTGTTGACCCATTCGTTGTGGATGCCATCGTAAACGTAGACATCATAAGGGCTTTCCGTGCCGATGCCGTAAGCGTCACCGCTCTGGGGTAGCTGTTGCAACCACTCTTGCAAATCTTCAAGCGTGTCAAAGTAGCCAAGGATTTTGAATGTCGAGTTCGCTTCACCAGCACCGATGTTCGCACGGGCGGCGGCTTTTTGGGAAGTCGTGAGATTCTGGTCGGCATTGAACCGCACAGCGCCCAGAAGCGTTGCTTCGATCTCATCGCCAGAAAGCGAAGAATAATAGTAGTTTTCTGACATAATTCACCTCTCAGTAGTAGATAATCGCACAGCCGTAGTTCCCGGCAGAACCGTCAGAACCTTTGCCGCCTTTACCCGGAGGGCCTGATTCCGTGCCGATGACGCTTGTGTATGCGTAGTTCCAATATTCCGTAGAGTGCCCAGCACCACCACCGCCGCCGCCGTTGCCGCCGTTGCCGCCGTTGCCGTAATTCGGGGACGGGAGGCTTGCAGGGACAGCATCCGCGCCGTTTCCTGGGTCGCCCCATTCTGTTGGGCCAGTATAACCGACAGCATCACCGCCGTTTTCGCCGGGAGCCGCCGCACCACCGCCACAAGCTGACAAATAGATTTTAAGATTGCCAGAGATGCCAACCGTGTTGCCGGGGATTACCGCGCGTGAACCGGCCACGCCGCCGGTGTACAACGTGCCAAGATACTCCACATCTTCACCGGGTTGTGCAACGGATTCTTCGCCCGTTGTGTGCGAATAAACATCACCGTCGCCGCCTGCGCCGCCCGCAGTTCCGTCAATGCCGGGATAGGCATAAATGTCGCCGTTCAAAATGTCAAAATAACCGAAGCTGTTTGGTGCGCCGTCAGCAGATGAATAATTGTAATACTGTGACCGAAGCACAGAATCATTGCCGGAGTTGGAAAGCGTGATCTCGGTCAAGCCGGTAGCGTCAAGTGTGACGATCAGGATATTGCCGCCGATGCCGCCCGTGCCTGGTGCGCCGCCCCTGCCACCTCTGCCACGGCCCGTTACAGTACTGGAAGAAATTCCATCCTCACCGTCTGCACCCGGCGTGCCATTCTGTCCCCTGCCGATCAAGACGATGCGGACAAGCGGGGTTTCCTTTTCAAAAACATCTTGCGGAATTGTCCAGGTTTCGCTTGCGCCTTCAGGCAGGGGAATCAAAACCCTGTCGGTGTACGCCTGCCCCTGCCCGGTCGGCCGATAGTTCAGCAGAAACCGGCACGTTGCCCGTGCGAAACTGGTAACGGATTTGCTCATCTTGACGATGTAACCCGTCATGACTTCGTTGTACGGGTTTTCTGTACTGTAAAGATAGCCGCACTTTTCGTTTTCGACTTTGATGTCCTGTTCAACACGGGTTGCGTTGAAATAGTATTCTGACAGGCGGGAAAGCACGTTGTCGGCGTTGATAAACGTGACAAGCGTAGCGTCCTGAACAGAAACAACTTTTTCGACGGGTGCGTTTGGATTCGTCTTGCTGACAAGCCGAATGTTGTGAACGTAAGGTTTGCCGGAAAGAATGCCTGAACCGGACACAACGGCAAAATTCGCGTGTGTTGAACTGATTGTCAAATTGCCGGTTGAACAGTAGATTGATGCGGGGTAAATCGGTTCGTCGAAGATGATCATTGCGTCCGTGACGCTTTCGTCTGCGCTGTTATCAAACAGCGTGACTTCTTCAACGTTGGGGTCATAGTGGTAAGAATGTTCGTTTACCTCGACTAGACTGGCAGGCTCATCATAAATGACAGTGCCGCCGACAAACACACGGTCTGTCGGGATCGGTCTGGCCTGCGCTTCTTCGGGGAATGTGAAGAACATCGCGCCGGAATCACCAAGGACAATTTCAACACCGTAGGCCGTCAAAAGCTGATACAGATTGTTGCGTTTGGTATCGTAAGGCAACCAACCATAAACACGCTGCACAGCGACAACGCCGTCCACAACGTAGTTGTAATCATTGCCCAGGATCTCCGCAACAACATCCTGAAAATACTGCCCCTGATAAATGCCGCCCCTGTGATATTGCTTGTCTAACAGGCCGATTGCGCTGATGGCGTGGATCTTGTACCACGCCCGCGCAACCCTTTCCACCGTCTTGACATAAAAAACGCCTGCCACTTCGTTGCCGGAGTAGTAGACGATTTTTGTGCCGTAAGGCAACAAGCGAATGTCATAATTCTGTTTGGTGCAAAGAACAAGCCCGTCAGAACTTAAGAAACCATCGTAATCGGTCGGCTTGAATACATAAGGCACCCAAACATAATAATCAACGGTCGCCTCAAACTGGTTGATATACAGTTCTTCGCCGACAAGCGAAACGGAAGTATCAGAGTTTACCGCTATGATTTCGGCGTTTTCAAATGTGACAATGGGGTTGTCTTGATCGTTACCGATAACGATTCTGTTGGAGATAGCCTGCATCACAGTTCCTCCAACCGAAATGAAATGCCATCCCATACGGCGGCAAGTTCACCTGCAACCGGCATTTCCTTCAGGAAAGACGCGCTTTGATCAACCGGGTGCATGGTTTTTGTAACATTGCCCTGCATGGGGTCATCATAGTTGACCGTGACGGGGGTGGTTGAGATAGCGCCAAGAAGCGTCATCACCTGGGCATAAGTCAAGGGGATGCAAGTAATTTCAAGATCCGCTTTTACGCCAAGAATGTCCATCTGTTGCACGCCTGCCAGGGTGGTGCCCTCGTTGTTCCCGTGAACATAGCGGTAAGACCATGACAAGCCCTTGTATTCGATGAAATCAGAAATATCAACGCCGTTGATGATGACGGGGGAGATTAAAGTCATACGCGCCACCCCTTACACTTTAATCAGGCGCAAACCGTGATCATTGCCAACGGCCTGCTGATCTTCAAACGTAGAGCGGGCAAGTTCCTTACCATTGACAAACAGCTTTATAACACGGTTGTCGGGTCTGGCCGCAAGCGCCGCCGCTAGCCTGTTGTAATCAATGCCCGCCGCCTGAGTAGAAGAAACCGCAGGGCCTGCGTTTGCCGCTCTTGCGTAGTCATAACCGGCAACATCCACCATGCCGTTGATCGTCTTGGTGAGCTGCGGCGTTTCGTCCTCGATGCCGACGCTCACGCCTGCGGGAATCCATTTGCCAACTTGATCGGCAAAGAGTTTTGACGGGGAACCGATGCCAAGGGCATTTTTCGCTGACTGCAAAGCGTCGCTTGCAAGCTGCTTCAGGGCATCCCACAACGCCGTCGCGGCAGAATCAAGGCCGCGAATAATACCATCAATGATGTCTTTGCCCAGGCTGTTCCAGTCAACGCCCTGGAACGCCGTCACAAACTGCGAAAACAGGTCGGGAATCATGCCGATCAGCGTAGGAATTGCGGAAATTGCGCCCGCTGCCAGTTCGCCAAGCAATGAAATGCCGGTTTCAAGAATCTGGGGTAGATTCTCAACAACGCCCGTGATGAACTGCATTGCGGCCTGAAGGCCACCGCTCAACAACTGCGGAAGGGCCTGAACGATTCCGTTTAACAGTGTGGTGAGAATCTGAAAGCCCGTTGTAAGAAGTTGCGGCAGGGCCTGAACAATGCCCATCAACAGCGTCGGAATAAGAGTAGTCGCCGCAGTAATGAGCTGCGGAAGGGCCTGCATAAGCCCCTGCACAAGCCCCTGAATCATTGTCATGCCGCCGGTCAAAAGCATTGGCAATTGCGTTGTAATGCTTGTCAGAAGCCCTTGAATAAGTGCTGTCGCCGCAGGGATCAGCGACGGGCCGACAGTAGTCATCAAACCGGTCAGAAGCGCAGGCAGTTGCGTAACAACGTTTGTGAGCATCCCAACAACGTTTGTAAGGACATTGCCGACGCTTGTGCCGAAGTTGGTCATTGCCGCCTGAAGGCCGTTGCCGGTTGTCATGGCCGCAAGAAGGTTTGTCCAACTTGCTTTCATAGCGCCGACAGAACCGGTCAAGGTTGTCTTTGCTTCATCTGCCGCAACGCCTGTCAAGCCAAGTTCGCCCTGAACGGCGTGGATTGCGTTGTAAACATCGCCAAGGTTGTTGATGTCGTACTTTACGCCGGTGAGTTTTTCAGCATCAGCCAAAAGCCGTTCCATTTCGGTTTTGGTGCCGCCATAGCCTAATTTCAGGTTGTCAAGCATGGTGTAATTCTGCTTTGCAAACCCCTGATAAGCCGCCTGCACAGAACTGATGTCGGTGCCCATCTTGGCAGAGTTGTCGGCCATGTCCATGATGGCGGTGTTTGCCGCCTCCATGGCCGCGACAGTATCACCGCCGTATGCCTGTTTTAGGGCCGCGCCGAAGCTGACAGCTTGTTCCGCGTAACTGTTCGCGGAAATGCCTGCCGCTGCCGCCTGAACGGCGTATTCCTTTGCGCCGCTTGCGGCTTCGCCGTAAATTGTTTCAAGGCCACCAAATGACTGTTGTAGGTCGCCGCCCGCAGACAAGGCATCTTTCAAAACCTTGCCGACTGCCGCAACCGCAAAAACCTTCTTGAAACCGCCAAGAAGTTTTGAACCTAAATTCTGCCCGGCGCTGTCTCCCGCACCGCTTGCGCCGTTCAATTCTTTTTGAATACTTCCTGAAATGCCTTTGGCGCTTGGCACAATCTGAACGTATGCTTTGCCAAGGTCTGCCATTATCATCCCTCCAGTTGGGATTCCCGCCATTTGCGGAAGTCCTCAGCGCTGTCAAACCCTCCAGAACTTGCGGGGCTTTCCCCTATAAGCTGTTCAAGGATTGACTTTGGCGGTGTTTTCCCGCGACGGGCCTTTTGATCTAAGAGCTGCCACGAAATAACACGAACTGAATCTGCTATCATGGCAAGGAGCAACGTGTCAAGCGGCCATTGTACGCCGCTCATTTTTCGCATAATGCGTGAATTTGGCCCAAGCCCTGCGGCAAGCGTCGCCGCCGTTTTAAGCGGCAGGGAACGCCAGTCATAAACATGGTAAGTCTCGGCGAAGTCGCAAATCAATGCTCCCTCGTCAAGACTCACCATGCGGGCAAGGGCTAGGAGTTTTTTACTGCGTCCCCTCCGCCCTGCATGATTTCAGCCAGGGCATCAGAAAAGACCGCAATCGGCACGCGCCCGCCGTGGGCCTTTGCGATGTGGTCATAAAGCGCAGTTTTCTGCTCTTTCCCAAGCAGAAGTTCGGCCAAACGTGAGCCGCCTGAAAGTCTGTCGAATTCCGGGGTGTTTTCATCGTTGACTATGACAATCAAGTCAAGCACCCGCATATCATCGGCGTTTGTTTCGTCAAACGCGAATTTGAACCCGGTGCTTGTGGTGCCTGTTTTCATATCCTCGCCCTCCTATGATCAGGTCGCCGTCTTGATATACTCGTAATGCTGGACGCCGTTAGTGCCCGGCAGGGCATTGAGCGTCAGCTCGTAACCGATGGGCTCATCGTCCTTATAGACGATCTCGCCGAGCTCAGACATGGAGCCGTTGGGGATAACGACACGCTTCATAGCGCCGCCCTTAAGCACCATATCAATGACATAGCAGGCGTCCACTCTCTGCTCCGCAGTAGCCTGCACCGTGATGGTGCCAGCCTGGCTATCGACGGTGACCTTGCTGTCGCCATAGATAGCCTTAAGGACATTGGAGTTAAGAGACTCGATGAGAGTCAGCGTCCACTCGTCGGTCATTTCATTCTGGACAACGAGGACGGTGGCACCGCCCCAGGCCTTGATCGTGTCGGAATCGGGAGTATTGTTATTGGTGACGCCATCCTCGGAGACATAACCGAGCTCGAGGAAAGCGGCGTCGAGTGCGGTGGTGGCGTCGGTCGGCAAGGTGCTGCCGAGGGGGGCACGGAAAACCGCTCCGGCGACTTTCGGCTTGCCAGTCGACACATTAGCGACATTGGGCATAATGTTTTACCTCCTAAAACGAAAATACAACCTCAAAGACCGCTTGATATCTCGGGCGCTTCTTGGTTGTGTCTGTAAAATTATATGTGGTGTCTAAATGACACTTTGAGATTTCAGACTCCTCGACAGATCTTTTCATCGTTGCGATAACCGTTTGGTTGAGCTCTGCGGCCTCCGCCCGGGTCGGTGCCCAGCTCTGCACCGCAATATCGGCTCTCGTAATGAGATTCTCCTCACCACCGCCGACTTGCTCAACAGTAACAAAACGCTCCGGGGCCGGTTGCGGCTCGTCGCCGTATGCTTGCACCCCAACGAGGTTCTGATTAAGATAACTGATAAAAAACTGTTCTGGGGTCATACTTTCACGCTCCTCTTGGCTTTCTCCAAGATGTTTTCTTTCCGGTTCTTATAAAACGCATGAGCAGATCCGGGCCGGACGGTGGCGGCGACACGATTAGCGCCCATTTTAACCTCGGCATTATATTCAAGCCCTCCGGAAATATCGGAGGCGCTGGATGCAACTTGCTCCGCCGCATCTGCTATAATGCTTTGCATCTCCCCGCTCTGGAGCAGCTCCCGTACGCCTGCCGTATTAAGTTCAAACCGAATCTTACTCATAACGCTCTACCATGACGACGGAGCCCCACGGCCCGGGGATATTAGCCTGGTTGGCGGTTTCGGGAAAGCCAAAAGTCTTAAAGGTCTGGCCCCAAAACTCAACAACCGCATCCGTCCAATCGTGGGCGTCGCCCTTAGGGATGCCCAGAGAATAGGCGAGGCGCTTGCCATAGAGATCTAACGCTCTGGTTTCTGCCTCGCTCTCCGGCCTGCCGATAAGGATGCCGGTTACAACCGCTGTGTCATCTGCATAAACCGGATTATTGAAAGCATCGACGCTTGTCTGCGTCTTTACATGGAGCGTTACGTTGTCTGTGTGGAATTTCCAGGCCATAGCTTCACCGCCCTAATGCCTTGACGCAAAAGACCAAGGCGCTTGAGATCATTATTCATGATAGCGCCCGCAATGCCACCGCCGGGGACGGCGTAGGTGCCGCTCCAGCTAAATCCAAGGCCGCTCTGGCTCTCCTGAGTCATAGCGTCGCCATTGGTATCCTGGCGGAGCACTCGTGCAGTTACATCGACGGTCACGAGTTTAACAACGCTTTCGTAACTCGCATCCGCTGCCACCATCTGGTCGAGATCTTTCCCGACCTTGACGGCCTCCTGTCTGAGTGCATCAGAAATAAGCGGGAGCAAAGCGTCGGCCCTTGTTGTCTCTTCAACGGTCAAAGGACGCCAAAGAGTTGCCAGATCCTCAACGGTTGCATAAGCTGTCATTTTGCTTTAGCCCCTCTCGTTTTAACCGTTTTTGCCGGTTTCTTGGATGCCTCATCCACTTGTGGAGGAGTGGAGGTTTCCTCCACCCTCTCCCAAGCGCCGGACATCTCAGACGGGACATCGATAACGACGCCCAGTTTGATATGCCGGTACCGCATATTAGCGGATGATGGCGAAGCTGTCGGGGGACAGGATGCCCCAGCCGATATACGCCTCGGCACGGAGCAGCACCTCGTTGTACTGCTTGAGGTCGTGGCCAGCGCCGTCAGGATCACCGTACTCGATAACCTCGAGGGGGACATTGACGGAATAGCCCCAACGGAAAGCACGACCGAAGTCGCCCACGATGGCCATGTCGGTGGGGGAGCCAACGGCGGCGCCGGTGTAGTTCACGGTGCCATTGACATCGGAACGCAGGCCAGCAAAACCGTCAGGATTGGCACCGAAACGGAACTCGGGGAACTGCACAACGCCGTTAACCTTGAGGTTGCCCATGGCAGCACCGAAAGCGGGAGCCATAGCAATGCCATCGACAGAACCGCCAGCGGCCTGGATAGCGGCCACGGCGCTCTCGATGTTGTTGTCAGGAGCGGTAGAATCATAAGTGATGATAGCGCCGCCGGTCAGCAGATCGTCGAAGTTGTAGGGAGCCAGAGCCGCAATGTCGGCCTTGGTGGCGGGGTCAATGCCGTGCATAGCGGCAATGTCGAAGCCACGGCCAATGACACGAGCAAAGCCGTCAGCAAAGGCCTCGAGGTAGTTGAGGCGGCTCTCAGCGTTCTTAACGAACTCGTCAGAGACTCTCTGCTGATAAACGAACTTCTGGGGACGGATCACAACAGGATTAACAGCAGCGTTACCGGCGGGCTTGGGAGCGCCCTCGGCGACCAGAGAAGCCTCGCCAGCGTTGGAGAAGACCATAACAGTCTCGCCATTAAAGGGGATGGGGCGGGCGGCGCTCAGACGGGCCAGAGCAGAGTGGCCGGTCACGGCGTTAAACATTTCGGAAACCAGAGTGGTGGGGAACTTAGTCCCAGCAAGAATAGTAGCCATTATTTATCTCCTCATAAATTAGATTTTGGGGTCGACCATGGACGCCGCAAGCGCCGCAAGTGCCGACCGATTGTTTGCCCCGGACGACTGCCCAGGCTCAGTAGTGCGGAGAGGCGGGGCGCTGGCCGGACGCATAAAGCCCGTCAGGGTCTTAGCATCTGCAAGCAGCTCCTCCTCGTTTTCCCCGTTCAGACGGTTGGCCAATTCATACGGGAGCCCGGCCTCATGCGCAATTTTGGCCTTAAGCAGAGACATCTCCGCTTTGGTAGCTCTCGCCGTAAGGTCGGCGACTGTCTGATCGTGTCCGGCATTTTTCTCTTTTTCGGTTTTCAGCTCTTCATTGAGCTTCTTGATCTGCCCCTCGAAGTCCTGCGCAACCAGCTTGTCGTATTTCTCGGCCTTTTCTTTGGCCTCGTCAAAGCCTGCGTATTTCTTCTCTGCGGCATCTCTTTCCCGCTTGAGTCTCTCGCCGATGATAATGTCGAGATCTTCCTGAGTCTCGATGGCCTTAAACGCCATAATTCAAACCTCCCATTTAACCGTTGGTCACGTGATTTATTGCATTAAAAAAGCACCCTTGCGGATGCTCGTTTAATACCTGACTCTTTGCTTCTTTACCACCTTGGCGGTTGCACATAACCAAACCGCCAAAACAGCACTATCTAAAATTGCGATATCCAAGCTATCATCAATTGACTTATAACCAAAACCGCCGTTAGAACCAATCGGGCGGTGGTCACAATGCGTTATAACTTCCTTTAGCGTATTCTGCCCGCTATGGCAAAGCGTCTTAGCGTAAAACTGTTGTTCAAAGACAGCACCGGCGGCGACAACCTCTGCCACGGTAGGTAAAACAGGCTTGATAAATCCTCGGTCTTGCATCTCCTTAGACAAGAGGGCTTGACCGTTCTGCCCGTCGATGGCAACCGCAACCACATTAGGATTATGGAAATACTGATAAAGCCATCCGTTGCCCGCCCGGATCGGTGAGCAATCGATGGCCTCAACAAATATTTTCCCGTCTGCGGTTTTGGATGCAATGGAGAGTGCCACATTCTTTCCGTCTTTGCCGTACTTAACAGCGAGGTAACGCTCTTTCTGGAGCGTCGGGAAAGATTTGGCCTTGAGCTCGTCCCACTCCGCCGGGGAGAAAACGGATTTTTGATTATAGGAGATCCAGACACCGAGCCTTTGGATACCAAAGTCGATCAAGTCGCCTTTAAACTCCTGTTTTACATTGCGCTCGGTGAGGATGTAACCAAGAGAGGGATTAGTCTTTGCCCAGAGCTCCGGATCTAGCGGCTCCGTCGGGATATCTTCCAGGCTCCACTCCGCCCACCCGGTAGCGTCTAGCTGCCCCTCGATGGCCTGCTTGCGCATCTTGGGGAAAACATTGCCCGCCGAGATAGCCGTCGGCGGCGTGCCGGTAAAAATGGTTTGTGGATTCTTGGAGTCTGAAACGGTATAGACAAGAGCGCTTTGCTGTTTCTCGGTGTACTCTTGGGCCTCGTCGATGATCAGCAGATCAAAGCCCTCGCCAAGGCCTCCGTTATTGGTTCTGGTGCGGAAGAAAATCGTCCCTCCGCCGGTGAGCTGGATGCTTTCCAACCCGTATTGCTTGGATGCGAAAAAGGAGCGCTCCGGCATTTTCTTCTTTTTCCGGGTGCACTCCTGATAACCAGCGTCGTTAAGAAGCTGATAAAGACGCCGGAAAGCGCTGTTACTTGTGGTGGTGCGGTGTGCTGTATGACACATCCGCTCCCCGATCTCAAGGCCATAAAGCTCCCGCATGGCAATGACTTCATTTTTACCATTGCGGCGAGGCACCTCTAAACCATAATTCATATGGACATAAAGCCCATCCTCATTAATGGCTAGGATGTCGTTGATTTGCTTCTCTTGCCAAGGGAGGGCGGTGCGGCCCGTGCTGTTGTAAAGCTCGACCGCTTGGTCACCAAATGACCGCTCATAAGGTAGCGTGACGGCAGTCGTGGGGGTTTGGCTCCCGGTAATGGTCGCCATTCTCACAACCTCCGCTTGTTAGTTTTGTAATCTTGCTTTTCTCGCTCGGTTTGCTCTCGCTGCCTCCTCTTGTAGCGCCTTATCAAATTCGGCGGCCTCTTGAGGAGTGCGTCGGAACGGTGCCGAGTCTTGGACATTCTGGAGAGCCTGCCCGGTATCTGTATACCAACGCTTTGAGTAAACATCTTGTCGGAGTTTGCCACGAGAGAAAGTCACCGTACACCGGCAGCTTTCATGGCGTTGGAAAATCTCCGGCGGCTGGTCGCCGTCGTAAAGATACTCACCGGCGAGGCCCTGGCACCAATCGCACGGCACCTCATAGCGCCGTTTTTTCGATTGCCGGATCTCGAAAGCGCCTAGCTTGCGGATGATCTTGGATTCTAACCCAACCTCCGCAGACACTCGAGCATTTTCCCGCATATAATCATCGGAAAAGCTCTCCGTTATATTGACAATCGGCTCCCCGAGCCACCGCTCTGGGTTAACCGTATCGTCTACGATTTTTTCGATTAGTCCTCTCGCCCGCTCTTTTGGCCACGGTGCGATCACGGAATTTAGACCAATTTCGGCGGCCTCGTCCACAATTTTCTGGATTTCCACCGCCGCCTGGTTAATCAGGTCGTAATTCTCTCTCAGGGTCGTGTTGAGCACCCGCTCGACGATGTTCCAATAATAAACGCCGCCGGGCATCATGTCCTGAGTAAAGTTGCCAAGCAGAGCACCGGAGAGCGCCTCACCGTAAATAACGGACAAAGCATGGACATCCGCAAGGCTTGCGGTGCCATCTCGAACCCTGTTAGCAATACGCAGATACCTTTGGTCTGAATCTATTGCCGTCCGGAAAGCCTTTTCGATTTTACTCAGCAGGCCCGGGACAATATCACCGGCCATTTACATCCGCCCTTTCTTAAATTCCGGTCAGCTCGTAGATCTTGTCCTCGTCCATGTAATTGGGGTAATTTGCCGCAATCTTGCCCAGAGCGTCCCCGATAGCGCCCAGCATGGACGCATCGGCGGGGAACGGTGGAGCCCATTGTAGCTTGGTATTGTAAAGCTGCTGACGGGAGTACTTGTAATTATCCCGGATGCACGCAGCCAAGAAAGCCGCATTAAGCAGGCCAACGCCAAAGGAATCGTGGGCGGCCTTGACGGAAAGCCTGAGATTCTCGTGGGCGGCCTTAATAGCCTCCTCGCTCGACGGGTTAGCAGACGCAAAGCCCAGATCGTCCAAGGTGAGTCCCATCTCACCGGCAAACAGGCTTGCAAACATCCGGAGCTGCTCAACATGAGGCGTCATGCTCTGCTGACTGAACTGCCCGACCTTAACCTCGTTCTGGCCGTTGCTGTTCATGTCAAACTGCATCATAGCAGACATGGCAGCCGCCCACTTGTCGAGATCTTGTTCGGCGGTGGGATCGAGGCCGGTAACCCACTTTTGCGGGAACGAGTAGAACTCAGCGGAAAGCTCACTCCGCTTGATCGTCCTTAAGGCGCTGCCGGTGTGGCTCATGCACGCCCGAGTTATTCTAGCATGGCCAAAAGGCCTATTAGCGTCCGGACGGTGGATCACGGGCACCAGGCACGGGAACGGGGCTTTATTCTTTCTCCAATCGACCAACATACCTTTTTCATAATATGCCGTATAGTCGAAAGTGAAATAAGCCTCTTTTACCGGCTGGAGTAGATCGTCCCGCTCAAGAATCGCATAACCCTCCGTCAACATCCCCGTGGTCGGGTCGATGATGCCGGTGGCATTTCCGCCGTCGATGGCCTGCAATCTGGGATAGCCCTGCTCGTCCTCCGTGACATAAATAAAATCACATCCAGAAATGAGAGCCCCTTTCCAGAGAGCCGGGAGCAGAATGTCCCGATTGTTAAGGTTGAGGATCTCCTCGAGCCCGAAAAGATCATCCTTAAACTTGCGGAACTTAATGCGGTCTGCCATGGCGTCAACGCCCTTTGCGCACCAACCTACAACAGCGTTCCAATGTTGGAGCTCCGGCGGGGAGCTGATCCCAAAATCAAAGGTCAGATTTCGCATATCATAATAGCCATACCGCATCCGGATGCGGGGTTCGAGCATCATGAGCTTGTTTTTAAGGTAAGCAAGTCCGTATTCCATGTTAACCATCTCCTATGGTTTCGAATTTAAGCGAGATATTTGTAGA
>Ga0326513_10000621_pt1 | contig 30471 bp, 24 predicted proteins | sample 2_2465_0518_D_FD_203654 | JGI IMG/M metagenome (GOLD analysis project Ga0326513, IMG submission 203654) | Bovine rumen microbial communities from UC Davis, California, United States - 2_2465_0518 | ecosystem: Host-associated > Mammals > Digestive system > Stomach > Rumen | place: USA...
GGTCTATCAGGAAAGCGCAGCTGTGATGATAGCCATGGAATAAACCTCGATCGCGTTGCAGCCGCGGGAGAGGTCGTTGATCTGTGCGTTCAGGCCAAGAAGGATCGGGCCGTAAGCCTCGAAGTTACCCATACGCTGAGCGATCTTGTAGCCGATGTTGCCTGCGTTGATGTCAGGGAAGATGAAGGTGTTGGCATAACCTGCAACCTTGGATCCGGGCTTCTTCTGCTGGCCTACGTTAGGAGCAACTGCCGCGTCAAACTGCATTTCGCCGTCGATCGGAAGATCCGGATACTTCTCCTGTGCTTTCTTTGTAGCGTTCTGCATCTTGGTAACGGAAGGATCCTTAGCAGATCCTGCAGTGGAGAAGGAAAGGAAAGCGACCTTGGGATCGATACCGAATACCTTCGCGCACTCAGCGGTCTCGCCTGCGATCTCGACCAGATCATCCTCGGAAGGATTGATGTTGATAGCGCAGTCACCCATCGCGATAACTTCTCTTCCGCCGGTAGCAGCGCCGCGAACCAGAATGAAGCAGGAAGATACAATGCTGTTGCCGGGTTTCGTCTTGATGATCTGCAGAGCAGGACGAACTGTATCAGCAGTGGAATAGGTTGCGCCGCCGAGCAGGCAGTCCGCAACGCCCATCTTTACAAGCATTGTTCCGAAATAGTTAGCCTGAGAAAGGATCGGTCTTGCCTTCTCGGGAGTCATGCCTTTGCTCTTTCTGAGTTCGCAGAAAAGATCGACCATCTCGTCAAAGCGGTCATACTTGAGGGGATTGATGATCTGCGCGCCGCGGATGTTGTAGCCTTCATTCTCCGCTGCGTCAATGATCTCATCCTCATCACCGATCAGGATAGGTGTAAGGAAATTGCTGGCCAGAAGACGGGAAGCTGCCTCGAGAATTCTTGCATCCGTTCCTTCTGTGAAAACGATCGTCTTAGGATTTTCTTTAAGTTTCTTGATCATTCCGCCAAAGCCGTAAGCACTCATAAAGTAATACCTCCTAAAATAGTTTTGTAATCATCCGTAATTCAAATATAACACAAAAAGGGACTGATTTATCACCGGAATTGTTTAACTTTTGAGACAATTGAAAAGTTATTTATTTGTCAAATACGCGCCGGCTGAACTTTTGTGATATACTGCAATGAAGTGTGAAAGCACATATTATCACCTCGGAGGTTATTGTAATGAAGATCAGTCAAATCCTCAGGTCAAACCCTGTCACGATTTCCATGGAGGTCTTTCCTCCCAAATCCGACGTAAAACTTGATTCGGTGCGCGCCACAGTGCGTGAGATCGCACAGCTCCGTCCCGCCTTTGTGAGCTGCACATACGGTGCCGGAGGCGGCACCAGCCAATACACTGTTGAGATCGCCAGGGATATCATGGAAGAAGGCGTCGCCTCCATGGCCCACCTCACCTGTGTCAGTTCCACAAGAGACAGCGTACAGAGCCAGATCGCGAAGATCCGTGAGGCCGGTATTGAGAACATCCTTGCCCTCAGGGGAGATGTTCCCAAGAATATGGAATTCCCCAGCCGCAGATATTACGAGCACGCCATTGAGCTTGTCGAGCAGATCCGCACCGAGTATCCGGACGCATGCATCGGAGGAGCCTGCTATCCCGAGAAACATCCCGAGGCTTTCAATAAAGATGAGGACATCCGTCATATAAAAGAAAAAGTAGATGCGGGCTGTGATTTTCTTACTACGCAGATGTTCTTCAACAACTCGATCTACTACAATTACCTGTATCGCCTCAGAGAGGCAGGTGTCACTGTCCCGATCCTTGCAGGCATAATGCCTGTCACCAGCCGCCGGCAGATGGAGCGCTCCATCCAGCTCTCAGGATGCGTCATTCCTCCCGAGCTCGCCGCTCTTGTCGACCGCTTCGGGGACTCCCCGGAAGCCATGCAGAAGGCCGGCATCATATACGCGTCGCATCAGATCATCGACCTGATCGCCAACGGGTGCGGGCATATCCATGTCTATACCATGAACAAACCGGAGGTCGCAGAAGGGATCCTCTACAACCTCCGGGGAATTATCTGATCTTTCCGGGTCAAAATATCGACCGGATGCATGACCGGTCCGCCGCCGGGCGCTTATTCGCGCCGCAGCGCGTCAATAGGATTGAGATTGGCTGCCTGGACAGAAGGCAGAAATCCGAAGATAACGCCGATTGCCATTGAAAAGAGCACGCTGAGTATGATCGCCGGTATGCTGATGGCGACCGGCGTTCCTGCTGCCCGGGAGATCACCTCCGCGAGGATGATCCCCGAGATGACTCCCGCAACACCGCCAAGGCTCGTCAGCACCACTGCCTCCGTCAGAAACTGCGCCAGGATCCTGTTGTCCCTTGCGCCCAGTGCTTTTTTGAGCCCGATCTCGTTGGTCCTCTCCGTCACGGACACCAGCATGATGTTCATGACGCCGATTCCTCCTACCAGCAGCGCGATACTGGCGATCCAGATCAGCAGACTGTTCGTGCTGTTGGCGAGCTCCTGTTTGTTGCGCGCCTTCTCCAGAAGATCCTCGGCCTTATAGGTGACCGCGTCGTCGCTCTGGGAACTTCCGCCGACAGATTTCTTCATGATCTTCTCTACCGCCTTGCCCATCTCACTCATCTTCTCTGTGCTGACTGCCCTTGCAACGCAGTCCCTGGGCTCATCATAATTGTACAGGATCGGCCAGGCCGCGTCGGGTATGAGCACCTTTCCGTACTCTTCCCGGTTGTATGTCTCATAGTCCTGCAGAGTCTCAATGACCGGCTGAAAATCGTCCGATTTCTGCACCAGTCCCACCACTGTGAAGGGCTCTCCGGAGAGTTCGACGATCCGTCCTATCGGATCCTTCTCAGGGAAAAGCAGCTCAGCCGCCTTTTCGTCCAAAAGCGCCACCTTGTGAAATTTCGAATAGTCTGATTCCACAAAAGGCCTGCCTTTGAACACTACAAATCCCACCGTGGACAGATAATGCGTATCGACGCCCAGGAGACTGCCGCCTGACAGGCTGTTGACGCCGGCAGTGATCCCGCCGCCGTACTTTCTTTTGACATAGAAGGAAGCGTCAGCAACGCTGGACAGGCTCCTGATCTCCTCCTTCTGCGCCTCCGTCACAGGAAACACATTGTCCGGAAGCCCCGCGTCCATCCAGTATTCCGAACCGCCCTGCCTCAGGGAGATGGTCACGTTGTTATTGCCCGCGCCGATCAGGTTCTGCATGATCTGCTCGTTCGTCCCCTTAATGGTGGAGACGATTGCAATGATCGATGCGATACCGATGATCACGCCCAGCATCGTCAGAAAAGACCGCAGTCTGTGGGACCATATTCCCTTAAGCGCAAGTCTTATGTTCTCAGTCATAGAGTTCTCCTATAGTAGCCTCCCTGGTCTTGGCGCCTTCCTTCACGTTCTTGCCGTAAGGGAAAGCGATCCAGTCGCTCTCACTGAGCCCGTCGAGTATCTCATATCCGGTATCGCTGAGCGTCCCGGTCACGATGTACTGTTTCCTGAGCTTGTTGTTCTCATCCCGGACATAGACATACTTTTTGCTGCCTTCTTCGCGGACAAAAGCTTTCTGCACTGTCAAAGTGCCGCCGCTCTTCCCGCCGTCTCCGGTCGTCTTGTAGGATACTTCCACCCACTCTCCGTTCGAAAGCCCGGCTTCCCGGTCGAGAAGATTAGCCGTAAAGGGGAAATAAGTCTCCGTTCCACCCCCGTCAAACATTCCGGAATTGTCCGGATAGGGGGAAATGCTCTTGATCTCCGCCTCGTAATGCCCGCCGGTCTGCCAGGAAGTGACGGTTACAATATCGCCTTCCTTGAGTGTGCCTAGTTTGCTCTCTTTGATCCCGCTTTTCACGAACAGTCCTTCCGAGCCCGCCACCGCAATAAAAGCGCTTCCGTCCGTAGGCGGCGACTTCGGATCACCGGCCGTCTTGACAACGCCGTTCATGTTGGCAGTGACTACGCCCTGATCCAGAGCTTTCCGGGCTTTCTCGATCTTGATATCGGACTCCCTCAGATTCAGTTCAAGGTCCCTGAGTTTGTCCTTGGCTTCGCGCCTGGCCTTCGCCAGTTCATCGCTGGTATAGTAAGTGTCAGAGGACAGGAGTTTGCTGCCGCCTTTTCCGGAAGATGTATCGGATGCCGTAGAAGGTTCCGCCGCTCCCGCGCCGCTGCTCTCCTGCTTCGCCGCATCAGTTTCAGGCTCCTGGATGACCTCTTCAGGTTCCTCTTTGTTTTCTTCCGGTTCCTCAGGTTCCACAGCCGGCTTTTCCGGTTCCGCCGGGATGTCATCAGACCCGCTTGGAGTCCCCTGTGATCCTGAATCTCCGGGATCATTCTCTGAACCTTCTTCTGTTACCGCGCTGTCCCCGCTGTCTGAACTGCCGGAAGTTCCCGGATTCTCTCCTGTACCGGTACCGGTTCCGCTTCCGTCCGCAGGCTGAGTCTGACTCTGCTCGGCTTTGTCCAGCAGGGCCTTGATCTCTTCCCCTCTCTCCTCCAGCAGCACCTTGAGCTGCTCTTCGCTGAGCATGTCAAAAAAGTGACGCAGGCTCTCCGGATCCAGCTCTTTCGTCTGCTCCTCAGACAGTCCGCCAAAGAGGACCGCGAGGCTTTCAGGGTCAAGCTTCTCAATCTGCTCTTTTGTGAGCCCGGACATCATCGTCGATATGACGGCCGGATCGATCTCCCTGATCTGTTCCGGTTTAAGATTCTGCGCAAGAGCCGTGAACATGAAAGAGAGGGTCTTATCATCCAGCAGGGCCGCCGCCGCCGCGAACTCCGCGGCAAAATCCGTCTGTTCTTCTTTGCCCAGTTCGTTGAGCATCGCCGCAAAAAGCGCTCCCCGCTCCTGCAGGTCCTCTTCTTTCTCAGTCAGGACCATGAGCTTGTCCAACATGGCAGCGAGCCATGCGCCGCGCTCATTTTCCGGCACATCTGCAAGGATCTTCCGCAGGAGGACCGCCATCTGCTCCGGATCGTTCATCGCGGCGTATATGGTCTTACCTGTTCTGAGATCGACCTCGATATCATAGCCGGGATCCAGCAGCATGATGTCCTGGATCCACGCTTTCTGTAGTTTCTGAGCGCCGTCCATGACGGCCAGTTCTATGTACAGCTGCTTGAATTTCAGTTTTTCCGCTGTTTTCTGCCATTTCTTTATAAAATCCTTAGTCATGATCACGGAGTCCCCTTTGCACAGAAAAACATAGGGGGCAAATTCCGTTCCAAGGACCTCATATTCCGAGCCCTCGCTGACAGGTTTGGCGTCAGCCTTGAGAACTTTTTCATGAACTGCGGCCTTTGCGAGCACTTCCGCCGGATCCGCCTCGATAAAATCTCCGATCAGACCGAAATCATCCCCATCTGAAACTGCGGAAGTGTTCTCCAGAGTCTTGATATTCTCTTTGGCGACCTCGATGTCCAGCTCAATTTTTTCGCGCCTGACCTCTTCCTTCTCCAGACTAAGACGCGTGCTCTCTGTATCATAGCGCAGCAGAACGTCGCCCTTGCGGACGGCCTGTCCCTCCTGCACCGCGACCTCCTGCACTTTCTCCGTATCCGAGAGATAGATAGTCTGCTCCGCTTCCGTGGTGATCCTGCCGCTTACACTGTTCTCCCAGTCCAGATAATTTCCGTAATTGAGATCCGACACAGGGATCACCGCTACGGCGGACGCAGTGGTGGCGCGTACGGCTGCGGCAATACCCGCGACTGTCACGGCCAAGAGCACCACAGCGGCCAGTGCTGCTGTTATTCTCTTTTTGCTGCCCTGTAACTTATCCGTCATTTCTCAGTTTTCCTCCAAACGGCCAAGTACGCCGTCTTTGATCTCTACTCTGTTTGCCGCCCGCATAGCGATCCCGCTGTCGTGGGTGATCATCAGGACTGTGACTCCTTCGGCGTTCAGTTCTTCAAAGAGGTCCATGACCTGAGCCCCGGAACGGGAGTCCAGTGCTCCCGTCGGCTCGTCCGCGAGGACGATCCTGGGGTTGTTGACCAGCGCCCTTGCGATGGCGACCCTCTGCTTCTGTCCGCCGGAAAGCTGATTGGGCATAAAATCCATTCTGTCAGCCAACCCCACCCGGTTCAGAGCTTCCTCTGCTCTCTCTTTTCTGAGTTTTCTCGGGATATTGGCGTAAGTCAGAGGGAGCTCCACGTTCTCAAGCGCGGTCTGTCCGCCCAGCAGCTGGAAATTCTGGAAAACAAAGCCGATCTTCTCAAGGCGCAGGTCCGCCAGCTCGTTGCGGGACAGACTTCCCACTTCCCTTCCGTCGATCAGAAGGCTCCCGCTGGTGGCCTGGTCCAGGCATCCGATCAGATTCATCAGCGTCGATTTTCCGGAGCCCGAAGGCCCTATGACCGCCGTGTAATCTCCCTCATTCATCACGAAATTTATGTCCTTCAGCACAGGAATCTCTATTTTGCCCTGATAATAGTTCTTATAGATATTTCTGCACTCTACGATCTTCTTCATCCCTGACCTCCGACTGCTTCGGAAGGCACTGCTCCCACGGCTCCGGAAGGCTCTGTTTCCATACCCTCAGAGGGCTCTGTTTCCATACCCTCAGAGGGCTCTGTCTCCATACCTTCGGAAGGCACTGTCTCCTCGCTTTCGGTCTCCTCGGGCTTCTCGCTCATAGGCGCGGTCCTCATTCCCGGGGTGAGTGTTCCGTCCGGAATGCAGATGGAATCTTCCATTGAAAGTCCTTCCGAGATCTTCACCTTGCCGAGTTCTTCTCTTATCTCGGAGATCGTGACTTCCTGCTTCTGCAGTCTTCCTTTCACATCTTTCCACACAAAGGGATGCTCAGGATCCGTCTGGTCCACCATATAGGCGGCCAGCCAGATGCCTTCGCCTGTGTTCTCTTCTCCCTGCTCAAGGTCAGGCTCTATGTACACATGCTGTCCCATGATCAGGCCGTCGCTGTTCTCCAGGTCCACGTAAAAAGGATACTTGGAACTTTTGCTCTCGGAATTTCCCATTCCAAAGCCTGCATTATCGCTTTGCAGCGCGTTCTCCGTATCGATCTTAGTGATCTTTCCCTTCCACACCCTGTCATTGACTCTCGAGTGCACAAGGACAGGCGCGTCGATATAAAGGTCGCCTATGTTCTGCTCGTTGACAGTTCCTTTCACCCTGAAAGTTCCTACTTTCATGACAGTAATAAAACTGTTGTCTCCGGATCCCGATGAAGAAGATCCGCCCTGATTGATGCTCTTGACGACTCCAGTAATGCCGCTCTTAACTTCCGCGTTCTCAATATTGCTCTCCAGCTTCCCGATCTCCGCTTCCTTCATCTGAATATCCAGATCCTTGTCCTTGAGCGTGAGATTCTGTTCCTTGATCTGTACCGTATAATCGGCCTGCTCGGAAGAAGAAGCGCTCTTCTTCTCCTTCTCCAGCTGCGCGATCGTCTCCACCGTGCTGTCGTATTCATTGTGAAGACGCTCGAGATCGATCCTGGCCTGCTGAAGGTCCTCTTCATATTTCGTTGTGCTGTAAACAAAGAGCGCCTGGCCCTCTTCAACCTCATCGCCCTCTGATACGTAGATCTCCTCAACCTCCGCGTCGGCGTTCTTATTCACCGACCAGGTCCCCTGGGGTTCAATGATACCGGCAAATCGGTTGACCATACCCAGAGACGCGTTCTGGCCGGTCAGGTTGGCCACAGTTTCAACGTAAGCTGTACCTCCGTCTGTCCCGCCGGCTCCTGCCTGCCTGAAGATAAACACTGCCGCCGCGATCACGACAACTGCGGCTGCCGCGATCCATATTTTATACTTCCGGATAAATTCCATCATAGTTGTGTTCTCCGTTGTCGAAAGAATTCGGTTCTCTCTATAGTTATACTCCGTTGCCGCCCGAAATCCATAACAAATTTTCCGGCTTATCACTATACCTTTGACGCAAAGAAGGGAGCCAGCCCCGTCAAAACGCCTTTGCGCCGCCGGAACATGGCTCCCGTTAAAGCTTCATTTATTCTTCCACAATTCTGATGGTGTCGATCACCTGGTCCTCATAAGGCCTGTTATTCCATCTGCTGGTGGGAACTCCCGCGATCTTGTCGACGACTTCGATGCCTTTGACTACCTTGCCAAATGCCGCATACTGACCGTCAAGATAAGATGCGTCCTTGTGCATGATGAAGAACTGACTTCCCGCACTGTTGGGATCCTGTGCCCTTGCCATACTGATCACGCCCCTCTTATGAGCGATCGGATTGTTCCAGCCGTTTGCCGCGAACTCTCCTTTGATGTGCCAGCCGGGCCCTCCCATTCCGGTCCCTTCCGGATCACCGCCCTGGATCATGAATCCGGGGATGACCCTGTGGAAGATCAGTCCGTCATAGAACTTGTCCTTCACCAGTTTCTCAAAGTTCTCCACTGTGACGGGCGCCGCTTTTTTGTCAAGTTCGAGGTCGATCACGCCGCCGTCTTTCATAGTTATACGAATCATATTGATAAGTTTCCTTTCATCGCCGGGCTTCCCCGGTCAAAATACAGCTGTACCCGGATCTTCTCAATTTCCGAGTTTAACCATCACGGCGCGCTTATCGAGTTCCGCGTGCCTTTTCACTGCGGTCATGCGGGAATAGTGTACCGCGCCTTCGGGCAGCATGGGGTCATTGAAAACAAGCTCGTTGACATCGCTGCCGATCAGGAGCATGCACTGCGCCCCCTCGATCCACTGAATCGTCTTTCCATCCTTTTTACAAACCCAGCTGTAGCCGGGGTGGGTGGGCTTCATGTTCGTACTCGCCCAATAGATCACCGGGACGCCTTTACCTATTCCTTCTGTCAGGAGTTCATCGGTGGATTTGCCGGTGGCATCCTCCGCCCTGTAGGGAACTCCCTTCTGCAGGAAGCAGTCATTTATCGCCTTGATCAGAACGCTCGGGTAGCAGCCGAATGCATTCTTCTCATAAGGGCTTCCGGCGAATTTCTCCTCCGGATCACATCCTATGAGCTTGCCTTCCCTGCGGCTCATCTGCCCCTGGGGCAGGAAGAAATCCACGAACTCATTCACCGTGATCCTGATCCCCAGATACCTCAGAAGCATCACGGCGCACAGGCACTCATCGCCGGCCGGCCATTCATCTGTCTGTTCGATATGCGGAACTTTTAATACGGTTCCCACAACTGCCTCCTTTGAACCATCTGTCTTCTACCAGTTGCTGCTCTGTGCATGCCTCTCATAAAAAGCATTGATCTTGTCATAAGTGTCGTCGTCGATCACGTGCTCGATCCGGCAGGCTTCTTCCTCTGCTGTCCCGGGCTCCACGCCGATCGCGATCAGGCATTTCTCCAAAAGCTTGTGCCTGGAATAGATCCTCCGGGCAACCTCTTCTCCCTTGGGAGTTAATGTAATGTACCCGTTCAGGTCCATCTCGACCATGCCTTCTGACTTTAGTTTCTTCATCGCAATACTGATGCTCGGTTTGGAAAAGTTCATCTTATTGACAATGTCAATTGACCTGACATTTCCATTCTTCTCGCGCAGTATCAGGATCGTCTCAAGATAGTCTTCAGACGACTCATGGCTTTTCTTCATATTCTTAATACCTCATTCAAAACCTTGAAGAATTATAATGAAAACTCAAAGATCAACGCGCCGTATGCCGGGAGATCAAATTCAATATACTGGTCTCTTCTGTCGCACTCGCCCTTCTGCGCCTTGAGGACTTCAGGAACACTTGTCTCGCCCGCGCCGCCGAATACCAGCTCCGTGCTGTTGAGCAGAAGCTTGTACTGTTTGCGTACCGGAACGCCGACTCTGTAGCCTTCCCTCTTCATGGGCGTCATGTTCAGGACGAACAGGAGAGCCTTCTTCTGGGAAGGGCACTTGCGGAAGAAGGAATAGATGCTTCTGTCCGCGTCATCCGCGTTGATCCACTCAAATCCGGACCAGTCGTCGTCGATCTCATACAGGCACTTGTGGCTTCTGTAGATCTCCAGAAGTCTCTGCATATAGTACTTCATGCCGATGTTGAGATAGTTGTCGTCCTTGCCCTCTTCAAGTCTCCACCACTCAAGTTCTGTGGCCTCATTCCACTCATGCTCCTGGCCGAATTCCTGACCCATGAACAGCAATTTTTTGCCTTCGTGGCCGAACATGAAAGTATAACCCACACGGAGGTTGGCATACTTATCCACCTTGTAGCCGGGCATCTTGTTGACCATGGAGCACTTCAGGTGTACTACCTCGTCGTGGGACAGAGGCAGAATATACTTCTCGGCGCTGTTGTAGCTCATCGCGAAGGTGAGTCCGTTGTGGTCGCCTTTTCTCATGATCGGATCCAGCTTCATATATTCGCAGAAATCGTGCATCCAGCCCATGTTCCACTTGAAGGAGAAACCAAGGCCGCCGTCCTCGGGTTTCGCCGTGATCTTCGGCCATGCAGTGGACTCCTCGGCGATCGTAAGGAAGCCGGGATAAGCGCCGTGCAGCTCGGAATTGAGATGCTTGAAGAACTCGATCGCGTCGAGGTTCTCATTTCCGCCGTACTTGTTGGCAAGCCACTGACCTTCCTTCTTGCCGTAGTCAAGATACAGCATGGAAGCGACAGCATCCACGCGGATTCCGTCGATATGGTACTCGTTGATCCAGTAGTTGACATTGGCGATCAGGAAGTTGGAGACCTCTTTCTTCGCCAGGTTGAAGATCCTGGTGCCCCAGTCAGGATGCTGTCCGCGGCGCGGATCGGGATCTTCGTAGATGCAGGTGCCGTCGAATTCCGCAAGGCCGAACGCGTCGGGGCAGAAGTGCGCGGGCACCCAGTCAAGGATGACGCCGATATTGTTCTTGTGCAGCGTGTCTACCAGGTACATGAAATCCTTGGGATGGCCGTATCTGGATGTGGGAGCATAGTAACCTGTCACCTGATATCCCCAGGATCCGTCGAAGGGATGCTCGGAAATGCCCATGAGCTCCACGTGCGTGAACTTCATGACCTTGAGATACTCAGCGAGGCGGTCAGCAAACTCTCTGTAATTGTAGAAGCCGTCCGCGCTTCCGTCGGGATGCTTCATCCAGGAACCGATATGGCACTCATAGACTGCCAGAGGCTCGCGGTTGGGATCCTTGCCCGCACGGGCCTTCATCCAGCGCGCGTCGCCCCACTTGTAACCGGAAATATCAACAGTACGGGACGCTGTGCCGGGGCGCAGCTCCGCCCAGTTTGCGTAAGGATCAGCTTTATATTTCTTGGAACCATCCTGCGTTGTGATGCAGTATTTGTAGAGTTCGCCTTCACCGAGTCCGGGAATGAACAGAGTCCAGATTCCGCCTGCGTTGTACTTCGTCATCGGATGCTGCTCTTCGTTCCATCCGTTGAATGTTCCGATCACGTGGACTGCCTTGGCATTAGGCGCCCAGACCGCGAAGAAGATTCCCTTCTCTCCGTTCTCTTCGGACGGATGAGAACCCAGTTTCTTATAGATCTGGTAATGTGTGCCGTTTCCGAACCAGTAGGCGTCATCATTGGAGATGTACACTTTCTTGTCCTCAGGCTTTGCCAAGGCCTTCTTTACTGCCTTGGGAGCAGCCTTTGCTGCCGCTGTCTTCTTAGCGGGTGCCGCGCTGCTCTTCTTGGTTGTAGCTGTTTTCTTCACTGCCATCTTACCGTACCTCCTGATACTTGTTGCTGCAGACGCCTTCGGCGGGAAACCCGCGTCCGGACCGGCTGCTGGTGCCGCGGTGTCCGGAACCCTTTATCCCCTTGCCCGGTCCTGCGCATTGTTTATATATCTCAATAATGAAGGAAATCCTTATCCCTCAGAATAATTCTCTGTGCCCCTCCCTTTCTTCGGGAGAAAGAATCCACAAGGCTCGAGATCGTCTTGCGGCTCGCGTAGTAAAGCGCTTCGTCCACGATATCCCTGATATCCTCCAGAGTGACTGTGTGATCGACGGTCTGCATGGACATGATCCTGCTCTGAAGAGCCCCCATCCCGTACTCATCGATCTCGCACTGGAGCTTTCCCGCGTACTCTCTGGCATATCCCAGAAGTGTATCCACACTCAGGGCCGCTATATCAACCCTGGCCGGGAACATCTCTTTCATCCTCGGGTGATCGTTCAGGAACGCGTCCATGACGCCCTTTCTGTCGATCATGATGATCAAAATACTGCGCTCCGGCACGGCAAGCATCTCGCAGAGGGCTGCCGCTCCCTCTTCGCTCATCATGGAGGCCTTCTCTATGATCAGAGCGCCGAAGGGCATTCTCGGGATCACGCGAAGGACGTTCTCCCTGGTGATATATCTGCCTTCCGATTTCGCGATCTGGCCGACGAAATTGGGATTCTTCTGCCGGTATCTCAGCACCAGCTCCCTGGCGAGGCTGAGCGTTCCGGCCCCTTCGTCGCCTGTGATCACGACATTGCCTGTCCCGCCTTCAAGAAAGATCCTGTCGAGCGCGTCCGTGAGCTGCCGGATGGAATCTTCGGAGTGAAGATACATCTGGCCCTTGCCGCTCTTTCCATCTGTTCTGGTCAGCGTCATCTGCTCCACGGCAAATTCCTTCGGGAATGCTCCTCCGCCTTCCGTCACGAACAGGCTCGTATCATAGCCGGCGTTCTCTTCGTCGTTGTCTCTGATCGTAAGCGCCTTGTGCACTTCGCCCGGATCCCAGGATTTGGTCGAGCTGTTATTCTCGCGGTTCGCGCCGCCCCGGACTGTCTGCATATTCACGGGCTTCTGCGGCGGGCTGTCATCCTCAAGCCCATTGTATTCGTAGAAGTCCCTCTTCACCTTCTCCCACTCATTCATGATCTCTTCGAGATTGAGCTGTCCGGTGATCTGTTTCTCCGGCTTAGGGTCTTCCTGTATGACCATCGCGTACTGTCCGTCAGTCTCCTGGCGCAGGTAAGGGTCATAGTTTTCCAGGTTCCTGAGTCCCCTGGCGATCGTCTCCTGCATCCTCTCCTGCGAAAATATAGATTCTTCCACAGAACTGACTTGGAAGGAGCGGTCCTCAAACACCGCGTGATCCGATGCAGGTGCCGGCGCCGCGTTCCTGTCCGATTTCTTCGGTCTGCCCGTGTCGCGCTCCGCCTGCCTGTTCTCACTCTCCCGGCTTTTCTTCGCCGGTTTCTTCTTCAGTTCCCCGGGGCTGATCCTGTAATCCTCATATTCCCAGGGGATCTCCGCGACTTCCGGTTCCCGGTTGAGCGCGGGGATCATTTCCTCTTTCTCTGCGGCTTCATCAGGACCTTCCTGCGCCTGCCCGGCTGCAGCTTCTTCCTTCTGTTCCGTTCCTTCTGAGGCAGAGCTGCTCGATTCCTCGCCGGCAGAGCCGCTTAGTTTCTCGCCTGCAGCATTGTATTGCCCCTCTCCGGCGGCGCTGTTCTCAGCGTCCGCGTCAGGACTTCCGGAACCCTCCGGTATACTGACAGTCCCGCTTTCCGATGCACTGACACTTTCTCCGCTGCTCTCCTCCTCTTCCTCTTCTTCCCCGTTCATCTTTCTGAAAAGGGCTTTCTGCTTCACCGTCAGTTCCGTGAAGGAGGCTTTCAGTTCCAGAGCCTTGTACACATATTTGCCATATCCGAAAAAGGCAACGATCTCATCACATTGGGAAGCGCAGAGAGTCCTCTCTCCGGCTTCCAGATACAGCTTCGCAAGCTCAAAGGCCCACTTGTCCCGGTAGTCATGCCTGGCCAGATCCTCCAGGACGGCGATCCTCTCGTTTACACTGACATTCTGCGCCTTGTACAGTTTGTACTGAAGCACATAGCGGTCCGCGTCTCTCGGCGCCACATTGATATACTCGTTGTAGAGCTGCAGCGCCCTCACATAATTTCCGAGTTTGAGTTCAAGCTCACAGAGAGAAAAAATGATCTGCCTTCCGTACGGACTCTTGGCGTAAGCCAGTTCCAGTACCCGCTTGCTGTCATGATATCTTCGGTTTACTTTATAAACGTCGCTGATCCTGCAGAGTGTCCTTACATTCTTCACTCTGCGCCAGTCCACCGAGTCGGCGATTTCCGCCGCCTCCTTGAATCGACGCTTGGAGATCAGCGAATCGATCTCGCTGATCGTAACTTTCAGTTCATATTTATCCAACTTTAGACCTCGGCTGTTACTCGTCACAATTTACTACAAACCGGTCCTCACCTGTGCAAAAACAGGGCAAATTCACTAATTTCAGTTTATCATACGCCTATAGCAATGTCAAAAACCAATGGCTGTCCTGCCGCTTCAATTGCCCTGTTCCTGTGCCTTCAGATCCGGATCCAGCTTAAGGGAAAGCTGCGCGAACTGCTCCAGAGAAAGAGCCTCCCCCCTCACAGTTGCAGGCAGCCCCATCTCTTCCAGTGCCTCCGTCACTTCTTCCCTGGTATATTGTTTCCCGCCGACACAATAGCCGTGGGAAATCGCGTTGGCGAGCGTCTTGCGGCGCTGGTTGAAAGCCGCCCTGATCAGGCCGAACATGACCTTCTCACTGCATTCCACCGGCGGCTCCTCATAGGCCTTTAGGCACAGGACGCTGCTGTCCACACCCGGCCTCGGAATAAAGCAGGACGGGCTCACCGTCATCACCGCTTCGGGCTCGGCATAATACTGGACCGCAAGGGACAGAGCTCCGTACTCTTTGCTCCCCGGACCTGAGCGGATCCTGTCCGCCACTTCTTTCTGGACCATTACCGTGATGCTCCTGAACACATTTTTCTGCTCCAGCAGCTGCATCAGGATCGGTGTGGTCACATAATAGGGAAGATTGGCCACTACCTTGAGCGGCTTTCCCTCATTATACTCATTGCAAATTCCCCGCAGGTCGGTTTTCAGAATATCCTGCCACAATATTTTGACGTTATCGCAGTCCTCCAGAGTCTCCGCCAGCACCGGCCGCAGGCTCTCGTCGATCTCGACGCAGACCACCCGTCCCGCCGCCTCCGACAAAAGCTGCGTCATGCTGCCGATCCCGGGCCCGATCTCCAGCACACAGTCGTCCTTCGTGATCTGCGCGGCGTCAATGATCCCTCTGATCACATTCGCGTCGATCAGGAAGTTCTGCCCGTACTTCTTGCGGGCCCTGATCCCGTATTTCTCCAAAATATACCGGGTAGCGCCCGGTGTCGCCAATACTTCTCTCATGTATTCCTCTTTCTTTATAAGCGGTACATCGTCACAGCGTTCTGCTCCGTAACCCGGATCACTTCTTCTTCCGGAATGCCCTTTATCTCCTCAAGCTTTTTGACAACATGGGGAAGATAAAGCGAGGAATTCCTCTTTCCTCTGAAAGGCACCGGCGCCAGATACGGGCAGTCCGTCTCCAGGATCAGGCGCTCCAGCGGAATCTCTCGGGCGACCTCAACAAGCTTCCTGGCATTTTTAAAAGTAAGGACTCCCCCGATACCGATATAGAATCCCATCTTAACGAATTCCCTTGCCATCTCCACGCTGTAAGAAAAACAGTGTACCACACCTCCTGTCTTCTCCGCATTATTTTCCTTCATGATCCTCATTGTATCCGCCGCCGCTTCCCTCGAGTGAACGACGATCGGAAGATCCACCTCTCCGGCCAGCTGAATCTGTCTGGCAAACCAATGCTTCTGAATCTCTCTGTCAGGCTCCGGCCAATAATAATCCAGCCCGATCTCTCCGACGGCTACGGCTTTCTCATCACTAAGTTTTCCCCTGATCTCCTCCAGCAGCTCCTCCGTCATCTCCGCGCAGTGCTCCGGATGAATTCCGAGCGCGCAGTATACATGAGGAAAACGATGCGCCAGGTCAAGGCATTCATCTATGCTCCGGGGAGACGCGGCTATATTCACCACGCGCCCGATGCCCGCCTCAGGAAGCCCCGCAAGCAGCTCCTCCCTGTCACTGTCAAACGCCTCATCGTCATAATGTGCATGTGTATCAAATATCATCTCTGTCCTCTTTTGCAAAAAATAATAAAAAAGTCTTGCATTTCCAAAACTCTTCCCCTATAATAACACTTGCGTCACGGATAAGAAAACAATTTCGTCGCACAAATACAATATGCGCTTCTAGCTCAGCTGGTAGAGCACCTGACTCTTAATCAGGGTGTCCAGGGTTCGAGTCCCTGGAGGCGCACGCAAGAGACTGTTGCACTTACTGATCTGTTCAGTAACTGCGGCAGTTTTTTATTGCCAAAATATTGCCGGCAGCCTGCATGTCAGTACAGAAGGATTTCCATTTCCGGCGCTTCAAAATAGTCGTCCCTCCACATATATTAAGAATTTATTACAAATTGTGAATATATTATTTGCTTTTTCGTCATTTATTCGTTATAATCAACGTAAAAATGGTTAATAATTTGTGGAAGGAGTTCCCTTATGAAACGCAAACTGGCTTTACTTTTGGCAGGCTGCTTAGCAATTTCTCCCGCGGCTGCAGGTCTTTATCCCGTTCAGGCTTTTGCCGCTGAAGCAGGCGTTGAATCGAAACCCGGCGAACAGGTTTCGGTCAGCGTATCGGTCAGCGACGAGAATGGGACCATCCTCACCGAAAAAACTGCTAGGGAAGCAAATGCCGAACAGTACAGCATGACCGTCGGAGATACCCGGCAGCTCACCGCTGTTATGGAGCAGGGCGATGGCTTCCCCGCTCTTTCGACCTGGAGCAGTGAAACTCCCGAGATCATCGATATTGATGATGACGGTATTATAACTGCAATATCTGAAGGCAAAGGCCTGATCTCACTGAGCATCTCCTACGACGTCAGTCAGAATCCCGTGGAATTCAAATATGAAATCATCGTTAACGAGGCTGAAGCTGAGGTTTCTGAAGAAACTGCTGTAGTGACAGCCTCAGACGCAGCAACTGATGCGTCAGCAGCTGAAATCGCAGATCCCACCGCAGCTGAAGCGACGACCGGCGAGGCAGCAGCTGAAACCGCAGATCCCACTACTGCTGCCACAGACACAACAACTGCAACGAGTGAAACAACAGCTACCGACGGAACAGCTGCTGACGCAGCAAAAACAACCATTGCTACGGCAGAAGCCGCAGCAGCACCTGACGCAGCAACAGCCGAAATCGCAGATCCCACCGTCGCAGCTACAGCCGCAGTCGCATCCGAAGATCCCACAGAGACAGCAACCGCTTCCATTGCGATGAACTCCGCTGTACAGACCGGAAACGCCTCTTCACTAGTCGACCCTGCCGAGGGCGAACCCACTGTCATAACACCTCACTGGGAAGGCAGCACATCGAACTGGAGTTATATCACCGTCGACGGCACCAAGGCCACCGGTAAGGTAGAAATCGACGGGCAGACCTATATTTTCACTCCCGAGGGACTCATGAAGACCGGATGGGCCAAATACGGAGATTACTGGTACTATCTGGAGAAAAACGGCCGTATGGTTAAAGGCTGGCTCAAGTTAAATGATGCCTGGTATTACCTTAATGATGACGGATCCATGAAGACCGGCCGGCTTGATCTTAACGGCACTTCCTACATTTTTGACGAATCCGGCAAAATGCGGACCGGCTGGACCAAATTCGACGGCAAATGGTATTATCTGGGCCTCGGCGGTTCAATGCTGAAGAGCTGGCAGTATATCGACAAAAAATGGTATTACCTTACAAGCGACGGCTCCATGAAGACCGGCTGGCTTGATCTCGGCGATACCACTTACATCTTTGACAATTCCGGTAAAATGCAGACCGGCTGGGCCAAATATGACGGCAAGTGGTATTTGCTGGGCGCAGGCGGTTCAATGCTGAAGGGCTGGCAGTATACCGGCAAAAAATGGTATTACCTTAATGATGACGGCTCCATGAAGATCGGTTGGTTCAAGGCAGACGGCTATTGGTACTACCTCGAAGCATCCGGCGCTATGGTGACCGGCTGGCTTGAATCAGGAGGTACTTGGTATTACTTCGACGGCTCCGGTGTAATGAAGACGGGCTGGGTCAAAACAGATGGTCACTGGTACTACCTGAGCGCATCCGGCGCCATGATGACCGGCTGGCAGAAACTAAGCGGGCGCTGGTATTACTTCAACCCGGATGGCGACATGAGACACGGTTGGCTCAAGTATAACGGCAGCTGGTATTACCTTGGTGCTGCCGGATACATGAAGACCGGATCCCAGTATATTGATGGCACATGGTATTACTTCAGTGACAGCGGAGCCCTTGCTGTCTCCACTAATTCCTACAGCAACACGCAGGAGTTTATCGAGTGCATCGCGCCTCTGATCATAAAATACGCTCCTCAGTACAACGTCAGAGTCATCAGCCCCATCATTGCTCAGGCAATCCTTGAGAGCGCTTCCGGTGAATCGAGCCTCGGCAAAAAATACAACAACTTCTTCGGTCTCAAGTGCGGAACACTTTGGACCGGAAAGAGCGTAAACCTCCTCACCGGCGAGGAATATACACCCGGACATTACACAACGATCTCCGCGAACTTCCGTGTCTTTGACACGATGGAGGAAGGCGTAAAGGGATACTTCGAGTTCCTGTTCAAAAACAGGACCCGCTACAACAACCTGATCGGTGAGACAGATCCCTACGAGTACCTTGTAAAGATCAAGGAAGACGGCTACGCGACTTCCAGCAGGTATGTCCAGAACGTCTACAACGTGATCCTGCGCTACGACCTGACCAGATTTGACCCGTGATTTATAAGGAGTATTGATGATTAAGAAATTCTTCACCTGTTTATCGCTCATACTGATGCTCGCGACAGCCGCACCTGTGCTGTCCCCCGCGCTTCCCGCACAGGCCGCTGCAGATATCACTTCGGACGGCTCAGTCAGGACGGGATGGGTCAGTAAGTCCGGGGACTGGTACTATTTTGACAAAAAAGACGGTCAGATGAAAACCGGCTGGATCAAAGACCAAAACAAATGGTACTATCTCAGTTCCAAGGACGGAAAGATGGTAACAGGATGGCTGGTCCTCAATCCCTCCGGGAACAAATATTACCTCAAAAAGGACGGATCTATGATCCAGGGACCCGCGTGGGCATCGATCGGCGGCGGCAAATATTTCTTTAACGCTAATGGCGAAGTCACGAACGGTTGGGAGTTAAAAAACGGAAAATGGTACTACTACACCACTGACGGCACAATAGTTAAGAGCAGATGGGTCCTCTACAAGAAGCACTACTACTATCTGGGTTCCGACGGAGCCTGCGCGGCCGGCACCGTTAAGATCGACGGCAAAGAGTACCGGTTCGGCAAAAACTGTGATCTGCTTGGCACCATTCCCTCTTCAGTCGCGGCAGCAGCCAAAGCACCGCTGACAACGCAGAAGCTGAAATCCGGCGCCGCCTATGTCGACAAGGATCCGGGAACTTCCTCTTCCGCCGCAAAGACAAGCACTGCTTCCGGTGAAGCCAAAAAGGACGCCTCAGAGGCAGCAACAGCAGCTGCTGTCACCAAGGTAGTCGGCAAGCTCAACGAGACCACGGAATCCAGGAAGCAGTTCGTGATCCAGATCGCTAATTACGTCCGCAAATATGCTCCTCAGTACGGCATAAAGGTTTACAGCCCCATTATCGCGCAGGCGATTCATGAGAGCGGCTGGGGAGAATCTTCTCTCTCCGCCAAGTACCACAACTACTTTGGCCTCAAGTGCGGTACTCTTTGGAAAGGCAAGAGCGTCAATCTCTCAACCAAGGAGGAATACTCCGCCGGAACACTGACCACGATCAGGAGCAATTTCCGCGCCTATGACAGCATGGAAGAAGGCGTCAAGGGATACTTTGAATTTATCCAGCTCCAGCGCTATTCCAACCTCAAGGGCGTCACAAGTCCCAGGCAGTACCTGCAGAACATCAAAAATGACGGATACTGCACAGGCAGCCAGTACGTCGACCACACAATGGCGATCATTAATCTTTATAACCTGACACAATTCGACAATTGATGCTGCTATGATAATGGTATTCCCGATCACCCAGATATTGGAGATTACAGAAGTTGGCTAACGATACTGAATTTACCCGGGAAGATATCAAATACATGAAGGCGGCCCTGAAACAGGCCGAAAAGGCACTCGCCATTGGCGAAGTGCCTATCGGCGCCGTGATCGTGGAAAACGGCCGCATCATCGGGCGCGGCTACAACCGCCGCAACACTGACCACACTACCCTGGCCCACGCCGAGATCACCGCGATCCGTAAGGCCAACAAAAAGGTCGGTGACTGGCGGCTGGAGGGCTGCACGCTCTATGTCACGCTGGAACCCTGCCAGATGTGCGCAGGCGCGCTTGTCCAGTCCAGGATCGACAGAGTCGTGATCGGAGCCCCCAGCTTCAAATCCGGCTGCGGCGGGACACTTCTCAACATCCTGCAAAACAGCGAATTCAACCACCAGGTCGTCGTGGATACCGGCCTGATGCAGGAGGAGTGCACACAGATCCTGCAGCGCTTCTTTAAGGAGCTGCGTATTCGAAATAAGATGAGGAAAAAGGCTGACGGAGGAAATCCATCTTTTGATTGACTTTGCCGGCTGAATCTACTATATTTACACATATGGGCGCGACAGCGCCCCTTAATTTAGCCGTCCTGCTCTTCGGGGCGGAGCCTTAACAGCTGCCTGCCGCTTGCTGTGATGAAGTTTGGGTCTTACGCAATGATTCCCCGTGAACCGTGTCAGATTGGGAACAAAGCAGCACTAAGCGGGCCCTATCATGTGCCGTGAGGGTGCCTGGCGGAGCAGTAAGAGCAGTAACGGGTTAAGGTTCCGCCGCGGAGAGCATTTTTTGTCGAAGCCGTCTTGTGATCATGGCTGTTTTGAATTCAGAAAGGTTCGATATGAGTTTAAACAATATCATGGATATGACTGACTGTACGCTCTGTCCCAGAAGCTGCAGAGCGAACCGCGCCGAAGGCGAAGTGGGCTATTGCAAGGAAGACGCGGAGCTGTATGCCGCGAGGGCCGCTCTGTATTTTGACGAGGAGCCTGTGATCTCGGGACACCATGGCAGCGGCGCCGTATTCTTCTCAGGCTGCAACATGGGCTGCATCTACTGCCAGAACTATGCCATAGCCAAGGCAATGTCGGGAATGAAGATCGAGCCTGAAAGGCTTTCTGAAATCTTTCTGGAACTGCAGGACCAGAACGCCGAAAACATCAACCTGGTCACGCCCTCCCACTATCTCTACCTGATCATTCCCGCTATCGAAAAAGCGAAACGACAGGGTCTCTCGATCCCTGTCGTCTATAATACCGGCACTTACGAGCGTGTAGAGGCCATCAAGGCTCTGGAGGGCCTTGTGGACATCTGGATGCCCGATTTTAAGTATATCTCTCCCAGGATCTCCCTGGCCTACTCTCACACTCCGGACTATTTCCAGTACGCCTCCAAGGCTCTGGCCGAAATGGTCCGTCAGTGTCCCGAGCCGCTTTTCGCGGACGGAACCTCCTCCATCGACGCTGAGGACGACGCTGACGATCCTGTTATGGTTCGCGGCGTCATTGTAAGGCACCTTGCCCTCCCGGGCTGCGCCGAGGATTCCAGAGACATTCTGGATTATCTCCACTCCACTTACGGAGACAGCATTTTCATCAGCCTGATGAACCAGTATACGCCCATGCCTCAGGTCTACGGCGATCCCAACCTGGGACGCAAGCTGACGGCTGAGGAGTATGACGAACTGGTGAACTACGCGATCTCCATCGGCGTCACAAACGGTTTCATCCAGGACGGTGAGACCGCTTCCCAGAGCTATATTCCCGCCTTCGACGGGACAGGCCTGTCCGGGAACAGAGACCGCCGCTGAGGACACCTTCAGCGGGCGGCTTATTTCCTGCGCCTCTCCAGTTCTTTCATGTAAGCGTTTACCATCAGGGCGATCTTGAGCGTCATAGCGTCCTCAAAGGTCCTGATATCAAGCCCTGTACTCTTCTGCAGCTTCTCAATACGATATACCAGCGTGTTTCTGTGGACAAAGAGCTGGCGCGCCGTCTCCGACACATTGAGGTTATTCTCGAAGAAGGTGTTGATGGTCGTCAAGATCTCCTGGTCGAACTCCGTCATCTCTCCCGTCTCGAAGATCTCCTGGATGAACATCCTGCACAGACTCGGCGGCAGCTGATAGATGAGGCGCCCGATCCCGAGTTCGTTGTATGAGATCACTCTCTTTCCCGCGTAGAAGATCCTGCCCACATCCATGGCCATCCTTGCCTCTTTGTAAGAGCGGGACAGATCCTTGAGTTCCCCGACGATCGTGCCGTAAGATCCGCACGCGTTGACCATTGCTTCCATATTCAGCATATCAAGCGCCGTCATTGCGGCTTCTTCGATCTCTTTATACCCCTCATTTTCATCGAGGGCCTTGATGAGGATCACACTGTTCTCATCCACTTCCGTCAGATAATCGCCGTTCTGCACGGTGAACAGCCCCGAGAGCATCTCCGAGGCGATCTGCTCCGACTCCGCATTGATCTCAAAAAGAATGATCGCTCTGCGCACGTTCCCCGCGATATGCAGCTTCTTGGAGCGGTTATGGATATCCACGAGCAAAAGATTGTCCAGCAGCAGATTCTGGAAGAAATTGTTGCGGTCAAACTTCTCCTTATATGCGACGATCAGGTTCTCGATCTCGCTTGCCGCTATTTTGGCGACCATAAACGTGTGCTCCGCGGTACCCTGCGCCGTCAGCACGAACTGCAGCTCGTCATCGTCCATCACCTTGAGATAATAGCTGTTCCCGATGATCTGGCTGTCCGCCGCCGACTGGGCAAACCCCGCCGCCATACTCTTGTCCGGCGACGAAGCGCCCTCTGTCTGGGCTACGACATTGCCGGCAACATCCTGTACGCAGAACTCGATCCTGGTGATAGTCCGCAGCTGCTCCAGGCATCCTCTTATGATCTGTGATGAAACCATGTATTTCCTCCTGTATGGACTCCTTATGGGGATCCGCACGCAGCCTTTCGCCGGCAAGCTTTTCCCTATTACACAAAACGGGTGCCGCACTGTTTTTATTAAGTGCGGCACCCTCATGATAACTGATTATTGTGCCCTCAGGCAATGGCAAATATATATTTAGTTGGCAATTGTCAGCTCGGTCTCCTTGTCGAAGACGTGGATCTTCTGGGTATCGAAGGTGTACTTAACTGTATCGCCGGGGCGAACCTTTGTTGTGGGCTCAACTCTTGCTGTGATGTTAGCTGTGCCGAGATCGAAGTACAGGAATACTTCTGCGCCGAGAAGCTCGTAAACGTTGACCTTGGACTCGAACTGATAAGGAACCTTGTCGCCGGCCTTGACTTCGATGATGTTCTCGGGACGGATACCGAAGGTAACCTGCTTGCCGTTGTAGCCGCCGTCGATGACTTTCTTGGCCTTGTCAGCGGGAAGCTCGATGGACTGTCCCTCGACATCCAGGAATGCCTTGCCGCCTTCTACTCTTGCGACTGCATCTACGAAGTTCATCTGAGGAGATCCCATGAAGCCTGCTACGAACAGGTTGCAGGGCTTGTCATAGAGGTTCTGAGGGGAATCGATCTGCTGAACGATACCGTCCTTCATAACGACGATCCTGGAGCCAAGGGTCATAGCCTCTGTCTGGTCGTGTGTGACGTAGATGATGGTGGTGCCCAGTCTCTGGTGAAGCTTAGCGATCTCGGTTCTCATCTGAACACGGAGCTTAGCATCCAGGTTGGAAAGAGGCTCGTCCATAAGGAAGACCTTAGGATTACGAACGATAGCACGTCCCATAGCGACACGCTGTCTCTGGCCGCCGGAAAGAGCCTTCGGCTTACGGTCAAGAAGGTGAGTCAGGTCAAGGATCCTTGCTGCCTCTTTAACAGCCTTGTCGATCTCATCCTTCGGAACCTTGCGGAGCTTAAGACCGAATGCCATGTTATCATAAACGGTCATATGAGGATACAGAGCGTAGTTCTGGAATACCATCGCGATATCTCTGTCCTTGGGCTCAACGTCATTCATAAGCTTGCCGTCAATCCTGAATTCACCGGAAGAGATATCTTCCAGACCTGCGATCATTCTCAGTGTGGTGGACTTTCCGCATCCGGAAGGGCCTACGAAAATGATGAATTCCTTATCGGCGATTTCCATGTTGAAATTCTGAACAGCCTTGTAGCCGTTAGGATAAACCTTGCATACATCCTTTAATGATAAACTTGCCATTGTACAACTCCTTTGTAAATAATAATGCGAGTTTGCGGTTCTTAAACAACTGCAATCAGTATAGTCAAAAAAGAGCCGCCACGCCATGCCATTAATACACAAAGATTTTTGATAGTCTTAGTGATGATTCGTTATCAAAAAAGAGGAAAATTCTGTTTTTCGTAAACTTGTACAGAATTTTCCTCTTTGTTTGTCTGTTTTGACAATCCGCTGCAGAAAAGCTGACAGAATCGTCAATACTCTTCCTCCGGGTCCTCTGTATTCTCCTGTTCCCAGATCTGTTTTTCCAGTTTTCGGAAGATCGGGTCATAAATCATGGCGCAGGCATAGCCGGGGACACTCAGCCCGAACAGGATAAGGAGCGGCAGAAGCACGCCCGCAAACATGACAGCGATCGGGAGAATCAGCGTGATCACCGCCATTTTCAGCGAACTGAGCAGTTCCCCGAATGTCAGTGTCACGGCATTTATAATAGTGTGGTAGACACTGTTGTCGAACCTCGACTGCATCGCGAAAGCGTAGATCATGCACATGAGCTCAATGACAGCTCCCACAAGTATGGAACTGGGAAGCCAGAGCGGGTATCTCCCTCCTCCCTGCAGGACCATGACCAGAGTGGAGAACATAAGCGCCGCCAGCGCCATAAATACGATCCACATCACAGTGGCCTGCACGAACTCCCTCTTAAAGGCGCGGAAATAGGATTTAACGATGTATCCCTCTTCTCCCCTCACCATCTTGAGCAGCACGTAATGCATCGCCGTCAGCGACGCTCCTGCCGTGATCACAGGCAGGCACAGCAGAAGTGTGATGAGATTGAGGATCAAAAGATCCGTCATTTTATTCAGAAATACCTGAAACGGGCTTCCCTCTTCAAAAACATTCACTTACCGGATCCTCCCTTTGCGACATTGCTTTCCTGGCTTCCGAATACGCTGATCCCTGTAGTGATCATCTTCTCGATGGTATCGAGAAAGCCGTTCCACAGCACAGTAAAGAACCCTTCCGTCTTCTTCTGGACCGCGTTCTGCGCGTCCCTGATCAGGGTATTCTCAGGGGCTTTTTCATTTTTCTTATAGGTAGTCCGGATCCCGAACAGGTTTCTGGCCACAGTGGACGGGGAGATCCCCAGCTCATCCATTTCCTCCAGTGCTTCCCTGATAGATTTGCGGAGCGAACCTTTGTCTACGCCGTCGATCGCTTCGTCCATCTTTTTATAAAGGTCTTCGCCGATCTCCTTTCCCTGTTCAAGAAGGCTCTTTTCCGAATCTCCTTCGGCTGCTTCTTCAGGAAGGCTCTTCTCCGTCTCTTCGGCCGTTTCCTCGGGAATGTTCTCTTGCGCTTCTTCAGGAATATCCTCTTCCACTTCTTCGGCCACTTCGTTCGCGGCTCCCTCGGAAGCCGCGGCATAACAAACAGGACCGGCCGTATATGTAAGGGCCAGCACTGCGGTCATCAGGATCGTAAACAGTCTTTTTTTCATCATAGAACACCTCCGCGGGGGTCGTCCTTAATTTCCAAAACGGCTGTATTTTTTGCAAAATACAGCCGCAGGTTCCATTCTATGATCAGCCGATCTCAGAGCCGGCCGGAATATCCTTTCCGCTCTCGGGCGTCATCAGCGCCAGAGATCCGTCGGGGCCTTCCGCGCACAGGAGCATGCCTTCGGACACGATCCCGGCGAGTTTGGCGGGCTTGAGATTCGTGATCACCATCACTTTTTTGCCGACCATCTCTTCTGCTGAGTAGTACTTGCGGATGCCGGAAACGATCTGGCGCACTTCGTCGCCAACCTTGACCTGGCTGCACAGAAGCTTCTTGGACTTCTTCACTTCCTCGCAGGCGATGACTTCGCCGACCTGGAACTGAAGCTTCGCGAAATCGTCAATAGTGACCTCGGGCTTCTTCTCCACGGAAGGAGCTTCAGCTTCCTTAGCGGGTTCCTCTGCCTTCGTCTCAGCGCCGGCTACCTTCTCCTTGGCCTTCTCCTCGAGCTTGGCCTGCTTCTGGGCCTCTTTGCGCTGTTTCTCCATGATCTTCTCGACGTCCTTCATGACGTCAGCTTCCTTGAGGCGCGCGAAGAGGATCTCGGGCTTGTCCGTGACCTTGTTTCCGGAAGGATACAGGCCGAATGTGCCCAGAGTGTCGAAATCGCGAATCTCGGTGTTGAGCATCTTCACGATCTTGTCCGCAGTCTCGGGCATGAACGGAGCCATAAGGGCTGTGCCGATCGTAATGCCCTCAATCAGGTTGTAAAGGACTGTGGAGAGACGGTCCGCCTTGGCCTCGTCCCTTGCCAGTACCCACGGCTCTGTCTCGTCGATATACTTGTTGAGTCTCTTGAATACCGCGAAGATCTCGGTCAGGGCGTCAGCCGCGCGCAGATCGTCCATCTTGGCCTCGACCTTGTCGTAAGCGGCAGTCACAAAGGCCTTGAGGTCGTCGTCGACGGGCTCTGCAGCGCCCTTGTCGGCCACAACGCCGTCAAAATATTTATTGCTCATCGCGATGGTGCGGTTCACAAGGTTGCCCATCGTGTTGGCGAGGTCGGAATTGATCCTCTCCACCACGAGCTCCCAGGTGATGACGCCGTCGTTCTCATAAGGCATCTCGTGCACGACAAAATAGCGCACGGCGTCGACGCCGAAGATCTTCACCAGATCGTCCGCGTAAATGACGTTGCCCTTGGTCTTGCTCATCTTCTCTCCGCCCTGCAGCAGCCAGGGATGGCCGAATACCTGCTTGGGAAGGGGCTCGCCCAGCGCCATCAGGAAGATGGGCCAGTAAATGGTATGGAAGCGGACGATGTCCTTGCCGATCAGGTGAAGGTCAGCGGGCCAGTTCTTCTTGTACAGGTCACTGTGATTGCCGTCCGCGTCATAGCCGATGCCGGTGATATAGTTGCTGAGCGCGTCAAGCCACACATAGACAACATGGCCGGGTGCGAAATCTACCGGAATGCCCCATGTGAAGGAGCTTCTGGAGACGCACAGATCCTGCAGTCCGGGCAGCAGGAAGTTGTTCATCATCTCGTTCTTGCGGGATACGGGCTGGATGAACTCAGGGTGCGTGTTGATGTGCTCGATCAGGCGGTCGGCGTATTTCTTCATCTTGAAGAAGTAAGCGTCTTCCTTGGCCTGATGCACTTCGCCGCCGCAGACGGGGCAATACTTCTCATCCACTACCTGGGACGCTGTGTAGAACGCCTCGCACTCTCTGCAGTACATTCCCTCATAATAACCAAGATAGATATCGCCCTGGTCGTACAGCTTCTTGAAGATCTTCTGTACCTGGCGCTCATGGTCTTCATCTGTTGTGCGGATGAAGCGGTCGTAGGAAGTGTTGACGAGGTCCCAGAGTCTCTTGATCTCTCCTGCCACTTCGTCTACGAATTCCTTGGGAGTCTTGCCGGCTGCCGCCGCTCTGGACTCGATCTTCTGACCGTGCTCGTCACTGCCGGTCTGGAAATGCACGTCATAGCCGTCCGCTTTCTTGTATCTTGCGATGCAGTCAGCCAGAATGATCTCATACGTATTTCCGATATGCGGCTTGCCGGATGTGTATGCGATCGCTGTTGTAATGTAATATTTCCCTTTATTCTGCATAGGTCATTTCCCCTCTTGTTAATATTTCCAATAAAGCCTGAAGCCGTGCCGAAGGCACTGCTTCCAAAAATGCGCTCCTCGTATTGAGCGCATTTTTTATTACCAGCAAAGGACCTCGTGTCCTGTCTCCGTGACCAGCACCTGGATCTCCCACTGCGCGGAAGGCTTCCCGTCGGCGGTGTAGATCGTCCAGCCGTTCTTGTCGTCCTGATAGATCTCATCCGTTCCCATATTGACCATGGGCTCGATGGTAAATACCATGCCGGGGACCATCAGCATCTCCTCGCCGGGCTTAGAGACATAACTTACGAAAGGATCTTCGTGGAACTCAAGGCCGATGCCGTGTCCGCCGATCTCCTTAACTACTGTATAGCCGTTCTTCACGGCGTGCTCGTGGACCTTGCTGCCCATATCTCCGAGTGTCGTCCACGGAATGACGTTTTGGAGGCCGATCTCCACGCACTCCTTCGTGACCTGCACCAGTCTCTTCTTCTCCTCAGACACCTCTCCGATGCAGTACATTCGCGAGGAGTCCGAGAAATATCCCCTGTAGATCGTGGAGCAGTCCACGTTGATGATGTCGCCCTCTTTGAGGATGTGGACTTCATCCGGGATCCCGTGGCAGACTTCCTCATTAATAGAGGTGCATACGCTCTTGGGGAATCCCTCGTAGTGAAGCGGAGCCGGGATCGCGTTCATGGAGACTGTGGTCTCATAGACGATCTTATCGATCTCCTCAGTGCTCATGCCCGGATGAATGGCCGCCGCGACGGCGTCCAGACACGCCATATTGACTTTGGCGCTCTCTTTGATGCCCTGAATCTGTTCCGGCGTCTTGATGATGCTCCGGTCGGGCACGATATGACCGCTGAGCTGATAACTTCTGATCTTCTCGTCAAAACGCATGTGGCAGCTCTTGTATTTCTTGCCGCTGCCGCACCAGCACGGGTCGTTTCTCTCTATTTTTGCTGCAAAATGGATCATATCTTTGTTGAATTTCCTTCCATTTAATACTTTTACACACTTAAACACAAGTATGGAATCTTTTGCGGTAAATGTCAAGCAAGCCCCCCGGCTCCCGGGTCAAAAAAGAGACTGCGGGAAGTCACTCCTCCGCAGTCTCTGCCGTCATCTCACATAGAATTCTTCCGCGTCCTCAAGCCTCAGACACGCCAGTTGGGCGCGCTCCGCCGCTTTGCGGATCGCAGGGCTCTCATCCTCCCCGCAGGACAAAAGCTTGGCGCCGCAGTCCAGATCCACAAATTTCTCCCCGTAGAAGATCCTGTTGCGCCTGGTCGCCCTTGGCTTTCTGAAGGGCCAGTTCTTCTCCTCCTTCATCCGGGTAAAATAGTAGTCCGTGATCGTATGGCCGCAGATCAGGCAGTGATACTTGTTATCTCCCGTATATCCGGCAAAGGGATCTTCCCTCAGAAGCAGCCTTCTCCACACAGCGTCGCTCCGGCGATAGCGCTCGAGCGTAGGGCTTGGCACCGCGTCGTAGTAATAGGGATAGGCGTGGGCCAGCATATAGTGCTTCTCTTTGTCCATGACGTCGAAACTGTAGGGAAGACCGCTGATCCAGCGTCGGATCTCCCACTGCTTCACTCTGTCCAGCCGGCTGAACTCCGCCCAGGTCCCGGCTCCCCTGTTGTTCACCAGCCAGTTCTGCGCGATGAGATTGTCCGTACCGGCTCTGTATCCCGTTTCCATCATGGCAAGGAACATCTCCTCGTGATTGCCCCTCAGGCAGTGCACGCGGTCGCTGGAGCGGTCCAGATGCATCACGAACAGAAGCGTCTCCAGAGGATAAGCTCCCCAATCTATGTAGTCCCCCAGCAGATAGAGCTCATCTCCGTTTTCCGGGGCGAACTTTATCTTTTTCAGGAGTTTCTGAAACTGCGGCAGAGCGCCGTGTATATCGCTGATCACGTAAGTTGACAAATCTTTTCCTCTCAGTATCTTCCTTTCAGATCCAGGATCCGCTCCTTGATCCACCACTTCAGCCGGTGTTTCCATCTGTAATCCGTGTACAGGACAGCGATCTTTTTAAAATCGCCCTCGAAATACCTCTTCCAGAACTCGGCGCGGTCTGCCGGCGGATCGTAGGGGCCCTGAAGAGGCTTCTGCATGCACTCTTCGAGCGCGGCGTCCCTGAGAACGAGGTACTGTTCGCATTCCTTCAGATACCGGGCGCCTCTCTCATTGTTTGTAAGTATCAGGGAGACCCCTTTATCGTCGCGGAATCCCGGTACTGCCTGCTCATCCGCCCAGAAATCAGCGATCGTTATATCTCCGGGGTGATGGATGCTCTTATAGGGACATTTATAGCAGGACGGCCGCATGATCCGGTGGCCGTAGAACAGTCTTGGAAAGACCAGGCTGTTTACTCTCTTTCCGTTTTTGAACCTTATACTGACGACATGGGACTTCCACCCATACCGCTTCTTGTTCCGGCAAAGTACTTCCTCCGGCTCGGATCCGGCTTTCCGGCTCTCCCAGTTAAGGTAGTCGGACCACACAAGGGGACTGGGTACGCCGTGGCAGACAATATCCACGCAGCAGAGATTCTCTGTATGCGGATTCCCCTTCTGCTGCAGATACCGCTTAAGGCCCGCCGCCTGACAGGATGTTCCCGAAAAGAGGACTTTTTTGCCATCCCTGAGGTCCTTCTCCACTTCTGCCGGAATATCCCCCATATCGCTCTGCACATACTTGGAGTATCTGAGCCTGTCGCGCTCCTGCGCGCCTTCCGCGCGGA
>Ga0326513_10000622_pt1 | contig 30429 bp, 25 predicted proteins | sample 2_2465_0518_D_FD_203654 | JGI IMG/M metagenome (GOLD analysis project Ga0326513, IMG submission 203654) | Bovine rumen microbial communities from UC Davis, California, United States - 2_2465_0518 | ecosystem: Host-associated > Mammals > Digestive system > Stomach > Rumen | place: USA...
TGCCTTCTTACCGGCAAAGTTGTAATCGTTAATCTTCATAATTCTTTTTGATATTATATAATAAAATGTGATTATATTTGCTATATCAAAGACAAAAGTACAAAAAAAAACTGATATACGAGAACAGAATGCAATCTTTTTTATTCACAAAGCGACAAAAACGATTTTTTGACAACTCTATTTAGCATTTTCCGCCGATGCACCCGACACCTTTGACATCTCCTGCCGGCTGTAATTCAGCAGTTCCGACAAAGACATGTCCTTATGCATCTGCATGAAAGCATCCACCTTGGAAGTCTCCGAACGACCGAAGAATTCCTCACCAAGCAACTTGTTCACCACATACCAAACACACTGGAGATGAAAATCCCTCTTCGCCTGAGAAGTGTTCTGGAAATCACCGAACGGGAACTGACTAAGTAAGTATATGCTCATACATTCAGGTATCATATACTCCCTCGTCATCTGCTTGCGCTGCTGTTCATCGAAAAAACGTTTATATACGGGATAGTCAGGACCGAGATACTTCTCAAGAGATATACCCACCTTACGACCACACACCACGATACTCTGCTCAAAATCGCCTATCTGGGTATAGACATCAGGCAATTCAACCTCAGGAAGAAGCCTTTGCATACGGTTAAGGCAGATACGCAACTGCTCATTCTCCTTATCCATATTGGCAAAAGTCTTATTTACATCCTCAATAGCAGCAGAAAGCGTGGAGTCCTCATAGTATTCAAGAATCCTCTCGTTCATCCCAGACTCTCCAAGCACTCCAATCTTCAAAAGACTCTCCACAAGAGCACGGGTTTCCACGATATAGGTTGAGCGCATCTTCTGCAATGCAGAATAGTCACCTGTGGTAAGATACCGCATCTGCAACAGGTCATACCTGCGTATAGGCATAGAAGAGTCGTCCAGACTGCTTATCGGAGTTCCATCTCCGTACGAACAGCCAGCAAGAACAAACGACACGAAAAGCACCGTTATTGCAGAAAACAGGTATTTTTTCACGATACACACAGATCAAACAATCATTTTTGAAAAATCTGATGCAAAAGTAATAAAAAATCCCCGTTCTTGCAAATTTTAAGTAAAATTTATTTAATTTTTGTTTAAAATTTTAATAGAGATATATTCTATCACCCACTTTTGCAGAATAATCAAGAGGCAATCTGTTCCATATATAAAGACGTGAAAGACGGACTCCATAATGCTGGGCAATAGAATACAGGCTCTCGCCGTTCTTCACTACATGATAGCGTCCACGATACTCCTTGACTGCATGCTTCTGCTTTTTCATCAGATAGACAACATCACCATCGGCTAGCATCTCCACCTTATCACGCTCATTATACTTTGCAAGCTTAATAGCACTGATTCTCAACTCCTTACTAAGACTCGTGAAAGTATCACCACGACGTGCTATGATATAATAGTTCTTGTTATAAGAATAAAGACGATGTGGCTGCTGTCCCTGCAACTGCACCTTCGGACTCGTAACAGAATGTTTCAGCACGAAGGTATTTACAGTTCTCTGAGTATCGTACTGATACAGCTGGTATGCCTCTATGATATTAATGAGCTTCTGCGCGTATGTAGGACTTGTAGCATATCCGCAGGCCTTCAGTCCATTTGCCCACCCCCTATAGTCGGTCACCTTCAAACGGAACAGGCTCTGGTAACGTGGGCGCTGAAGGAACTTGCTATGATCCTCAAAACTTGCACGCGGATTACTATACACGCGAAAACATTCATTAGGAGCATCATCGTCACGCAGCATAGTAGGACCTGTCCAGTCATGACATTTGATACCGAAATGGTTGTTACCCATAGTAGCCAACGAACTCCTACCGGCAGAACTCTCAAGAAGTCCCTGCGCAAGGGTGATACTTGCCGGAATGGAATACTTCCTCATCTGCTCAATGGCAAGGTCCTTGTATATCTCAATATACTGCTGATATACGGCATTAGTCTTAATCTGCCCCGACAAAACGCCCGGACAGCCCAAAACTGCAACGAATAGAACAATATGTAGGTATCTTCTGATGCTCACGACGTAAAAAACAATTAAGCGGCACTCAAAAACATCATTGAGTACCGCACATATTCATTTTCTTGTAGTGGATAGGGGATTCGAACCCCTATGGCAAGATTGAGAATCTTGAATCCTAACCCTTAGATGAATCCACCAGATTAATTTGTACTTTTCTCAGCCCCTTTCTTTGTAGTGGATAGGGGATTCGAACCCCTATGGCAAGATTGAGAATCTTGAATCCTAACCCTTAGATGAATCCACCATCTTCCGAGAAAGTACAAATACACATTGACTTTGAGGCGGAAGGTGGGGGATTCGAACCCCCGGTACGGTAACCCGTACGTCAGTTTAGCAAACTGGTGGTTTCAGCCACTCACCCAACCTTCCAAAAGCCTTGAAAAGTTCTTAGCCGAACCTCTTTTGTCAAATGCGATGCAAAGGTACAACATTTTTCTGAAACCACCAAATTTTTTCATTAACTTTTTTCACATTTCATGCAAATCTCTCACTTTTTGCGATAAACATCATCCTATTCTCTCAAATGCCTCTCTTCTCCCCTACTCTATCTGTATTCAGCAGACACGCCACTATCAAATATAGTATCAAAAGGATATATAGAAACAAAAAAAAGGAGGGCATCCCATAATTATCATGAGACGCCCTCCATATTCTATGCTCTAAATCCTATTTCACCAATACCTTCTTTCCATTTATGATATTCACGCCCCTTGCAGCCTTATCCAATTGCTGACCTGATATTGAGAATATCTTATCATCGGACATCATTGCAGAGCCTTCAACTGCATCTATACCTGTAGTTAAATCCTCAACAATCGTAAATCTGCCCCAATAGTCTGCAGCTTCATATACAGCCTTACAACCAGGAAGTACATGAAGTATAACATTATCATAATCATTAAAAGTATGGCCTTCAATTTCCTGCGGAGTTGTTGCATAATTAGTTATAGAAGAGAGAGCACCACCCTTGAACTGCATTTCTCCAATACTCGTCACAGACTCTGGAATTATGATTGAGGTGATACTGCTGCAACCAAAGAAAGTGCGTTCTTCAATCCTCGTCACAGAGCTTGGAATAGTAAAAGATGTGAGACCACTACAACCAGAGAAAGCATACGCTCCGATGCTGGTCACAGAATTAGGGATAACAATTGAAGTGAGCCCTGAGCAATCAGAGAATGCACCATACCCAATACTCGTAACAGACTCAGGGATAGTTATAGAAGTAAGGCTTGAGCAACCAGAGAAAGCTTCATACCCAATACTTGTAACAGTATTAGGTATTGTGACAGAGGTGGCATAACGACAACTCACAAAAGCATCACGTCCAATACAGGTCACACCGTCTTCAATTACAATTTTCTTGACATTATCCCATTCCTCTGACCAAGGGATTTCAGCTCGAGACTGATAATCTGGCATATCAGTTCCAGATATGGTCAAAGTGCCATCATCTGACAGCGTCCACGTTATCTCTGCATGAATCGCAGAGAACGAACCAACAGTTAACGCGATGAGTAAAAACAATTTCCTCATTTCTGATTTTCTGAATTTTAAAAGGTTTATGTTATTAATCTACAATTCTTTTCGGCGTGCAAAATTACAAATAAATTCCTTAATACAATAACTTATTACGTTTTTTTAAGCATATCAAACAAACAAAGTAACAATCAACTTATCAATAAGTAACAATTTATTATTACCAAACGAAAATAGGGCATCTCATGATGAGATACCCACAAAATATAATCCCCCCAAGAACAGTAAGACAAGCAAGTTTCATTCTCATGTAAAGACTGGCAAAAAGGTTAAAGGTATTATTTAACAAAAAACATACACACCCTACCCCTCGGATTAGCGTCTTTATAAGCCAAACTATATATAATATGATAAGTCATATTATATATAGTTTGAACTGAAGAGTCCCCAAATGAGTGTGCAGGTGTCATACAAAAAGGTTAAACTTTAACTTTTAACTTTCAACTTTCCAGAATACAACAAATATCTATATATCAACAAATTACAACACAATTTTACCTTTAATTATCGAACCAAATATTAAACATTTTACATAATCAAGCCCTTAATACGATTCAAATTCGCATCTCCTTCGCTACAAAACCGTTGTAAATCCGTTGTAAGTCCGCTCCCTACATCGGAGATACAGAGGGAAATGAAAAGGTTAAAAGTTAAAGTTTAACCAAAATCATACACACCCTACCAAATAAAAAGGCTCGCCACTCCACGAAGGAAGCAACGAGCCATGATATAGAGATTTATAAAACTAATCGGTTAGTCAAGCCACTTTACGTAGCAGAAGTCCTGACGGTGTGGCAGTTTGTTGTTCTTCGGGAACATACGGACAGCGGTCTTGAAACTACCGGCATGATTTACCTCAAAGCTGCACTCGAATGTGTAGAGGTTGCCCTCCACCTTCACAAGCTCGAAAGGAACAACATTCATAACACGACGATCGGAAGCGTCCTGATCATTCTTCAGCATGACGAGCTCAAGGCCTAAAGCATCTGTGAGTCCCTGCTCATCGATGACATACTGAATCTTGTAAGACTTACCAGTCTCTGCACCATTAGCAATAACAGATGTATCAGATGCAACGACCTTAATGCTGTCCCAACGCTCTGCTACAGTCTCCTTCCACTGAGCAATCTCCTTTGCCTCCTGATAGCCATTGGCATTGATCATTGCAGAACGCTCAGCGAGCTTGATGTAGAACTTAGCGTAGTAGTCGTCGAGCTGACGCTTCATTGTATAGTGAGGAGCGATTGTAGCGATTGAGTTCTTGATGACCTTGATCCATTCCTCAGAGTAGCCCTGCTCGTTCTTGTTGTAGTACATAGGAGTGATCTCGTTCTCGAGCATACCGTAGATAGTAGCAGCATCGAGCTGATCCTGATAAGCCATGTTCTCGTAGGTACGCTCCTGCTTGAGAGCCCAACCAGCACCTGGACGATAGCCTTCAACCCACCATCCGTCGAGTACTGAGAGGTTTACAACACCGTTCATCTCTGCCTTCTCGCCTGATGTACCAGAAGCCTCAAGAGGACGTGTAGGAGTGTTCATCCAGATATCAACACCTGAAACGAGACGGCGGGCAAGCTGGAAGTCATAGTCCTCAAGGAAGATAATCTTACCGAGGAACTCAGGACGCTGGCTGATTTCGTAGATACGCTTGATAAGTCCCTGACCTGCACCATCAGCAGGGTGAGCCTTACCTGAGAAGAAGAACAGAACCGGACGCTCAGGGTTGTTCACAATCTTAGCAAGACGCTCAAGGTCGGTGAAGAGAAGATGAGCACGCTTGTAAGTAGCGAAACGACGGCAGAAGCCAATCATCAGGGCGTTGGAGTTGATACGGTCGAGAAGTGAAAGCACACGTGTAGGATCGCCCTGGTTCTTGAGCCAGTTCTCAGCGAACTTCTCACGGATATACTTCACGAGCTTTTCCTTCAGAGCCATACGTGTCTCCCAGATCTCAGCATCAGGACAGTCATAGATGCCATGCCAGAGAGATTCGTTTGACTGGTCGTTATAGCAGCCCTTCTTGAGGTACTTGTCATAAACCTTACGCCACTCTGTAGCGCACCATGAAGGGAAGTGAACACCATTGGTTACATATCCCACATGAGTCTCTTCTGGGAAGTATCCGTTCCAGATTGGAGCGAACATCTTCTGTGAAACCCAGCCGTGGAGCTTAGACACACCGTTAACCTCCTGACAGGTGTTACAAGCGAATGTTGACATACAGAAACGCTCATTGTCGTCGTCTGGGTTTGTACGTCCCATACCGATGAACTCCTCCCAAGAGATACCGAGCATCTGAGGATAGCCGCCCATGTACTTTCCGAAGAGTTCCTTGTCGAAGTAGTCGTGACCTGCAGGTACAGGAGTATGAACCGTATAGAGAGAAGAAGCGCGAACAACTTCGAGAGCCTGCTGGAATGTGAGGCCTTCCTTGATATAGTCAACAAGACGCTGGAGGTTGCAGAGAGCTGCGTGTCCCTCGTTGCAATGATATACCTGCTTTGTGATACCGAGCTTCTTCAGAGTGAGGATACCACCGATACCGAGAAGGATTTCCTGCTTCAGACGGTTCTCCCAGTCACCACCATAGAGGGCGTGAGTGATAGGACGGTCATAGTCAGAGTTCATATCGTTATCAGTATCGAGCAGATAGAGCTTCACACGACCTACGTTAGCCTGCCATACGAGGGCATGAACCATATAGTTCATATAAGGAACATCAACTACAACCTGATTACCGTTCTCATCGAGAGTACGTGTGATTGGCAGAGAGGTGAAGTTCTGAGCATCATAGTTTGCAATCTGCTGACCATCCATTGAGAGGGTCTGCTTGAAGTATCCGAAACGGTACAGGAAACCGATACCGCACATATCAACGTTAGAGTCTGAAGCCTCCTTGATATAGTCACCGGCAAGCATACCGAGACCACCAGAGTAAATCTTCAGGGAATTGTGAATACCGAACTCCATAGAGAAATATGCCACAGAAGGACGGTTCTCATCAGGCTTCACGTCCATGTAAGAGCGGAAGTGATTATAAACCTCCTTTACGTTCTTCATGATAGCCTTGTCCTTCACAATTTCCTCCTTACGCTCGTAAGAGAGACGGTCAAGAAGCATTACAGGGTTGTGCGCAACCTGTTCGTAGAGATCCTCATCAAGGCTACGCCACATTTCACGTGCATCATAGTTCCATACCCACCACATATTGTGAGCAAGCTCATCGAGGCATTGTAAATCTTCCGGGAGGGTTGATTTCACATTAAACTCTTTCCATACAGGAGAGTTTGCATAATCTGCTTTGATTTTCATAACTATATATTTATTAGATTATGTAATATATTTACTATTTGACTATTTACTGTTTACTGTTTTTTCTTGCTAAGCGCAAAATCATACGCCTTCCAGTAGTACTTTATGAACTCGCTCCAAAGAGCCTTCTTCGAAAGCTTGTCGGCATTTGAGCGAGCCTTCTTGACCTGAGATTCAGACATATTGCTGAACTTGGATACAGTATCCTTTATGACATCTGCCACCTCTGAGTAGTTGTAGTCAGTACGGTGGATTGTCTTCACACCATCCTCAATCTCGCTGTAAGCGCCCTTTTCGGAGTTTGCCCAGAGACCGAAGCCTGCAAGATCGGTGGTAATACATGGAACCTTGAAGGCAACAGACTCAAGCGGAGTGTAGCCCCATGGCTCGTAGTATGAAGGATAGATGCTGAGATCAATACCGATGATGAGGTCGTAGTAAGGCTTGTTGATGATTCCGTCATTGCCCGTGAGATAGCAAGGCAGGAAGATGAGCTTCACCTTGTCCTCCTTACGGTTCCACATATCGTTGTACTTCATCATACTGAGCACATTGTCCTGATCCATGTTGTGAAGCCAATGCGAAACCATCGGAACATCAAGCGCTGTATCGAATGTCTTTCCGCTATTATAGCGTTCCTTCAGATCCTCACGCGCATCGCCAACCCATGCAGGAACCTGAACGAAGGCAACTACATTCTTGCCTAAGCGCGAGTCACGGTTAAGGCGGTTCATAGCCTCTACAAACACATCAATCCCTTTATTACGGAACTCATATCTGCCACTTGTACCAATGATTAAAGTATTATCATCAAACTGACAGCCAGTCAAGCAGTTAGCAAGACGGAGCAAAATATTCCGCGCCTCCTTGCGCTTCTTATTAAAGGTTGCCGCCTTTGGTACGAAGTCATTCTCAAAACCGTTAGGCAGAACCACGTCAACAGGCCTGCCTAAAAGTTCCTTACATTCCTGAGCGGTAATCTCGCTAACGGTTGTGAAGCAATCCACATTCATTGCCGTCTGCTTCTCGATGGAATGCTTTGACTGCATATTGAGTTCCTCTGCCATCTGATCTCCGTTATAAGCCCAGAGATAGTCGTAGAGAGGCTTGTTATTGCCTGCGATGGAACGGCCGATAGAAGTGGCATGGGTGGTGAAGATTGTACCTATCTTCGGACAATGCTTCTTGATGTATAGGAGTCCCATACCGGTCATCCATTCATTTCCGTGGTAGATTACGTTCTTTGTTTCGAGTTTGAAGAAAAGATAGAAATTCTCCACGACCTTAGCTGCAGCGTATGAGAACATGCTTGCCTCATCGTAGTCACCATATCCATGAAGTGAATCAACTTGGAAATCCTCCCAACAAAGGCCATAGATACGGTCCTTTTCTGCATAAAAAGGCTTGAAATCAACAAGAATCGATATCGGTTTACCTGGTATGTCCCAACGGCCAATCTTTACGTTTATACCTCTCTCTGCTGCATACTTGCGCCAATCGGCAAGCAAACTGTTATCCTCTACAAAATATGGACTACCCTTTTCATTCCAGCAGTCAGGACCGATGAAGATGATTCTATCAGGCATTGCATCCTGCAGAGTCTTTGCCCTTGTAGAAAGTACTGCGTAGATTCCACCTACTTTATTGCAGACCTCCCAACTGCTTTCGAATATATAATCTGGTGTAATCATTGTATCAATAATTTAATTATCTCAAATAGAGTATACTCAATACTATAACTCTCTAATAGTTAGATATATCTTTCCTATCTATTTGCAAAGATAATGTAAAAAAATCGAAAAAAAATCATTATCGTTAACTTTTTAATCAAAAAAGTCAGAAAAATTGATTTATATTGTGTACCTTTGCAAGCAGATACGACAAATCAAGAAAAAAACAATGAAAAGTACGATACTCTCCATATTACTCTCTCTTATATGTTTTTCAGCATATTCCCAGAGCGATGCTCCTTTCAAGGCATACATCTACAACAAGGAGTATAAGGTGTATATGCGCATTAATCTCTATGACAACGACATAAAGATTCCGGGACAGGAGATATTCGGTGAAATCGGCGGTTTTCTGCGTAGTGACGATGATTCCCGCTGTTGGATTATCACTTCTGCAGAGGTAAATGAGAAGAAACACACCGCAAATCTCGAGATCATCAACGACTACGGTTCTGAGGATCTCACCGCTACCCTATCCTATAATCCCAAGGATAGCGTCTATACCCTCAAGCAGAATGCCGGCTCAACTATCAAGATTGCCCGAAACCGCAAATGGGTAAAACTGCCTTCTACTATGCAGTTCAAGAGGAAGTAAGCATTTATAAAGCACAATACCTACCCTCTTAAATCCCCTTGAAAGAGATTTAGGAAGGTAGGTATTAATTTTAAAGCCATCTTGTAAGAAATGGGACTTACAACGGAATTACAACGGATCTGTAACGGACCTATTGCTTCTTATGACCTTTAAGTATATTCTCGATTTCTGCATCAGGAACATTCTCGTTCAAATCCCTGAAGAAACCTCCTAAACGAGCTTTGGAAATATGAATAATATTACCATTTGGATGAATAATCACAAAAAGAGGACATAAATTCAATCCATAGTATTCTTCTCCTATGTCATGTGCAGAATTATAGTCATTCCATTCATGAAAACTCACATTAGATTCCTCTTTCAACCAGCTATCCTTATCATCTGCTGAAATCGCAATAACTTCTGCCTTGTCTTTATTACGATTGTAGAATCCATCAAGGATAGACTTCGCCTCTTTACAAGGCTCACAGTCTTGTGAGGTAAACATCAATACTATATATTTCCCATTAAACTCAGAAACCTTATGCTCATTGCCTTTTCGGTCATAAAGCGTAAAGTCCTTCATCGGACTAAAAAGTTGCGCTTGTTGTGCCCATGAACTTTGGACTGTCAAAACACAAGCGAAAAAAAACATGAGAACTCTCTTCATCTTCTTATTATATTTTTAAGTTTCACTTTCAAAACTCATCGAGTGCAAAAATACAAAAAAAATATAAAATTTTTACAAAAACAGACAAACTTTTATACTTTTTTAAGACAAGCAACAGAAACCGAGCACTTTTTATATTTCAAGTCTCGTGTAATGAGACTATAGGAGCTTCATTCCACTACACAATTCAAGAGGAAGTAAAGACATAGCCTTTACTTCCTCTTATGTAGCTCTTATGCTACTCTTATGTTACTCTTATTGGAAATGGGATTTACAACGGATTTATAACGGACTTGAAACGGAGGTGAAAGGGATTCACTTTTCCGATATAATTCATTCGTTAATCTTGATGAGTTTTTCGAAATATTGAAACATCCACTCCTCTATGTTGTCTTTTCGCATACTACCATCACAAAAAATGCAGAATAACCGTCGCGTATAAGATCAGCATCATCCTTTATATAGTAGAAATTCATAAAAGCATCATGATAACCAGTATCAATTGCTGCTGAAGTAAGTATCTCAAATCCTTTTTCTGAAGATATTTCACCTTTGACAACCTGATGGGCAATACTTAAAGCATACTGATAATATGCATCATCATTTGAAAGGTCAATTCCTAACTCTTGGAAAATATTACAGACAAGTGAATTGAACTCCAAGAAATGCATATTCAAATCCTCACCTGCAAGTTGAATTATACCAGGCGTTTCCGTTCCTTTCTCCAACATTTCCAACGCCCACAACTTCCAGTCTTTCGAGATTCCCCTCTGTAACTTATAGTCAAATAGGACTTTACTCGTAAGAGGCACCTTTTGTATGATGGCCTTTAACCTTTCATTTGATTTCGGATATAAAGCCACCCTATCATCTGGTACCATTGTCTTTGGTGTAGATTCTGCCATTTTCTTGAATAAATCTGTAATATTAAGAATAAAAATTTACCTCATCTTCTTCGCTACCCACAACACCCAAGAGTCGATATTGTCCGTGAGTTGTTCTGGGTATGGCAATGGAATAATAACGTCGAGTTTATGACCAGGATTACGTTCCTTGCATGCCGCCTCGAAAGTATCTGGGACAGTCATCGGACAATTCAATTCTATATTGCTGTGGGGCAAGCGGATAGGGATACAGTTGCCCGACTGCTCGCAACCCATTGTTCGCTCCTTACCATAGACCTTGGCACGACAACCATTATGACTATGCACAAAATGGACAGGTGATTCCCCTGCACTGGCACTCATATTATCGACGATAATGGCACCCTTGCGCACCAATGGTTCATACACATCTGTTCCAGCTTCCAACAAGGACCATGTTATGAGACTACCCTCTTCGGCTCTAAGAGCTTCCGCATAGACCGATTTAATATGATCCACATTATCCATCTCGTCACACCACATCTTCAATACCTTCCGATTCTCAAAACTGTTTCGTATATAAGAATGTTCCACTCGTTTTAAACCAGTCGAACCAAAAAATTTAGTAAACAACTCACTATAATGGTCGCTACCTCCACCATTGCCACGCAAGTCAAGAATCAAGTATTTGCAGCCCGATTGCTTGAACTCATCAGCCTTTTTGTTCAACCATTCCCAAGTAGGAACTACACCGGCACAGGATGGCAGACGGAGCAGGTAAGTATCGGCATTAACCTTGCAACCCACAGGTTCAGGAGCATATTTGGCAATGTGTTTGCTATAATCGACCAATGTTTCCGATTGCAACTTACGGAAGAATGACGCACCGCAATTGGTATGGCGGTCGAAATCCTTATAGAACCAATAGATATAACGGCTAACAGCTTCATCCACTGATATTTCCGCACGCATCATACGAGCAAACAACGAATCTTTCATAGCGTTGTATTCATCGGCAAAACCATTGCGCATCAAAACAGGGAAGATGGCATTGTTCCGTTCAGTTGCATCGATAGCAAAATCGAATGTCTCGAATGCCTTTTGTATAGAGTCCGGCTGCTGACCGTATTTCGCCATAAAGCCCTGAAGCGTGAAACGCGAAACATCTTTCTTCATCCGAGGCACATCGGTACCGAACACCTGCTGGATATTCTGGGGCAAGCCACATCTATCCCAAACGGTGACGAACGGACGACCATCATCGCCAATGCGCGTAACGGAAATAGTCTCATCGTCAAACCAATGAATCATCATGACCTTTCCATCACAATCAATCGCTTTGTCACTCAAATAGTTACAAGACGTATAGAGACATTGAATATGCGCTTGCGGAAAGTTGGGATTAGCCATTACGATGGCAGCATTGTTGCTTCCAAATATCGTATATTGCTCACCTCGACCAGCCATAACCCAGTATTGCGACGTAGCCGAACCCTTTGTTTGCATGCCACGCAGTTTCCATACGCCTTGCAATGGGTGCGTCTTGGCACCTAACCTCATCTGTAACAGGTTCATAGCCTTTTGCATAACATCGGCGGAATCTACCTTCTCGTAGAGTTCATCGATATTAGTCTGGAAAGGGAACAGACGCGAATCTAAACCATTCCGGTCATTGAACCAACGCAAGGTGAAGGTGCTGTCGGAGGTGGCAAAAGCTTGGATTCCCTTATTCTCCGTTTTCGACAAGTCGCCCGTATAGGTCAAGGGGCAACCATCTGAATTGGAAACAACAAAATCAAAAGAATGGATGCCCAATTTCGGGGAATAAAAACTCATGGTAAGGGAATTGTTGTCAAGGCAGTACTTATACTGCTTGAAATCCGCTTCAACGTGCTTGCCATCCTGCTGTACGATTTCATTAAGTTTATACAATCCCTTCGGACCATCGACAGATTGAGCCGACAAAGACAAGAAGGAGAAGCCCGACAAAACAACACCAATCCAAGCACTTCCCCACTTATATAATTGTTCTTTCATATTTAAAAAAAAAGTTTTATGTTTAGGTTCTATTTTTCAATTAAAATTATTCAAAGTTCAGTTTTTCGAGAGCCGACCTTAGACGCTCAATCTCACTCTTGCGAATGGCAAGGGTTATGGAACAGGTATTGTCAAAATTCTGCGAGACAATACGAGGCTGAAGGTCTTTTACAACGCGCATAACACTATTCATCATAGGATATGAGAATGTGTAAGTTAGCTGTTCCTCAACAAGTTGCTCTACAATCTCGGAATGTGCCATAGCATCCTGAGCAGCCTCACGATAGGCTACTATCAAACCGCCAGTACCGAGATTCACGCCTCCATAATAGCGTATCACAAAGATGGCGATATCACTAACATCATTACTCAGCATAACGCCGAGAATAGGCTTTCCTGCTGTGCTCGAAGGCTCTCCGTCATCATTAGCCCTGAACTCAGCACCATCAGCACCAAGACGGTAGGCATAACAGACATGACGCGCATCATAGTATTTCTTCTTATACATCTGATGCAACGCCTTCACCTCATCTGCCGTACGCACATGATGAGCATAGGCGAAGAATTTGCTACGTTTTTCGGTGTAGTATCCCTCGCCTATGTTATCTGTTATAGTCTTAAAAATATCCAAGATTAGTCAAGTGAGTGAATAATCAGACCTGAACGCAACTTTGGTTCGAACCATGTAGCCTTTGGAGGCATGATATTTCCTGAATCCGCGATATCCATGATCTGCTTCATGCTCACTGGATAGAGAGCAAGCGCGGCACGCATCTCACCGCTATCAACACGGCGCTTCAACTCACCAAGACCGCGAAGACCACCCACGAAGTCGATACGCTGGCTTGAACGGAGGTCGCCAAGCTCGAGGATATCCTGAAGGATGAGACGACTTGAGATATCTACATCGAGAACGCCGATAGGATCTGAATCATCGAATGTACCTGGCTTAGCATCAAGTGAATACCACTCGCCATCAAGATAGAGAGAGAACTGATGAGCATGCTGTGGACGATATTCCTCCTTACCCTTCTTCTCTACTACGAAGTTCTTTGCAAGTTTCTCAAGGAACTGCTCAGAAGTATTGCCGTTAAGATCCTTAACAACACGGTTATAGTCGAGCACAGTAAGCTGACTTGCCTGGAAAGCAACAGCCATGAAGTAGTTGTACTCCTCGTCACCCCTATGGTTTGGATTCTGCTTTGCCTTCTCTGTACCAACAAGAGCAGCAGCAGCAGAACGATGGTGACCGTCAGCAATATAGAGAGCCGGCATCTTAGCGAACTCCTCTGTGATTGTCTTTATGTCGTTGTCGTCGCTTACAACCCAGAGCTTATGACCGAATCCATCGATTGGAGCGATGAAATCGTACTCAGGCTCGGTAGCAGCATACTTCATGATAAGGTCGTTGAGAACCTTGTTATCTGGATAAGCGAAGAATACAGGCTCGATGTTTGCATTATTCACACGAACATGCTTCATACGATCCTCTTCCTTGTCACGACGGGTAAGCTCATGCTTCTTAATAACGCCCTTCTCATAGTCGCCAGAATAAGCGCCGATAACAAGACCATACTGGGTCTTCTCCTTACCGCCATTAGCAGGAAGATGAGAAGTCTGAGCGTAGATATAATACTGCTCCTTGTCATCCTGAACGAGCCAACCGTTATCCTGGAACTTCTTGAACTGACGAGCAGCCTCTGTATAAACCTTCGGGTCATACTCTGATGTTCCCGGCTCGAAATTAATCTCTGGTTTGATGATATGGTAGAGTGACATCTCGTTATCACCAGCCTCTGCACGAGCCTCTTCTGAATCAAGAACGTCGTATGGGCGTGACTCTACCTTTTCTACTAACTCCTTTGGTGGACGAATGCCACGGAATGGTTTTACTATTGCCATAATAAGCCTAACCAAGCCTTCCCAAGGGGAAGGATGTTTTATAGTAATCATCCCTTCTATCAAGAAGGCTTGGATTTTTTTATTAATTAATATTATTGTTTATTCTGATAAAAGTGTATCTAACATCATGCCACATACTCAGATATTATCAACATCTGACTACCCCTTGGGAAAGCTTGGTTAGACTACTTAACTGCTATTGCCTCAATCTCAATCTTACCACCCTTTGGAAGTGCAGCTACAGCGAAAGCAGAGCGTGCAGGGAATGGAGCCTCGAAGAAATCCTTATAGATTTCATTTACTGCTGCAAAATCATTGATGTCGGCAAGGAGAACAGTTACCTTAACGACATTCTTCATTGACATACCAGCCTCTTTGAGGATATTGCTGATATTGGTAAGTGACTGTCGAGCCTGAGCTACCGCCCCACCCTCGGCAAAACTGCCAGTTGAAGGGTCGATACCCAACTGACCACTTACATAAACAGTACCATTAGCCTCAATAGCCTGACTATAAGGACCAATGGCTGCCGGTGCATTCTGTGTTGCTATTGCTTTCATATTGTGTTGTTTAGTTGTTGAAAAATGGTATGCAAATTTACGAAAATCCTACCATATTTCAAAATGTTTGAAGAAAAAAATAAAAATAAGAAATAAAAAATGAATTGTTACTCCATCTTTTATTTCTTATTTCCTAATATTAAATATGTAAATTCTTATCTTACTTGTTCACCTGGAACTTTGTGCAGCCCTCAGCGAAGTATGCATTGATCTGCTTTGCAGCAGCAAGACCAGCGTTAGTGTTAGCCTCTGCTGTCTGAGCACCCATCTTCTTAGGTGTAGAGAAGTAACGGCCCTCGAACTTAGCGAAATCGTCGTTAGCGTCTGGCATGATGTCTGTGATATACTTCAGATCCTCACGCTCAGCAAGGAGCTTGAGAAGACCAGCCTCGTCGATAACTTCCTTACGAGCTGTGTTGATAAGGATACCGCCCTTCTTCATCTTACCTACGAGGTTGTAGTTGATGCTCTGCTTTGTCTCTGGAGTAGCAGGGATGTGAAGAGAAACGATGTCACAGGTCTCGAAGAGCTCTTCCTGATTCTTAGCAGCCTTAACGCCTGCAGCCTCGATAGCCTCTGCTGGGCAGAATGCATCATAAGCAACAACGTCCATACCGAAGCCCTTAGCAATACGAGCTACGTTACGGCCTACGTTACCGAATGCGAGGATACCAAGCTTCTTACCAAGGAGCTCAGAACCAGCCTTACCGTTGTAGAAGTTACGAACAGCGAAAACGAGGAGACCGAGAACGAGCTCTGCTACAGCGTTAGCGTTCTGACCAGGAGTGTTCTCTACAACCACGTTGTGAGCTGTAGCAGCAGCGAGGTCAACGTTATCGTAACCAGCACCTGCACGAACAACGATCTTCAGATTCTTAGCAGCATCGAGAACCTCAGCAGTAATCTTATCTGAACGGATGATGATTGCATCTACATCAGCAACAGCCTCAAGGAGCTGAGCCTTGTCTGTATATTTCTCGAGAAGAACAAGCTGATTGCCTGCACCCTCGATAACTTCCTTAATACCAGCAACCGCAGTAGCAGCAAATGGCTTCTCAGTTGCAACAAGTACTTTTGCCATAAAATAAAATGTTTTTATCTAGTTAAATTAGAAAAACTAGACATTCTAGTGAATCTAGACTATCTAGCCTTTCTACTTATATACTTTACGCTTTACACTTTACACTAAACTTAGTGCTGAGCCTCAAACTCCTTCATGCAAGCAACGAGAGCCTCACAGCCTTCGATTGACATTGCATTGTAGCAAGAAGCACGGAAACCACCTACATCACGATGGCCCTTAACACCAACCATACCCTTAGAAGTAGCGAAAGCGAGGAAGTCGTCCTGAAGATCCTGATACTCTGGCTTGAGTACGAATGTGAGGTTCATGAGTGAACGGCTTGACTCCTCTGCTGTACCAACGAAGAGCTTGTTACGGTCAATCTCACCGTAAACGATCTCTGCACGCTGCTTAGCAAGCTTCTCCATAGCCTTTACGCCGCCGTGAGCCTTGATGTAACGAAGGTTCATAAGAGCAGAGTAGATAGGAACTACTGGAGGAGTGTTGAACATAGAACCCTTCTTAACGTGTGTACGATAGTCGAGCATTGTTGGGATCTGACGGCTAACCTTGCCGAGAGCGTCTTCCTTAACGATAACGAATGTTACACCTGCCATAGAGAGGTTCTTCTGAGCACCACCGTAGATCATAGCGTACTTGCTAACGTCAACTGGGCGAGAGAGGATATCAGAAGACATATCAGCAATCAATGGAATTGGAGAATCGATATCCTCACGAAGCTCTGTACCATAGATTGTGTTGTTTGAAGTGATATGCAGATAGTCTGCGTCTGTTGGAATTACGTAGTCCTTAGGAATATATGTGAAGTTCTTATCCTTTGAGCTTGCAATCTCGACAACCTCACCGAAGAGCTTAGCTTCCTTCATAGCCTTTGTAGCCCATACACCAGTGTTCAGGTATGCAGCCTTCTTCTCAAGGAAGTTGTAAGGTACCATACAGAACTCAAGCGAAGCACCACCACCAAGGAACAATACCTTGTAACCCTCTGGAATGTCAAGGAGTTCCTTGAAGAGAGCCTCGGCTTCGTCTACTACTGGCTGGAAATTCTTAGCACGGTGGCTGATTTCCATAAGTGAAAGTCCTGAATTCTCGAAATCAAGACAAGCTGCTGCGGTCTGCTCAATAACCTCGCGTGGGAGAATTGATGGACCTGCATTAAAGTTGTACTTCTTCATTTGTTTTATTTATTATAATATAAATGGTTATCTTAAATATTCTATTTAGATTCGCGGTGCGAAATTAATAAAAAATCTCGTAATAAACAAGAAATTATTGCACAAAATGCCCTTTTTGTGCCATTTTTATAGTTTTTTCGGGCTTTTTTATGATAAAATGACACATACGCTTGCTAAAACTCCATAAAGAAAGATGTTAGCCGCGGTCATTCCGAGAACCTTGTTCAGTTCCCTACCCTCGCCTATGCTCACCATTTTCCGCCATGTCATGAAATGCTTCACGAACATCAGTACGGCAAGAACGATGAAATACAACTTGCACCCCACTAAAAACATTATGGCAAGGGCAATTGGCACGACGAGGAGGTATATCATCTCCGTGGCCTTCTTTCCGATGAAAACGACCAAAGTGCGCTTTCCCGCGCGTCTGTCATTCTCTATATCCCTGTAATTGTTTACAAGCAGAAGGGTATCAACTACAAGTCCGCAACCTATCGACATCAAAAACACGCGAGGAAACTCCGTAAACACCACCTCTGGCACTTCTACGTAGTACGTGCAGCATACAGGCACTATTCCGAAGAACAGCAGCACCAGCACATCGCCCATCGCGATATACGAGAGCGTTGTCGTATAGAGGAAACAGAAAACCACACAAGCCACTCCTACGGCAATCATCTCCAATCCTCCATATATAATAAGAGGTAGGCCAACAAGACATGCAAGCGCAGTTGTAATGACCAGCGCCTTCTTCATTGCCGTATCCGTCACCCATCCCTGGGCACAAGCACGCTCAGGACCGAGACGTGTCTCATCGTCATTACCTCGCTTGAAGTCGAAATAATCGTTGACGAAATTGGCATCTATCTGCATCACGAAGGCAAAAAGGAAGCACAACAAAGCGGCAACATACCTGAAGCCTTCACCGCCGGTATGATTCCATGCCATCGCAGTACCTATCATCACAGGCACAGCCGCCGCCGTAAGCGTCTTGGGACGTGCAGCAAGCACCCATGCCTTGAATGAATTGGTCTTTATTTCTTCTTTTTCCATTAGTTTTTTATCAAATCTCTTGCAAAATTAAACATTATTTGCTACATTTGCAAATATTTTTCTATAAAAATGGCAAATGGCAAAAGACGAAAGGCAAAAGACTTTAGCCCTCGTACTTTTGACCTTTGACCTTAGACTTTTGACTTTAGACTATGCAGAATCCGAGTCTTGACCTTATGGAATTTGTCGAGCGCAATATCCTGCCTCGATACACCGCCTTCGACAAGGCGCACCAGATGCAGCACGTCACAAATGTTGTACGAGCTTCAATAAAGCTTGCCAACCAACTGGGTGCCGATGTGGATATGGCTTATGCCATTGCAGCCTATCACGACCTCGGACTCGAAGGTCCTCGCGCCATACACCATATCACAAGCGGTAAGATACTCATAACCGATGCAAGGCTCAAGAAATGGTTCTCTCCTGCAAAGCTTAAACTGATGAAAGAAGCTGTTGAGGATCACCGTGCCTCTGCCTCTCATGCCCCTCGAAGCATTTACGGCAGAATAATAGCGGAGGCTGACAGGGAGATTTCTGAGGATAGCGTATTCCGCCGTACCGTTCAGTTCGGTCTTGAGCACTATCCGGAGATGAATACAGAGGAGCATTGGCGCCGTTTCAAGGCTCACATGGACGAGAAATACTCAAGTCGCGGCTATATCCACCTCTGGATTCCGGGGTCTGAGAATGAGAAGAACCTCACGGAGATTCGCAAGATTATAGAATCCCCCACCCTTCTTCGTAAGAAATTCGATAAGTACTTTGAGGAAGAGAAGGTAAAGAGCAAAGAATAATAAATCGTACCAATTTATTATTTCATGCAAATTTCGCAAATTGGAGATACTGAAAAAGCGGAGCCATAACGGTTCCGCTTTTTCGTTTATAACACTCAATTACGCCCTTACTTCCTCTCCGCAGGATTCTGCAACTGGAAGCCCTCCTCACGGGTTGGCTTTTGGAATGAATATTCTATGCTCTCAACAATGATTGAGCTAGGCACGATATAACTAATCACAGTATTATAGTCATAATGAGAATGATTGCTGACAAACTCATCCTTAGAAGCCGCCGTAATATGCATAAGAGCACTACGAGAAGGATTCGGTATCTCGCTGACCCTGACAATCTCTTCTTCGCCAGTATTCACATCCACCCGAACAAGATATTTCCAGCAATCCTTCGGAGCCTTTACAATATAAGCATGATCAAGACCTGCCTTCTTTGCCTCCTTGAGGAAAGTGCTCTTCATTGAAGCCTGAGGAATACACTTGTCTATGGATACATGAATGATGCCTGGAGCACATTTTGATGTTGTAGAACCAAACTGGAAACGCTCATTACCAGTAGATTCCATAGCACCGATAGCAGGATGACGACCTGTGAGGAGGGTCTTCAGAATACCATTCTCGATGATAGGAAGCGACTTCTTAGGAGCCACGCCGTCAACATCCACCTTATAGTTTGCCAAAAGCTTCTGTCCCTTGTACTCAGGAGTATCTGCCCACTGGGAAATGCTCAGCTTTGTATCAACAATACGCTTTCCAAGCATCATACTGCTTACGGCACTACCTTTCTGCAAATCGCGTGAGGCAATACAACTTGTCTGGACAACCTGATGCGAGATAGCCTCTACAACAGACTCGCCCTCAATCATTATCGGACCTACATAGAACTCCTTCACTACAGGAGCATCCGCCTTCTTTACAAGCAGAGCGCAAAAATCCCTCGTGCGTCGTTTCAGTTCTTCAAGGGAAGGCAATTCGCTGGTATGCTTTGCAAACACCTCAAATTGATCGAACAGACTCGAACCGTCACAGGTCTTGATATTGCCATTTATGTTAAGCTTTACTTCAGGAAGCGCAAAACGAAGTTTCTGCCCCTCAGAAGTAAGACGGTAGATATTCTTAGCCTCCACGGTGAAATTGACATCAGAATTGTAGATTCGAGGATAATCTGCAAAGATAGCCGACAATTCCGAAGCATACCTTATCATCAACGCAGTATCAATAGGAACAACGGCACTCTCCTCTATATATTCGCATGCAGGAAGCTCAAGTACCTCAGGAATATCCACATCCTCCTCTGGCAGAGGACTCATCTTACGCATATTCACCTTGATACCCATATTGTTCAGAGCCATCTTGTAACTACGGTCACTAATAGCCCAGAAGCCACGGCGTATCATATCATAATCGGCCTCGTCGGTAAAGCCGTAGCTCATATCATTTCGATCTAATGTCATCTTACTCGTCGTCATCTTGTCACCAAGTACCAGACTTGCAAGACCAAGATTATGATCAGTCAAATGGTTTATGCTATGCACGCCACCGAGAGAAGCTGACACATAGGTAAAGTTATTGTGGACATATTTGTAGTCAACGAAATAAGGAAGAGGAAGATTCTCCAAATGAAGACTGTCCTTCGTGCGCTTCAACTCGTCCTCCATAGCCTTGAAGATAATCTCACCTGCATCCTTGCCCGAATCCTTGCCGTATGTCTTGGTATATTCAGGAAGCCTGAGTGCTGGTGGCACCATCTTCTGATTAACGCTACGCTGCGTCTCTACCTTTGACACATAGATACAAGGTGAGGTGGCAGATACTGGCACCCAACCTGACTCCGCACCACACGACCCGGTAAACGTAGATGGGGTATCACCAGCAGCCGTGATGTTAGAGAACATTGACAGAGGCGTACCAATAAGATTAACGCCACGCACAAGCTCGTCCTTACGTCCGTCCACATAAATTCTGAACACCTCCACAGGGGTCACGTTGAAAGCATTCAGATAATCAGTAATGGTGAAACCGCTCGTCACCGTGCGGAAGAAATAGCCATACTCCTTACCTTGATTCCTTGCCTCCTTGATAAGCATCTCGCGAAGCTGAGCCTCGGTATAAGGCTGGCTGGTCTCAACTACAAGGTTTGACTGTCGCGCTACAGGATCATTGCCCCCTGAAGCTCTTCCATGTCCATTGCTGCTTGGAAATCCGTCAATCGGAATACGACAAGTGAGGAAATCCTTCAGTACACCATTCTCCACATTCTGCACCTTACGAGCCTTAACGCCCTCATCGTCATATTTATACGATCCATTAAGAGCCTGCTTGCCATAGTAATTCTGCGTAGGGTCACAATACACGCTGAAGGATGCAGGCAGAACCTTCTCGCCAACCATGCGCTTGAATGTCTCCCCCCCCTTCTTCATGCGATGAGTCTCAAGACGATGACCAAAGATTTCATGGAAGAAAACACCACTTGCTGAACCAGAAAGAATGGCAGGACCGGCATAAGGATCGGCAAGAGGTGCCTCACGAAGAGCAAGCAGACGCTCAACGAGATCATGCGCCTTGGCAACAAGCACCTCCTCCGAAGGAAGCTCAGCCTCGCTGAAGCCGAAGAAATCCTCATACAGAGGGCATTGCATGCCATCGGTTGCAAGAATCATGGCAGACAGCATGATACGGACACAACGACGATTCTGTACCACAGAAGTACCGTCAGAGTTCACGATGTATGTCCTGAGTGTACTAAACTCCACGTTCACAGAACCATCTTCAAGCATACGACACTCCTTGAACACGCTACTAACCTTATTGAGTTTATTCTTCCAAGCTAAGGTATCAACTACCCAAGGAGAAAGGGCAGCCTCATAGTATGACTCAACAGGAGCATCAGAGAAGCACGGAGCCTTATCCTCAAACTCTGCGTCCGTCCTCGACTTAGCCATCGCCTCCTCATAGCGCCTTACCGCCGTTTTGTACCTGTTCATTGCCGAGTTCCATATCTCATCACGATACTGACGCAAAGGTCCTCCATAGAGGCACACGGCATCGCCACTAGCACCTCTGTTATTAGAATTATCAATACCCTGATTCTCAAACTTATAGTTATCGAGTTCCTTACTGCCTATGCGGATGTTTGGCACTATGAAACGACTATGATTGTCATTTACAACTGATGAACCAAAGGCACTGGTGATTGCAAGAGTCTGACTATCCTGCATGCGAAGACTCATGAAATAAGCTGGTACAGGCTTCTGTTTCAACTGTACCATAGAATAGTTCAGTTCCTCCGTTAGAGTCCGAAGAATGGAGTCTGATTGTTCCGTCTGTGCCTTCATTCCGCTACTTACCATGAGCAGCATAACCGATGATAATAATATTCGCATTTTAATAGATTAGGTTCGTTTATTTTCTGAAATATGACGCAAAGGTAATAAATTATTTTCAAATTTGCAAAGCATTACATTTTTTTTGCGAAATATCATAAAAGTTTTCACTTACAAGCAAGAAAAAAGCGTTGAACCAAGAGATTCAACGCTTTTACTTGTGAGGTGCGTGGCGGAGTCGAACCGCCTTAGCTGGTTTTGCAGACCAGAGACTAAACCGTTCATCCAACGCACCAGACTTAATTGAACGGGCACTTTTTTCAAATGCGATGCAAAGGTACAATTTATTTTTTAGAACAAAGAACGAAAAACAAAGAAATTTAAGTGCACTCTTATTGCTATTGATTTATATCAAGACACATTCGCAATACACCTTTTTGGTCAGAGAAGCACTATATCTGCTGAGAATACCAACGATTCTTAAAGTTTTGAATAATTTCCCAAATTCAAAAGCGGCTATCTATGAGACTATCGCCCTGCCTGGATTCCATCAAGTATTGTAGTCCACTCTCCCCAATTATGCTCATCATCTTCCGAAATAGAATAATCGTCATTGGCAATACTATCAATACTTATCTGAACAGCAACAGATCTTGCAATTGAGGATTCATTTACCGGAATATGAGCATACATGATTGCTTTTCTATTCTCAGACTCTCTGTGCTCATCCCACCACCAATAGATGGGGTTTTCTATTGCAGTATCATAAATCTCACCAGGAATGCCGTCGAACAGAAATCTTCCTCGAATTTGATATGTTTTTTGCGGTACACTTGTCCTGGTTGGATGCCGTGTCACCGAAAACACAAATGGGATATCATACGTCTTTCCTTCATTTGGAATCACCAAATCGTGGAATTTCTCTTCGTTTTCAAATTCCGGTGTCCAATATTCTGTTTCGCAAGATGCCGCCAAGAATAAGACCAATAAGATAGTAAGGATATTTTTCATTAATTTAATCATCTTGTTTTTAGTTATTTTTGGGGGGTGATTTTGCATATACTTTTTCAAAATACAAAGGTAGTAATAATTCCTGACACCTCCAAATCAAACGTCTGATTTTTCACACTTACCACAAAAAAAAGTAACGATATCATGTTGCCACATATCACCCGAACCCATTTTTCGAAAGGCAAAAATACAGGCTCGACAGACGTATCTAAAACATTCATACAACGAGGATGTAAATCTATCATAAAGAGTATTTCAAAAATATATCATAACGTGAGTTCGACGACCTCTTCGACGTTCAGCCCTCGTAGTCTTGAATTCGTGAACTCACATTATTTATGCGTTTAAGAGTAAGACTTGCCTCCGTTTCCCATCATCTTTCCTCACGCTGTGGTTTCAACCCACACCGTCAGAATATATCTGAGATTCGCAACGGAATTTCTTGAGTATTTCTCTGAAAGTCATAGTTCAGGTTTTGTTATTTTGGGGATTTTGGGTTTATATACAATTTCAAACGCAAAGTAGTGATAATTCCAGAAACCTCCAAACATTTCTCCGAAAAAAGACTAGGTACACATAGTACACATATTCCACATTTTCTACATACACACCCTCTAAAACACGCTCTTCTTCCCAATAATAATAAATATTATTTTTATAATATTTATTATTATTGAAGTAAAAGTGAGGGGAAAGGGAATATAGGGTGTCTGTAAAATATATGTGGAATATGTGTACTATGTGTACTTTTTCTTAATTTTAATTGCAACACATTGAAAATATGCAAGTTATTTGGTTTTAATACTTTTTAACAAAAGAAATCCGAAAATGCCCTCAAGACTCTTGGGGAATGTGAGTAACTTTGCAGCAGGAATAAAGCCCACCCAGTCCCTCCCCAATGGGTATAGTCCGATGTTGATAACATCGGAGTATGTGACAAGTTCCTCCCCCCTCACCCCCTCAAGGGGGAGTAGTTACACTAACTTGCGCAAGACTGGGTTCGCTACAGGTCCGTTCCAAATCCGTTCCAAATCCGTTTCAAGTCCGTTCCCTATATCGGAGATATAAAGCCCCTACTCCATCCCACCCTCGTAGCGACGAGGTTTCAGGAAAAAAGAAAAGAGCCTACCCCAATGGCGATTAGGACAAGCTCTTTCTTAGCTATAAAGGCACTATATGGCAGTTACGGTTTCTTTTCCTCCACCGGTTCCTGCATATCCTTCTTTGACAATTGAATCATCTTGCGCGCATATTCAGCTGGATAGCCGGGACGCTCTACAGGCTCGATAAGTCCGTACTTGGTCTTGAGATACTTTCCGTCCTTCATCTTCCTCACCGCCATGTCGTTGTAACGGACAATGAGACGAACTGCAAGATCCTTCCAAATAGAAAGCATCTGCTGCGCCTGAGCATTGGAATAGTCGTTGAGGAACTTCACAGCATCGGCAGGCGACTGAGCATACATTTCCTTCGCCTTTGACTCTACCTCTCCCTGCTTGGCGAAATAACTGCTTTCAAGACTGTCACGATAGCCCTTCAGCTCTGGGAAGAGCATAGAATAGCGAGGATAAACCATATTGCTCACCCAGTTGCATACCCAGTAGGCATTCTTGTCAGAGAACGTTACATCATCAGCCCCAGGGGTGTTGTAGCACTCAGGCAAAACGGTATTGCCGCAATAGATTGGAGTATATGCCACCATATTGCCGTCATCATTACCCCACCATAGGCATCCGCCAATCTCGCGAGGCAACCAAGAGCGCATCTGCGATACATACGTAAAGCCTGTCTGCTGGGTACTTACAGGACGCTCCGTGAAGTATTTCTTTCCGTCAACCTCGAAAGACAGTGGCGTTGGCTGATAAGGCATCTCCCAGATACCGCCTCCGATAGTGCCTCTCACCTCAAGCGGAGTACCCTCATAGTGGTCGCGCATCGCCATCTGCAAGTCCTGCACGGAGAGTTTCTTGTTAGGAACAACCCAAAGAGGAAGCGGCTCAGCATCCTTGTCACGACCTTCAGCCCAAGGCAGATACTTATCCATGCCGTCAACAAAGAAACGGAAGAAAGCCCATACACGAGCCTCACAGTAACGGCGTCCAGAGAAGTCAGGAGCGGCGTATGCAGAATTCCAAGAGAAATCGGCATCCTTACCTGTAAACCACCCTTTTGAGCGTGCGTACTTTATGCAGTTCTTTGAGAACATCACATTCTCCTTGTCCTTCTGATTGAACGTAGTGATACGGCTCTGATTGGCATGAGCACAGATAGCATCATCAGGAATACGCTGGGCAACCCATACCACGCCTTTAACGCCTGCGCCCTGCATCTCCATGATCCAAGCCTCGTTAGGATCACAGATAGTGAAGGTCTCGCCCTCAGAGTTATAGCCGTAGGTCTCAGCAAGACTGGTCATCACCTTGATAGCCTCACGGGCAGATTTTGAACGCTGGAGAGCGATATAGATGAGTGAACCGTAGTCGAGTATGCCAGTAGTATCAACCATCTCCTCACGACCTCCGTATGTGGTCTCGCCGATAGTGACCTGATACTCGTTGATATTACCTATTACATTATAGGTCTCCTCTGCCTGCGGAATCTCGCCATGATACTTGTTGGTATCCCAGTCGTAGATTTTCAGCATCTCCCCTTTCGGGCGCTTTCCTGCGGGGGAATGATACAGGGAGAAGAAAGCGCCGTATGAATCGGCATTATACGTACACATCACACTACCGTCGGCACTTGCCTTCTTACCGACGATGAAATTAGTACAAGCCATTGCCTGCACAAAACTTACAGCTAATAATGATAATAAAATATATGTTTTTTTCATGAAAGTTTGAAAACAAAATTAGGGGGAAACTCCGCTTGCGCGGAGTGGTGTTGTGGAAAGTAAATTAGGAATAAATTAAACCAGTAAATTATTATCAGTAAATTTTATTCTATAAATTATCAATTGGAATTTCCCAGCTGCATATGCAGCCCAATAATTTACTGAATATAATTTACTGATAATTTACTTTCTAAAAAAGTCCCCACGCAAGTGGGATTTACTTTCTTACTTTATTATGAGTTTGTCTGAACCGGCAGCCTTGAAACTCATATCAAGTCCCTTCACGCTATGCGTAAGAGCACCGAATGAGATGAAGTCAACACCAGCCTTGGCGTAGGGAATCATTGTGTCGAATGTAATACCGCCAGATGACTCTGTCTCACAACGACCACCAACGATTTCTACAGCCTTCTTAGTATCCTCCGGGGTGAAGTTATCGAACATGATACGGTCACAGCCCTCGGCAAGGGCTTCATCAAGCTCCTTCCAGTTGCGCACCTCACACTCAATCTTCAAGTCCTTGCCGTGATCCTTGCAATACTGCTTTGCACGAGAGATGGCATTGTGTACGCCTCCGCAGAAATCGATATGGTTGTCCTTGAGCAGAATCATGTCAAAGAGGCCGATACGATGGTTCAAGCCACCGCCAATCTTCACAGCCTCCTTCTCAAGCATACGCATACCAGGAGTTGTCTTACGGGTGTCGAGAACACGGGTCTTGGTACCGGCATCAATAAGAGCCTGCTGATACTTGTGTGTCATTGTGGCAATACCGCTCATGCGCTGCATGATATTCAGCATAAGACGCTCTGTCTGGAGCAAGCTCTGTGTCTTACCCTTCACGCTCATCACGATGTCGCCAGGCTTAACCTCTGCACCGTCATTGATATACACCTCTACCTCGAGAGTTGGATCAAAACGATGGAACACCACCTTTGCCACCTCTACACCTGCAATGATACCAGGCTGCTTGATGAGGAGCTTACTCTCACCCATGGCATCAGCCGGAATACAACACAGGGTGGTATGATCACCATCACCGATATCCTCTGCAAAACTCAAGTCAATGAGTCTGTCGGTCAATTCTTCTACACTTAACATCTAATTTATTTACTATTTAGCTATTTACTCTTTACTCTTTACTCTTTCTACTTTACTCTTTTTACACTTTCTCCCTTAGAAATATACGCCAAGAGAAATCTTCAGACCAACTGTAGAATAGTCTTTATGCCTTCTGACACTCTGGTCATAATATACTGAAGGCTCAACGGTCAGCTTATCATTGAGGAAAAAGCAATAGCCAGCCTCAATACCAGGCATGATGTCATTATGTCCTTTAGAAAGGACCAACTTGGCATTAGCACCGAAGAAAAGACCATTCTCTATAACATAGAAGCGACCACCAACACCTCCCATGATTGTAGCATGACCACCCTTGCCAGGATGATGCATACCAGCCTGTACGTTAACCATCCAACAGTCCTCAACGAAGTAGCCACCCATAGCACCAACGTCAAACTTACACTCCTCTTTACCGTTATGACTGAGGCTCAGACCTGAAAGCGATGCGTTCACGTACATTTTACCAGCCTCGAACTGTGCCTTTGCCACCATTGTCATGGTTAGCATAGCGAGCATGAATAGAATCTTTTTCATTATTAATTCCTTTTTAAATTTAGGTTTATGTTAAGTATACACACATTTATTCTTCTTTTTTATCCTCTGGCTTCAGATTCACCTTCCACTTGAGGAAAATGCCAAGAAGGACGGCACACATAACCGCTGATGCACAATAGCCAATCTCTGGTGCAAGTCCCAATGCAGTCTTGCTTATCACGATGAATGAAGTGCAGACAGCAGTCATGAACAATGCAGGAATGAGAGTAACCCAGAAATATGCAGGACGGTTCTTTGCAAGATATACGGTCAATGTCCAAAGTGTGAATACTGAGAGAGCCTGATTTGCCCAGCCGAAATAGCCCCACAGCACGTTGAATCCGCTAACGTTCTCCATCTGCCAGATGAGCAAGCCCATTGTGGCAAGGAAGAGAGGGATACTGATGCTCAGACGCTTTACAATACTCTTCTGATCCATGTGAAGCCAGTCGGCAATGATAAGACGGGCACTACGCAGAGCAGTATCACCACTTGTAATAGGTGCAGCAACAACACCGAGCATGGCAAGAATACCGCCAGCAACACCAAGCCAATCGTTACAAACGAGGTTCACCACAACAGGAGCACCAGTTGCATAACCGTCCTTGACGCCCTCAATAAGCTCATAACCAGGAGCAGGACTTCCATAGAAGAAATATGAAGCTACTGTTGCCCAGATAAGTGCAACGATGCCCTCGGTTATCATAGATCCATAGAAGATAGGACGGCCGAGATGCTCATTCTTCATACAACGAGCCATAAGAGGACTCTGCGTAGCGTGGAAACCGCTAATTGCACCACAGGCAATAGTAATGAAGAGCGCTGGGAACAGATCATCGGTAAATGTCTCAGGATGCGTAAGTTTACCAACACTTACAATACCTGTTTCCCAAAGCTCTGGGATATCATACCATCTTACGAAGAGCACCACCATCAAGGCTGCTGCCATGAAGAGGAGCGAGAATGCGAAGACTGGATATATCTTACCGATAATCTTATCCACAGGCATCATCGTAGCAATGATGTAATATGCGAAAATAAGAATAATCCAGAGCATTCCATAGCCATGTGTAATATCTGTAAGAATGTCAGCAGGACTCTTTACAAACACAGCACCTACAAGTCCGAGGAGCAGCACAGTAAAGACGAGCATCACGTTCTTAACGCCATTGCCGAGATACTTGCCTACAAGTACTGGAAGTCCGGCACCATTGTTACGTATGCTGAGCATACCGCTTAAATAGTCGTGAGTAGCACCTGCAAAGATACAGCCGAAGACAATCCACAGATAGGCAGCAGGACCGAACTTGGCACCCATGATAGCACCGAAGATAGGACCGGTGCCCGCAATGTTCAGAAACTGAATCATGAAAATCTTCCAAGAAGGAAGAAGAATGTAATCCACTCCATCGTTTATACGCAACGCAGGAGTAATACGATCATCAGGTCCGAAGACCTTCTCAACAAATTTGCCGTAAAACAAATAGCCGAGTATCAATAGTACAAGGCTAATACAAAAAGTTATCATTTTACCCTAAATGTTATTGTATAATTATGCTAATTTCTGAAATATTTGCTAATTACGTGCAAAGTTAACAAAAACATTTGGAAAAACAAACAAATAATGCTAACTTTGCAGCCGAAATGAAGAAATTAACAGTTTTTTTGGCATTTTTGACCCTCTCTCTCGGCAATGCCAAGGCTCAGACACGATATTACAATGTGTCGCCCGTAACGATTCAATCGCCTGTTGACGTTCCTCTGCATGAGGTACGTGCTGTATGGCTTACTACAATAGGAGGTCTTGACTGGCCTCATTCATACGCTCAGTCAGGGGCTGCCATCACCCGACAGCAGAACGAACTCCGTACCACTCTCGACCGTCTTCAAAAGGCAGGTATCAACCTTGTCTTCATCCAGACCCGTGTACGTGCAACTACCATCTTCCCTTCAAACACGGAGATATGGGACGGATGCCTGTCTGGCAGACCTGGCACTTCCCCCGGCTATGACGCGTTGGAATTTGCCATCAACGAATGTCACAAACGCGGTATGCAGCTCCACGCATGGGTAGTGACCATACCTGTGGGCAAATGGAACGGAGCCGGTTGCAAGCACCTCCGCCAGACAATTCCACACCTTCTCAAAAAAATTGGAGATGAGGGATTCATGAATCCTGAACTGCCGGGAACAGCCGACTATCTTGCCCGTTTCTGTGGAGACCTGACACGTCGCTATGACCTCGACGGCGTTCATC
>Ga0326513_10000623_pt1 | contig 30408 bp, 35 predicted proteins | sample 2_2465_0518_D_FD_203654 | JGI IMG/M metagenome (GOLD analysis project Ga0326513, IMG submission 203654) | Bovine rumen microbial communities from UC Davis, California, United States - 2_2465_0518 | ecosystem: Host-associated > Mammals > Digestive system > Stomach > Rumen | place: USA...
TTCAAAGGATACACTCAGGATACACTCGACCATATTCGAGAAAAAGGATATACACTTATTATTGACGAGAACGTTGAGATATTGGAAACGTTCGAATATCACCCTGCCGATTTGCAACTGGCAATAGACGCAGGATACATAAAGGAAGAGAACGGTGTTTATACGCTTGTTAAAGACGGGTATAGTGGAACAGCACTAAGAGAAATGATGTATCTACTAAAGTCAAGAGAACTCATTAAGGTTACGGAACGTGATAAAGACCCACTGTTCTTTTGGGCGCTGCCGCCGAATCTACTTACTTCGTTTACCGATGTATTTATCCTCACTTATCTATTCCCAGGGCAAAGCATTAAGTACTTCATGGATATTTACAATATTAAGTACGAGTTTATTGGAATTGAGAGAACTGAGGACGGAGGATATACGTTCGGTGATTACCCAGGATATACTCCCGGATACGTATCTGAGTTACGGAGCAAGCTGAATATATTGGACAATCCAAAGATGAATAGCATCGGTGATGGCTATTATGACCTCTCTATGTCTTGGTACTCTAAACACGAAGATGAGGTCGCGCAATTAAAGCGCAATATACATAACTACTACAATAACATATATAGAGATGTCCCGTCTGACCGACGCATGTGGGGTTCTTATAAGGGAGAAATGTGCAAGGTCAAAGGTAAGGGATACACGAAAGCTTTCGTGACATTTAACGCGAAGGCAACCAACCAGTACAAAAACAGAGACTGTCTTGTGTATGTGGCTAATTTGTTTATGAATGTGAACGAGAAGAAGTTCTACAACCTACACGGTATTGAGGTCGATGAAGATATGTACGCATTGTCCATAATGGTTCAATGGATTTGGCGTTCTGCTATCCGCGATGGCAACGAGGTGTATTTATATATCCCCAGCAGACGAATGAGGGAACTGCTTATTGGTTGGATTGATTCTGTGAGTAAAGGGGGTAATCATCGTGAGGAAGTGTAGCAACTGCTACTTTGGAGATAAGTGCCGCTCACATCGTGTGTGCAGTAATTATTGCCAGATAGACCTTGAGCTTGCAGATGAAGAGCTGTTCGATAAGATTGAGCAAGACCGCACACTTTATTTTAAAGCATGGGTCGAATACATAGATGACGCTGATTTTTCTTTTGAATAATCAGGCTAATTGTTTAATTTACACGAAACGAGGTGCTTAGCATAAGCAAACAATTAGTATGCCAGAAATACATATATAAGATACGTAGCAGCCGACTACGTAAGGAGCGCTGGAAGTTAGACCTGTCGCTCGAAGAGGCTCGCAGGAACGACGAGATAATCTCTCTTGCAGATAGTCAGATGTTGAGATGGATAGACGAAATAAACGGCATTACAGACGCAGATGCTAAAGCGCGAGATATCAAGCTTCGCATCAAGAATCTTCGTCGAGAGCCTAATAGCAGACAGAACATTCGAGAGATAAAAAGACTATACAACGAGCTCGACGCTTTGCAATTTAAGCCAGACTATATGTGTTTGGTGATAGATAAGAAGAACGATTATTACAGAGCCTGCAAAGGGTTTAGCATTAACGGAATAAAATACAAGCGTCTGCTCGGAACAAACGGCGGCATAAAGAATAGTACCATTGTTTTTGTAAGCGAACGGCTATCTGAAGAGCTTAAACGTCGCGTTGAAAATGGTAGAGATACAAACAAAGAAATAGTCACAGCAAAACTTGAGGCGTATAAAGCATTAACATGTAGCGCATCCGTTCCCGTATCACTACCAGATGGAATCTTGGTGGTCAACGATGCTGAGACAAGTTTCTTATCAGACATCGTGTATCTTACCGATGAAGACGACGGTGAACCGGTTATGACCGATATGAAAGCACAACAGATTACGTTGGATGCGTCGGACGGATATGGAATCATACTCCCATCTCTTGCAAAGAGATGGAGTGGAGAACTTGGGCTGGATTACATTGTAAGCGGAGTAAATACTCGATTTTCTTTTGAAAAGGGAATGGCTTTTACGTTTGACTTTATTGAATTCGCAGAAAAAATAGCGAATAGCTATATCGTCAGGGACGCATGGGGCAACGACGTTGATGTTCGCAATGTCGAGCTCATACTTACAACGTCAATGGTTAAGCTTTGGGACTCATATAGTAGTTGCGATGAATACATAAATACATCCGTTCGGAACGGGTATACGTTCGGCGTAGCTAAGACATGTCCAAAGACATTGGAGAACATTAGGAATCTAAACTACCAGTTCATCCAGAGCTACGACTTGAACAATGAGCAAATAGAAGAGCTGATAGCTCCAACCATGAGTGAGATTAAGGATGTGCTGCGCGGTGATTGGCGTAAGACCATACTGTTCTTAAAAGGGTCTGGTTTGAACGGCGATAATATATCAAAGATTGACGATGACTTCATTAAGGCGATTATGATTGACCACAGAATACTCGATGACCCGTTTGTCCAAAGTAGTATTTATCAGCTTATCCGTAATCGTATTAACGAGGCTAAGGTGGGGGTGCTTAAAGTACATGGCAACTTCTCTATTATTTCAGGAGACCCCTATCTCCTATGCCAGAGCATGTTCGGGCTAAAGCCAACGGGTTTACTAAAGGCTGGAGAGATTTACAACAAGTACTGGGTGGATTGTGGAGCTGATAAGCTAGCTTGTTTCAGAGCTCCAATGACATGCCACAACAATATCAGGTTGGTCAAGCCGGTTGGTAATGATGAAACAAACCATTGGTATCGCTACATGAATGCGTGTACTATTCTAAATAACTGGGATACGACGACATACGCCTTAAACGGCGCAGATTTTGACGGAGACCTTGTTATGCTCACAGACAACAAGACGTTGGTTGACGGGTTAAAGCCTTTGCCTGCTTTAGTATGTGCGCAGCGCAGAGCTAAAAAGAGCGTTCCGCAAGAGGAGGATTTCATTCGCTCTAACATTGCTAACTTCGGAAATGATATTGGACAGACAACAAACTGGATTACAAGTATGTTTGATGTGAGAGCTGGGTTCCCAATCGGTTCTGAAGAATATGATATTTTGTCATATAGAATTAAATGTGGGCAGACATATCAGCAAAATAGTATCGACAGGGCGAAGGGGATTGAGTGTAAGCCTATGCCGAGAGAGTGGCACGATAGGCACGCTGCAAACAAGATAAGTGATTCATCGAAAAGAGAGTTGTATCGCCGTATAGTAGCCGACAAGAAACCTTATTTTATGAGGTATATATATCCTGCTCTAATGAAGCAGTACAATACATACATAAAGAATACTGAACGGAACGCTCTTAGAGAATTCCAAATGACGATTGACGAGTTAAACGAAATACCCATTGGAAAGACGACAGAGAGACAGCGTGAGTTTTTGAAGTATTACGATTATCGAATGCCTGTTGGCGTTCATGATTGTGTAATGAACAAGATATGCCGTAGGTTTGAGCAGGAGTTTGATGGGTATATAGGGAAACATAACTCTATGGTTAAGTTTGATTACACCATAATGCGTAGCGACGCAGGATATACGCCAAAACAATATGCATCAATTAAACGGCTTTATGAAGATTATAACAAGAGATTGGCAAGTTACTCGGTGTTCGCTGATTATGAAAGAGTAGACGACTTTGATACATATACAACACTGTCCATGATGAACGATGAGTTTAGGAAGGAATGCGAGAAGATATGTCCTTGCAGCAAGACTCTTTGCAATATCATTCTTGATATATGCTATTCAAAAAGCTCCACAAAGCGATTCGCTTGGAGTATGTGTGGAGAAGATATTATACATAACTTATTAGAGGCAAACAATCAATGCATCTCCTATCCGGTAATTTCTGACAACGGCGATTTTGAATATTGCGGAGAGACTTACACCGTTGAAACTACAACATTAACGATAGGAGGAATTGAGTGAGTACGATTGTTCTTAATGAGCATGAGTGGGCAAAAGAGCAGATTGATAATAAGTCACTTGGCTCAAAGCCATACGAAACATTTTGCAGGGTGGCGAAATATTATCTTGATAACGGAGCAACAAAGAGAGAGGCTCGCCGTCAGTTAGATAGTTTTCTATTAATGTGTGAGCCTACAGCTTCATTGCCAAAGTGGTCTGAAACTCTTGACTTTGCTGTGAAACGTGCAGCTAAATATGACGCAATAGATATTGACTGTATAGAGATTACGAAACCAGAGATAGATAAGATAGACTCATTAAACGGGAAGCAGTTACGTAGGCTTGCGTTCGCTTTATTATGTTTAGCCAAATATTGGGATATTGTGAATGTGCATGGAGACCATTGGGTTAATAGCAAAGATTGTGAGATTATGCGCATGGCTAATATTAACACTTCAATTAAACGGCAAAGCTTAATGTATCATACACTGAGTGAGTTGGGGTTAATTCGGTTTTCAAAAAAGATAGACAACACTAATGTGAGAGTGTGTTTTATCGAGGACGGTGAGACCGCTATGGAGGTTTCCGATTTTCGTAATCTTGGATATCAGTATTTGAAATATCACGGTGAGCCTTTCTTTGAATGTGAGAATTGTGGACTAACTGTAAAAATCAGAAATAATACGGGAAGAAAGCAAAAATACTGTGACGGGTGTGCAGTAGAGATTCATACACAGCAGATTGTAAATTCAGTTATGAAGAGAAGAGCAGGATATCAGCATCTATCGTTTGACAGTAAAACGTACACTGTGTATCTACACACATTTCCAGATGGGAAGATTTATGTTGGGATGACCAGCCAGCCACTTCGCGCTAGATGGAGAGGCGGAGCAGGATACTCTAGCAACGTTGAGCTTACAAATGCTATTAAAGAGTGCGGATGGGATAACGTTAGGCATTATATTCTATTTAAGGGATTAGATTTAGATAGTGCGAGGTTTATTGAGTCGTATTACATAAAAACAAGACATGCGTATCTCCCTGAATACGGATATAACAATAAAAGCGGGAGCTATTCAAAAATCACAGACGGAACAACGCCAGAGTATATCAAGGTAGAAGTTGACGGCAATGGTGTAGAAATAGGTCATTAACAAGTCCAGTAACAAAAATACAGGGTCGTAAATCGTTGTGCCCCAATACTTTACGACCCATTTGATGAGGTGCTTATATGAAGGGAAATATATCAAATTGGTTTAAATCTGAAGAGAAACGCCCACAACGTCGCGTAATATCGTGGGTTTTAGTGGTCGTATTAATTATTGTTATTTTGCTGCTTTTGTTACGGCAGTGCAGTTTTGCCATGCAAGAGACAAGCGAAACATCAGATGAGGCGTCGGCGCATGATAGCATATTGCCGACCATTTATTTCAATGGCAATGACGGATATAGTAACGGTAGCAAAGATTCCAAAAGTGATGGAATGAAATTACAGGCTGTGTCTGGTCTTGTGTTTGAGCGTGGGAAAGAAACGCATGGAGTAACGTTCTCCAATGCAAAGGATAATCTGTTTGCGTTTAAGCTTTCCTTGTATCTAGCAGATGGCACATTACTGTTTGAATCTGGTTACATAAATCCAGGATGCAAAATTGACCACATCGAACTAACAAAAAGCTTGAAGGTCGGACTCTACTCGAAAGCTTTAATGGTCTACAGAGTTTATTCTACGGACGACACTCGCTCAGAAATAAGCCAATGTGAATTCCCAATTGAAATTAGAGTCCAATAATCCAGAATGAAAGGGACGGTATTATAATGAAGAAATTTATTGTGGTAATGCTTGCCGTTATCATGGTGATGGCGGTATCAGTCACAGGATTCTCAGCAGCAGAAACGGTAGATGCTGAGTTCGGTTCTTACGAGACTCATACAGATATTTATTATGAGGCTTACAGTGTATACACGGTTACTGTGCCAATGGCTCTCCAGTATGGAGATTGTGGAGATATCACAGTAACAATGGATGATGTAGCCCAAGACCGTGCTATTAGTATGTATGTAACAAACATCGCGGAGGACGGAACTATTCCCCTCTATACAGAAAACGGGAATTTGAGTACAGCTAATGGCTCTGTGGATGTCTGGATTAACGGAAAAAAGTGTGAGAACTCATATACATCAATTTACACTTTCGCTCCACAGGCAGCTAATCCAGACACTCGTGAAGTTTCTGTGCCAATCTCTCTTGGGGTTGCACAAAGACCGACTAACGCTGGTATGTATGAGGGCACTATTTGCTTTAGATTTGATTGCTTATATTACACAGTGTAAATATATTTAATTGAAGAAAAGGACTGAATAACTAATGATTGCTATTTCTAAAGAAGAAAAAGACGTGATTCGTAAAAGATTTCCAACTATACATATCGTGCGTACAATGCGCCAAAAGTCGAAAAGGCACCACTACTTTTGCGAGGAGAATCGTAGTGTTTTGGCTCTTCTAAAATCGATTAGAAACACTGATGGCAAAAAGTGATGTCTATGGATTTAAGCAGAAAGCCAAATGAGACATATCTAGATTACCACAAGCGAATAATATACGGTAAGTTAGTGGACAAAACTCTTGGAGATTTAGACTATTCGGAACTATCTGACTATGCTTATGGGCAGCATTACTCAAGTGATGTTGCCCGCAGAATGTTCTATGGGAGCAGAAGAACACTTGATTTAGTCGCGGCAAGTCAGAGAGAAATGAATGCCAATAAGGGAACGATGGACGAGCTTGACGAAAAGATAAACGAATTCAAACGTGAGAAGCAGAAGTTCTTCGACCAAAGGCGCGAATACAACAAGCTTCAGGCAGAAGCCGGAAGACGTGAGCACCTGTATGAGCATCTCTCTTCCGCAGCTGAGAGTCTGTCTAAAACGGTGGGAGATATTTTCGAACCAAAGACTAACATAAACACATTCGCAGATAACGAGGCTGTGATTGTATTATCTGACTGGCATTATGGCATGATAACGCATAACGCCTTTAATACGTATAACACGGAAATTTGCAAACAGCGAGTCCAAGCGGTAATCGATAAGGCTGTCGATAGAATACAGCAGCACCAGTGCAATAAACTGCATGTTATAGTTCTTGGCGACCTTGGACATTTCGCAATCCATACGAGCGCACGAGTTGCGTCTGAGGAGCTTGCCGCTGACCAGTTGATGCAAGTGTCCGAGATACTTGCTCAGGCAATTATTCATTTAAGTCAGTTTGTACCAAGTACGGACGTGTATGTGACATATGGCAATCATGCAAGAATTGTCCAGAATAAGAATGATAGTATCCATCGAGACAATATGGAACGACTGATTCCGTGGTGGCTTGAAACTCGAATTCTTGCTGAAGAGCGTGTTCGCGGCGACTTGTTGGATATAAATATTAAGCCAGAGTCGGACAATGAATTTATATCATTTAATGTTTGTGGACATGATGTGGTTGCATGTCACGGAGATTTAGATAGTGTAAAGGCATCCCCGAGAATGCTTAGTGCATTATTCCATAAGAAATACGGGAAGGATGTCGAGTATATTCTTCTTGGAGACAAACATCATAGAGAGGATTTTGAAGAACTGGGTATAACTTCAATGTTGTGCGGAGCTTTGTGCGGGACAGATGATTATGCTAATGATAAGCGATTATTTTCCACACCGTCTCAGCTATTGTTAATTTTCAATCCAAACGATGGATTGGATGCGGAGTATAGATTAAAAGCAGAATAAACGATTACCAAACACCGGAGCAGACAACAGCCTGTTCTGGTGTTTTATATTTTGAAAGGAGTTGACCTGTATGGCACGCAAAACAAAAATGAACAAGATTACTAGCCCAGAGTTGCTGTTACGGGTTAACCCTAAGAATACAGAACTTTTGAATGACTTTGTGGACTACTTACGTTCTGTTCAACGCAGTGAACAAACCATTAAGGGATATGTAAACGATATACAAATCGCTTGGGTGTGGAGCTTAAAACACAATGACAACTTATTCTACGTTGATTGGAGTAAACGGCAGATAGTCAGGTATCAGAACTGGCTTATTAACGAAAATGAAAATAGTCCTGCCAGAATAAAAAGGTTAAAGTCATCTCTGTCGAGTTTAGGAAATTTTGTCGAGACGGTACTTGACGACGAATATCCAAACTTCAGAAATATCATCAATAAGGTTGAGAGTCCAGTTAATCAACCAGTGCGAGAAAAAACAGTTTTTACTGATGTGCAAATCGAGACATTGCTAAATAGATTAACAGGTTTGGGGAAATATGACAAAGCATGCGCCGTCGCACTTGCTCTCTATTCTGGAAGGCGCAAATCTGAACTGCTTAGATTTAAGGTGTCAGATTTTAATGATGACCATCTTGTTTGCGGCGGAGCGCTTTACAGAAGTGACCCGATAAAAACCAAGGGGCGAGGTGTGAACGGTAAACAGCTTGAATGCTTCACATTAGCCAAGCAGTTCAAGCCTTATTTTGATATGTGGATGAAGTATAGAAGCGACAATGGTATAGAGAGCGATTGGCTATTCCCAGATAGGGCAAATCCTTCCGAGCATATGCAAGTTTCTACAATGAATAGCTGGGCTACTTCTTTTACAAGAATTTTGAGTGTGGATTTTTATTGGCACGCTCTGAGGCATATGACGGTAACAAACTTCAAGAGAGCAGGGTTGCCGGATACAGTTATCCAGCAATATCTTGGATGGGCTGATATCTCTATGGTGCCCGTGTACTCCGACCTAAAAGCCGATGAACAATTAAGTATGTACTTTACAGAATCGGGAGTAAAAGCCCCGAAAACTAAAGGATTTGAGGAAATATAAACAAACAATCTGTTTTGTTGTTATAGTCTTCCACTATAACCCAGGAAGTACAACTAATTGTGACAGGTGGTTGACGCATAGTTATGCATCGAAGTTTGAAAATGAGTATAGAGATAAAATGAAAACAAAGAAGGCGCTACTTGAGAAGAACAACGCTAAGTACTGTTTTGTTTTTATGAATGATATGCAGAACGGTGATTACAGGCGTAAAATTCAAAAGTTGTTACGCGAGGTGAAGGAATACAATGAATAAAAAGGAGCTTATTGAAAAAGTTACAAATGTTTTGCAGGGAAATGATATAAGAAAACATGTCGCTGCGCAAAAAACAACTTTGCATATTTCTGATGACTACGGTAATCAGAGCGATTTTATTATCAAGAAGTCTAGCCGTGGATTGTTATTTACAAATAAAGATGTGTCCACGATTCTCGACGCTGTATTAGCTGTTGTCGAGGATTCATTAAAGCGCGGCGAAGATGTATCAATACATGGGTTTGGAACACTCGGAGTCCATAAACGAGCGGCTCGACAAACGCTGCATCCAGTTACAGGAGAATCAATAGAAGTTGTAGCCAGATATGTGCCTAAGTTTAATTTCGGTAACTTATTGAGAATGGCAGCAAAAGTGTATGAGATGTCTCTTGTAGACGAGGAGAATGAAACGTAGTGGGCATTGAACTTGATACATCTAAAGCGATATGCTGTAAATGTGGACGAGCATATGGCAAACGAAAGGGCAACTTCCCACCTAGCTATGGAACATTATACAAAGGTTCTGGATATATCCCAATCTGCAAAGACTGCATTGATTCGATGTATAATGTTTATCTCGCACAATGCAATGATTCTGCTGCTGCCGTAAGGCAGGTTTGTAGATGTCTGGATTTGTATTGGAGTCAAAGAGCATATGACGCTTCTAGCGCTAAAAGCTCCAATAGGTCAATTATGTCTGGTTATTTAACAAAGATTAACACTATAACATATTCTGGAAAATGTTATGACGACACTCTTACAGAAGAAGGTACTCTTTGGTCTCAGATAATCCAAAATGATATCATTGATGAGGTAGACCAAGAATCGCAACAGGATTCTTCTGAAGTTATTGAGCAAACATACGACATCCCAGACGAAGTTAAAGAATACTGGGGTGACGGCTATGATGACAAAGATTATTATATCCTTGAACGCAGACGCAAGAACCTGCTGGCTGGCTTTCCAAAAGGTACCAAGATTACGGTAAGCACAGAAGGGTATATCAAGCAGATATGCGCATTAGAGCGCGATGCAGAAAATGCTAGAGTGGCAGGAAAGCCTGTTGATAGGCTCGTGGCAACCCTAGACAAACTATATGGCAGTTTAGGAATCAAGCCAAGCCAAATGCAGGATGACGGTCTTGATGCAACTATGGCAGAAACTCCAATGGGCGTGTGGTTGTATCGGTTTGAAAATAAGAGACCGTTGCCAGATAAATACTCAGAAAGCAAAATACTTAAATACATCTTCACATGGATGGGTCACGTCTTGAAGATGATGGGTAAAAAGAACCGCTACGAACAGCTTTATCAGGAAGAGATTGATAGGCTAAGGGTTGAGAAACCAGAGTATGACGGAAGTGACGAAGACTTAATGATGGATTATTTCGACGAAGAAGGTGATAATCCAGATGGGTAAAGATAGATACCAACGAATCATGGATGGAGCAGCTGATTGGGGTGCTTATTACAGAAAGCATCCTGATGAGTTTGCGGAACAATATTTGCACTTAAGATTAAGGACGTTCCAAAAGATATTGTTAGTGATGATGTTTTGGAGTACGACCTTTGTATTTATTGCCGCAAGAGGTCTGGGCAAGTCTTTTTTGAGTGCAGTGTATTGTGTAACCAGATGCATCTTATATCCGGGTCAAATTAGGCTCACTTACACAGGAATGTGTATTTAATACCCGCTAAATTGCTGGAAAACCTTAAAGCCATATAAACCACAACGCAAGCATGAAACAGCTCATCGTGATGGTTGCGAAAGCAGAAAAAAATATATGGATGTTACATGGTTAAATCCTAAATAATAAAACGAATAGGCAATCAGCAGCCAAGCTCCGAATAGGAGAAGGTTCAGAGACTTAGCGGCGGGCACCCAGAACGGGTGAAGATATAGTCCAAGCTTAATAGAAATATTAAGAGGGTGTGGAAGGAGTATTTATTATAGGGAATTTAATAGACTTACGTGGTATGCGTTTTGGAAGATTATTAGTATTATGTAGAGATTTTGATAATACAGAAAAACATGCCGCATGGGTTTGCAAGTGTGATTGTGGAGCGACCGTCTCTGTTATTGGCACAAACTTGCGTCGCGGAACAAGCAAGTCTTGTGGCTGCTTGCAAAAAGAATTGCTATCACAGCGCAAAACAACACATGGCGGATGGGCGAAAAATGAAGCGCTTTATAGTGTTTGGTGTGGGATAATATCGCGATGCAATCCTAAACTCAAAAACGAGTCCACAAAAAACTATGGGCAACGCGGCATTCGTGTTTGTCCAGAGTGGGAAAACTACCAAAATTTTAGAGAATGGGCGAAGAGAAGCGGATACACAAAAGGTCTCTCAATTGATAGGATTGACGTAGATGGAGATTATTGCCCAGATAACTGCCGATGGACAGACTCAAAAACACAGCAAAACAACAGGCGCAGCAACATTCGCATAGAATACTGCGGTGAAACTCGAACATTAAAAGAGTGGAGTGAAATATTAAACATCAATTATCAAACTGTTTATTCACGATATTCGAGAGGTCTACCTATTGAATTAGTACTAAAAACCACATCGCTAAAATGACAAAAATTTGCATTGCATCTGGAACAAGAGGACAGGCTTAAATATTAGGTCGCCGTTGTGGTAACACAACGGGCAAAATCTATTGAATTGCTGGAAACCCCTTAGAGCTACATAAACCACAACATACGGTTGAAACATTCCGAAGTGTGATGGTTTGAGAATTATGTAGATTGGGCAATCAGCAGCCAAGCCGCGAACAGCGGAAGGTTCAACGACTATCCATTATGGAGTAATGAGGGAAGCGACTGCCCTTGTGAAGCGGTAGACACCCGTGTTCGGGTGAAGATATAGTCTAGCGCCAGTCGAAAGATTGGAATGTCGAAGTGGCGTTCGACAAAAGATAAACGTTAAATGTCCTCGAAAAAATAATGTACGAATTAAAACCTTTATCTGCCGAACTTCGTTTGGAGATAGATGAAAAGCAAAGTAAGGTTAACGGTACGGAAGCAAAGATAGTATTTAAGAACTCGTCTGTGATTAAAGTAGTCACAGCGAGCGATTCAGCGAGAGGTAATAATAAAGTTGCCCGCATAGTAAGCAATTGCTATGTTGTACCCAGCGAGAAATCTGGAAGGCTAAACTATTATAGCAAGCTAATCAGAGTGGAAGGTTGTGCTTAACAACACAGCCACACGCAACGCACAGGTAGTGAAACTATTATTATAGAATATAATCTACCCACGAGCGCTGGGCACCCGGCAACGGGTGAAAAGATGTGCTGAACTTATAGGAAACTATAAGAGCTGGGAGATAAAAAGCTCTCAGGATAACATAATTGAACCGCTGTAACGTACTATTGCTTGATGAGTACCGTTTGATTTCAAAAGCAACAATTGATACGGTTCTTCGTAAGTTCTTAACATTGAGACGTATGCCTAAATACGAAGAACTAACCGATGAAGAAAGAAAACGAGAATATGACAAAGAGAAGAATCTGACTATGTATTTGAGTTCTGCGTATTGGAAAAATCATTGGTCATATTCAAAATGTGTAGAAACATTTAATGCGATGCTGGTTCCGGATTCGCATAAATTTGTATGTGGTTTTCCCTATCAGTTATCTATTGAAGAGGGTTTACTCGACCCCGAACTCGTCAGAGACGATATGTCGGAGTCAGACTTTAGTGAAGTAAAATTTTCAATGGAAATGGAAGCCCTGTTCTTCGGCTCTGAAGACGGAGCGTTTTTTGATTTCGATTCCGTTTCAAAGAACAGGCATATAAACTTTCCTATGCTACCCGATGAGATATCATCTAAGCTCGTGGGAGCAACACAAGTGAGAATACCTCATAAACAAAATGGCGAGATAAGGATATTGTCGGCAGATATAGCATTAATGAGTAGTCGTAAGAACAATAACGACGCGACGGCGATATTTGTCAATCAGCTAATTCCCACAAAGGCACGACGCTATATCAATAATATTGTATACACAAACGCTTATGAGGGGTTGCGCACAGACGAGCAGGCATTAATCATTAGGAAATTATTCGATGAGTATGAGTGTGATTATTTAGTGCTTGATACACAAGGCGTAGGATTGGGTACATTTGACGCACTAGCTTCGGATATTGTAGACCCAGAAACCGGCGAGATATATCCCGCTATTTCTTGTTGCAACGATAGTACTATGGCAGAGAGATGTACGGTTCGTGGAGCCGACAAGGTAATCTGGTCAATTAAAGCTAACGCTAAATTTAATTCCGACGCTGCGTTCAGATTGAGAGAAGCGTTCAGGACGGGGCGAATCAGACTACTTGTGTCTGAATACGAAATGGATAAGTATTTAGAATCGTTGAAGGGTTACAAGAATTTGTCAAAGGAAGACAAGCTTAGTTTTCAAAACCCATACATTCAAACCACTATGCTTATTTTGGAACTCAAAAACTTGCAGCACGAAGAATCAAATGGCAACGTGCGTATCTACGAAAAATCTGGAATGCGAAAAGACCGTTATTCTAGTTTAGCATATAACTACTACGTGGCAACACAGATTGAGAATAAAATGAATAGGCGAATCAGCATAGACGACCAGCCTACAGAATCATTTGTAATAAAGCCACCAAAATCAATGAGAAAGGCGGTGAATAGCATATATGGAAGTTACCAAGGATGGTATTAAAAAGGTGCCAAAGGGAGATTGGAGCAATCCTAAAGAATACATTGGCATTAGCAATAGGTTCGCTGTTTTAAATAAGCTAATAACAAGAGACCTTAACAACTATAGAAACGCTCCCACTTTTTCTTTATACACTAAAGATAACATTACTTCGTATTTATCAAACCCATATAGATACGAAAAGCAATTGCGCAGAGCTGTTATCTACATATATGGTGCTAGTCCGCATTTCAGACGACTAATACAGTATTTTGTTGGCTTGTCTGATTTATCATATATAGTTTCACCGTATAGAATCGACCCAAGGAAAGCAAACGCGAAAACGATTAACAATAATTATCGTAAGGTTCTTAACAATCTGTCGTCTATGAGTATCAAGACACAGTTTCCTAAAATACTGACAGTATGTTTAAGAGAGGACGTATTTTACGGAACTTTTTGGGTTACTCAAGACAACGTAACGGTTCAACAGCTACCAAGCGACTATTGTGCTATTTCATCAGTAGAGGGCAACGTACCGAACGTTACATTTGATTTTTCTTACTTTGACTCTAGGCAAAGTATGCTAGATTATTATCCGCCGGAATTCAAAACGAAATACAATATGTATCTCAAGAACAGACTCGTCAGGTGGATTGAGCTTGATTCTCCAAATTCGTTTGCGGTCAAATGTAATGACGATATCTTGGAATACGCCATTCCCCCATTTGCTGGGTTACTTCGTGAAATATACGATATAGAAGATTATCGTCAGCTTAAGCTAACAAAGACTGCGTTAGAAAATTATGCGATGATAGCGATGACGCTTCCTATGGATAAAAGCGGTGATTGGGGAATCGACCTAGACAAAGCAAAAGAGTTCTGGAGAAACCTCGATGCTGTTTTACCGGAAGAGGTCGGTTCTGTGCTTACGCCAATGCCGCTTGAAAAGATTAGTTTTGAACGGTCTAACACTGGCGACACAGACACAATAGCACAGGCTGAAGAAAACCTGTTTACCGCTGCTGGTGTATCATCATTATTGTTCAACAACTCAAAGGCTTCAGCGAATGCTTTGTTGCTTGCTATTAAGAACGACCAGTCAATTACTTATGGCATTGTAAAAAGCATCGAAGATGTTGTTAATCGGTTTATTCAGTCGAGTAATTACGGCAAAAACTTCAAGGTAACATTCTTAGATGTCTCACCGTATAACCGCAAAGAAGCTGGCGACGCCTATCTTAAAGCAGCGCAATGTGGACTGCCGACCATTTCCATGTACGCGGCATCGCAAGGGCTTTGCCAAGCAGAACTTGACACTATGAGCTTCTTGGAAGGACAGGTGTTAGAATTACATAAATTCTTTAAACCAATTCAAAGCTCCTCCCAAATGAGTTCAAAGGCTTTAGAGAGCAAGGGCGCAACTGATGAGGGCGGCGCACCTCAAAAGGAACCAGACGAACTCACTGAATCCGGAGAACAGAACCGTGAGGATGCTTAACGGAGTTGATTCTATGAGATTTATATATGTTTTTAGTGAATCCGATAAGCAACTACTTGTTGATATGGGTTATACACTTCTCAAAGAAGATGGCAGTAACTCTCTGTATGTGTTTAAAAATGATAACTCATTATCATTTTGTATGGATGCAACGAAATTCGCTTATTCGGATGTACTTACATTTTAATAGTTAATGGATTATCAAAAAAAGACATTGATAACCCAACACGACACGGCTGCTCAATTGATACGGGCAGCCGCTATATTTTAGACGGAGGTGATTGTGATAGGTGTATTAATGAACATACCATTTGATTACGCAACGATATCAGATGTCAAGGACATAAACTCGTCTTTTGCTTCTGGCACTTTAAAAGTTATGTACCTTGGCAAGAACAGAAATCGTTCTCATTTTTCCAAATCCGCTGTCGAAAATGCACTTCCGTCTCTGTACAATGTTCCAATTGTATGCCACTGGGACGATGAAGCTGAGACTATAGGCGGTCATGATGTAACCGTAGTTGCAGATAACGACGGTGCTTTAAGGATAAAGAATTTAACGGAACCTTGTGGTGTAGTCCCAGAGCATGCAACTTTTACTTTTCAAACGGAATCCGACGAGGACGGAATCCCGCATGAGTACCTCGTAATAAAGGACGTCATTCTTTGGAAGAGGCAAGATGTATATGCGCATATTGTCAATGACCTAGATGGGATTGTCAAGCATTCAATGGAAATTACGGTATTCGATAGTACGACAACTCAAGACGGTTATTTGGATATAGGTAGATTCGAATTCACAGCTTTATGTTTGCTTGAGAATTGCGAGCCGTGTTTTCAAGGCAGTGAACTTGAGCTGTACTCTGCTAATGGATTCAAACAAAAGATGGAACAAATGATGCACGAATTAAAGGATTATTTTACTACGGTTGGCACTTCGCAAGAAGTTGACAATAAACACCCACAAAAATTTTCGACGGAAGGAGGAATAGAAGTATTGGACGAGAAAATGGAACTGGTCGCTAAGTACGGTATTGATGTTGAATCTCTTGATTTCTCAATCGAGGATTTTTCTATTGAGGAACTGACTGAAAAGTTCGAGGCAATGAAGTCTAGCTCTGAGGAACAACCCAATAAAGAGTTTGATGAAGAGTCTAAGGAAGAGAAGCAGGGACAGGATGACGAGGAAGGCGAACCAGAGCAAGATAAGTTTGCCCTAACAAGTACGCTTATGGACGAGCTGTTTAGAAAGCTCGGCGAAGTAACTGTAGAGCGTGAATGGGGCGAGTGTGAGCGTTATTGGTACGCTGACTGTGACTTTGAGTTAAATGAAATCTATTGCTGGGATACTGCTGATTGGCTGTTATATGGCTTCACATACACAGTTGATGGTGATGCTGTAGCAATTGATTTTGAAAGCAAAAAGCGTATGAAATATACCATTGTCGATTTTGATGAGGGTTCACAGAAATCTCCGTTCGCTGACATGTTTACCAGACTGGAGCAGAAGTTACAAGACTTCGCGAAGTTAGAGACAGAATACAATACTGCCTCTAATAAGATTACAGATATGGAAGCAGAGTTAACTACTCTTCGTCAGTATAAGAGTAATATTGAGACAGAAGCCGAGAACAAAAAGCGCGAAGATGTGTTGTCTAAACCAGAGTTCGCCAAACTTGAGGGCGTTGAAGCTTTCGATGAGCTCCGCGCAGATATGTCAAAGTATGACGTTGAGACATTGGAGGACAAGTGTTATGCAATTCTTGGAAGAATGAACTCTTCCGCCAAATTCTCTCTTGAAACAAAGAGTCCTAAGCTTCCAGTCGGTAATACCCAATCAACTGATGAGCCTTATGGTGGTATCTTCACCAAGTATGGTATCGCAGACTGATAACAAATCAAATACATAATTCCCAAGACCGGTTCCGCCGGTCTTTTATTAAACCAAAAAATAGGAGGTAAAAACTATGGCAAATCATGGCGTAGTAAGAACTGATAAGCTTGCAGCCACAGACAACAGAGCCTTTATGCGTTCTCTTCGTTACAAGGTTTCTACTACTCTCACTGCAATTGATAACGGCAATGTAGTTCTGCTTGGCGACCTTGAGACTGGTTCTCGTGAGGTCTACACTGCAACTACTCCCGCTGCTAATTCCGCGATTAAGGATATTGCTCTCGTTGCTTCTCCCGAGGTTATGTATGACGAGAGACTCAGAAATCTTGATGATTTCTATAACGAGGCTGGTAAGATTGCGCGTGGTTACGCGCTTCACACTGGTGATATTTTCTCTGTCACCAAGGATGCTCTTGACGGCGCAGCGACTCCCGCTGTTGGTGACGTTGTTGAGCTTAAGGCTGGCACCAAACTGAATGTTGTTGCTGCCGCTACTGGCGCGACATCTGGCTCTACTGTTGTAGGTAAGATTATCGACAAGAACATCGTAGGCAGATATACCTACTTTGCTATTCAGGTAGCGTAATCTAAAGAAAGGACGGTAAAAATATAATGGCTGAAATGAAAGATATTGTAAAGCTCGCCGTTGATTCTTACAAGGGTAGAGTTGAAAAGTATACCGTAGGTCAGTCCCAGGAAGCTCTTCGTCAGGCTCTTATTGAGGCTAACGGTGGTAGCACCAAGCTGAACTACAAGGCTATTCGTGACGGTAAGTGCAACGGTCTCTTTACACTGATTGAAGAGATTTTGAGCAGAACCGTGATTGAAGGCGTACAGAGCGACGATTTCTTCAATGCTTTCGTTGACTACAGAAACGTAGCCGAGGGCGACAAGAACTTGTTTATCGTAGAAGATAGTACCCTCTTCGTTGTTGATGATGTTGCTGACGGTAATCAGGGTATTAGACGTCAGAGACTCGGTGGTTCCACTGAGACATCTATTCCGACTTCCATGAAGATGGTTCGCATCTACGAGGAGCTCAACCGTGTTCTGTCTGGTCGTGTAGACTTCAACACATTTATTGATAAGGTTGCTAAGTCATTTAGTCAGAAGATTCTGAACGACATTTACACCCTTTGGGCTGGTGCTACTGCTGCTGATATGGGCGGCGTTGCTTACTTCCCCACTGCTGGTACATATAACGAGGACGACCTCCTCGATGTAATTTCTCACGTTGAGGCTGCTGCCGGCGGCAAGACTGCCACTATCGTTGGTACTAAGAAGGCTCTGAGAAATCTCAAGGAGTCCATTATGTCCGACGGCGCGAAGGAAGAGTATCATAACATGGGTTATGCAGGTACTTTCTTCGGCACTCCCGTTGTTGCTATTCCTCAGCGTCATCAGGTTGGTAACACCAACTTTGTATTCCAGGACGATGTTCTTACCATCGTAGCTGGCGACGACAAGCCTATTAAGTTTAAGAGCTCACACTTAATGTGTGCGTAAATAGACTGCCTACATAGAAATATGTTCGAATAATAATCCATTGAATTGCTGGAAAATCCTAAAGCTTGCTAAACTACAACGTAATCATGAAATTATAGATAAGCGTGAACGTTGCGAAAGCAGAAAAAATTAGCAAGATGGCATATGGTTAATCCCTAAGTGCTTTAATAATGGGCAATCAGCAGCCAAGCCTCGAATAGAGGAAGGTTCAACGACTATCCCGTAAGGGAGTAGGGCTATAAGCGATTGATAGTCCGAAGTGGTGGACATCCGAAAGGATGAAGATATAGTCTGTACTATATAGAAATATATAGAGATACACCGTTGAAATAACGGCGGAGAAATGTATCGGCGTAAAATAGCGATTTGCGTTCAACAATTAAATAGTGTTTACGAAGGCGACCCGATTGTACTCATGGGCGAGCCTACTGCTAATGCAGATTTCACTCAAGAGTTAACCTTTATGCACGCCGCATAAAATAGCTCACGCATACAGAAATGTGTGTGATAAGAAACCCATCGAATTGCTGGAAAATCCCAAAACTCTTAACACTACAGCGTAGATTTGAAATATAGTCAAGCGCGAATGTTACGAAAGTAGAAAGAAGATTAAGAGATGATGCAAGGTTAAATCCTAAACATTTTTATAACGGACAATCAGCAGCTAAGTCCCGAACAGGGAAAAGTTCAACGACTATTCCGTATAGGAAGTAGAGCTGTAAGCTATCGACAGTTCGAAGTGGTGGGCATCCAAACGGATGAAGATATAGTCTGTGCTTTATAGAAATATAAAGATGCGTATTACGCAGGTGGAGTGTAGCGACTCAAAAATTAGTTAGGGTATTCACATATGGTGGTGGTGATACCGATGTTAGATAATTTGCTTGGAAGGCGATTCGGACGTCTAATTGTAAAAGACAGAGCAGAAGACACTGTGTCTAAATCAGGAAGGCATCGTGTGATGTGGGTCTGTAGTTGTGATTGCGGAAACGAAGTAGTTGTCTTATCTGACAACCTCAAACGTGGAAAGACTCAATCATGCGGCTGCTTACGAAACGATAAGAATAAAGAAAGGTTTTCTACTCACAGAGCTACTGACACTCGGCTTTATGGTATTTGGTCGGCAATGAAAACTAGATGCTTAAATAAAAACTCCCATACTTATAAGGATTATGGTGAGAGAGGAATTCACGTGTGTGATAAATGGATAAATGATTTTTCTGAATTTGCTGCTTGGGCGTACTCTAATGGGTACAATGATAATTTATCAATTGACAGGATAGATAACAACAAAGGATATTATCCCGATAATTGCAGATGGGTTATTAGCGATGTACAGGCTAATAACAGAAGAAGCAACATAAGAATCGCTTATAACGGAGAGACACACACTGTGACCGAGTGGGCTCGTTTATTAAATAAGAATCCCAAAACTATATTTAGCAGAATATATTCGGGCTGGGATTATATCGATGCAATAACAAAATAATTACTCTAACTAACACACTTAACAAAACAGATTTATACGGTGAGAAGTACGGTCTTGGCATCGTGCTTGCTGGCGGTAATGCCGGTATCGGTCGTTACGAGTGGTAATCGACTAGAATATTAAATTGCAAAGCGGGGCGTGTTATCGTGCCCCGCTTTAAGAATAGAAGGAGATAATATGGCTAATACAAAAACTACTAAGAAGGCTTCAAATAAGAAAAAGGTAGCCGTTGAGACACCTATTGTTAAGGAAGTTGTGGAGGAGACAATATCAGCCCCTGTGAAAAGAACAAGACCACAAGTAGACCTTAACGAAATTATCACTGTATACAATGGTTTCCAGGGCAGACTCGTATATGTAAGTTCCAGAACGAAAGAGACATTTAGATGGAATGAGTTTGGTGATACTCAGGGTATTGAGCTTAGAGAGCTCGTTAATGCAAAGAGTTCCGCGAAAAAGTTTTTCGTTAATAACTGGTTTATGTTTGACGATGAATCCAGCTGGGTTCTTGAGTATTTAAACGTAGCTAACTATTACAAGAACGCACTGACGTTGGATAATTTTGACGACATCTTCACAAAGAGCCCTGAAGAGATTGAGGAGACCATTTCTAAATTATCAGAGGGGCAAAAGAAGTCTGTAATGTATAGAGCCCAGAGATTATCCGCTGATGGAGAAATTGATTCTCATAAAGTTGAAGCCGCTCTTGAAAGAGCGCTTGGCGTTCAACTTTCCGAAAGATAAGGGGTAACATATGAGCGTTTCTTATGATTTATTCGACAAGGCATTTCTTGCAAAGATTTCTGAGTTTGAAATCTTAACGCTTGACGAAAGCACTAGACAAGACCTTGTTGATGGATATATGAAACGAGCCATTGCGAACTTTAAAAAGAATTGCAAATACGACTTTATTAGCACGGCCGATGATAATCTCAGGAATTTCGATGTGGACGTTAACGAAGAAGATATCGACGAGTTGGTAGAAATTATTTCTGAGGGGATGGTTGTTCAGTGGATGAAGCCGTACATAAACAGGCAGGAGTTGCTCGAATCTGTAATGAACACCAGAGATTATTCGACCTACTCCTCTGCCGAATTGCTTAAGCGTGTCGGGAGCGCGTATAAAGAGGCAAGAACAAACTACACTCAGATGATTCGCGAGTATAGTTATAATCATGGAGATTTATCTGATTTACATATATGAGCGTTGAAACAACTCTTGGAGTTAATATTGACTCCGAATCGTTAAATAACTATCTTCGCAATCTCGTAAATCGTTTCTTTAAGATTCTCCCGATACGAGAGCAAGACGATGGCTCGTTGTCTACATATATGCGTAGTTTACAAATGGAGTTATTAGGATGTAAAAATCTTATTCCTATTTTGGGAAACGACGCTTCTTTAATTACTTTACTTTCAATCCTTCAATATCTGATTGATAACCCAGATAGCTCTGTCACGATTGTTCGGCGTGAAGTGTTCCATGCGATATCTATTTGCAATAAGTTGAAAGCAACTTATGTGAAATAGGAGGTGTCGTAATGTGAATATTTGGGATACCTATCAAGAACGAATAAACGCACATGGCGGTACAAAACGCGGCGCGGCATTGCAACGCGAAATACGAAGGATTAATAACAGACTGCCGGATAACCTATCTTATCATACCGTAACGGTAGATGACGTAGAGCAGAACGTGGCGGTTATAAACTCAGACAATCTTAATGAAAAGTCTATCATCTCTATGCCTGGTGAAGACCTTGTTAATGGCGGACTTGTTCATTGGATGGATAACTATTGGCTGATTACAGAGAGAGATGCAAATATGACGGTTTACACCAAGTGCAAAATGATTCAATGCAATCATCTTCTGAAGTGGGTGTCGGAAGACGGCGTTATTCATGAGCAGTGGTGTATTGTTGAAGACGGTACGAAATTAAAGCGCACATACGGCGTGCGCAATAGTTTGGCGTATTGGAAACGATACGTAAAAACTACTCCCCTAATTGCTGGAAACCCCTTAGAGCTCTACAAACTACAACGTAGCATTGAAATGTGCAGGCGTGAATGTTGGAAAATTGTAGAGATTGGGCAATCAGCAGCGAAGCTCCGAACAGGAGAACGTTCAACGACTAACTCGATAGCGAGAGTAGGGACAAGCGTTCTGAAACGGGGAGCCCTAAACCACCTTATGGCGGCATGGTGAAGATATAGTCTGTGCTCTGCGGAAACGTAGAGGAGTGCGTTATGCACCGAACAGGAATAGCAAACCTGATTGAACACAACAGATTTAACCGGTGAGTTTGAAAATCGCGACTTTATCGCAACTCGCGGTGATTCGCGTATCGCTGTGACAATAGCGAGAAACAGCCAAACTATCAACTTAAACCGTAAAAACAGATTCTTGATTGACGACCCTGAGACAAAGCATAAGCTAGCCTATACCCTGTCAAAGCCCTTAAAGCTTGGCGGGGTTTTTAACAATCAAGGTGTTTATAAATTCGTATTACAAGAAGTAAGCGCTACCGATGATGACAATCATGAATTAGGCATCGCCGACTATTATAAGTATTTCCCAAGGGTTGAATATAACCCAGATACTTCCGACGGTGATACTGATTCTGGTCAGAAAAAGAGGTGGTTATAAATGCAGCTTGAAGAGTTATACGACTATAAAAATCAGCTAATGGAAGACTTGCTGACAACCGATTCTATTGTAGAACTATTGGTAGATGAAGACTATCCTGTTGAGGACGTGTCAGAGTTGGCGTACAAGAACGTGTTCCCCTGTGAATACGTAGCTGACACTATCGAAGACGGTAGAACGATTATCTGCTTTGATGTAGATGTCCAGAAGTCTGTAAACAAAACATTCCTTTTGCCCACGCTTTATGTGTGGGTTTTTGCACATAGGAGCAAATTACGTCTGCCCGATGGTGGCGGTGTCAGAACTGATAAGATTTGCTCTGAAATTTGTAAGAAGATTAACGGAAGTTTCAAGTATGGCTTAGGAGAACTTGAACTGTACTCAGTGCGGAGATTCGCTCCGTTGTCTGACTACCTTGGCAAGTGTATGACATTCTATGCCAGAGACTTTAATAAGGTTTTTGACCCTAAGAAAGAAATTCCTGCTAATCGGAAGAGAGGCTAGTGCCTACTCTTAATTTACTTTATCAACGTCAGATTAAGATTAACGATGATATACAAGTTATCATCCCAACTGTCGGTGAAGTTATCGACGACGAAGATTCTTACTACGGTCTGGTTTCATTGCTTACGGCTATGCCAATCGACTTGATTGTTCAGCTTGATGACGCAGGCATAGACTTCACACAAATCAATGATTACGAACTATTCCTGCTGTTGTTTCCTGGAATCAAATCACAGGACACGCATCTTGTTTTTGGAGACCTCAACTTATCTGAGTTTGAGCTAGCTACAAACAATCAGAACGACACCGTTGTGCTTTGGAATCAAAAGACGAACGTAGTAATTGACCGCGCTATTCACGGTCAGATTACATATGCCTTGCGTAAAATTCACCACCTTGAAAAGAACTTGCGCAAACCTGTCAATGATGAAGTAAAAAAATATCTAATCCAAAGAGCAAGAGATAAGCAACGTCGGCGCAAGAACCGCGTTAGCGAATCACAGCTCGAATCTTTAATAATCGCAATGGTCAACGCTGAACAATACAAATACGATTTTGAAGGGACAAGAGAACTTTCTATTTATCAATTTAACGAAAGCGTTAGACAGATAATCAAAAAGGTCGATTATGACAACAAAATGTTCGGTGTATACACAGGTAACATCGATTCTAAACATTTAAGCCAAGATGATTTGAATTGGCTAACTCATTAATTAAAATAGGAGGAAAGCGTATATGAATATCAATGATATTACTATTACTAGTATCGAAACCATTACTGCATTTGATGTTGCTACTGGTAGCTTCAAATTCGTTATGGACGAGCTTCAGAGCGCTACAATCGCTCAGTCTCAGGAATCCACCGAGATTACTGGTAAGGGCGGTCGCAAGCTTTCTACTCTGAAGAAGAATAAGTCTGTAACCATCAGCGGTACTAATGGTCTTATCTCTGGCGGTCTGCTTGAGCTTCAGACTGGTGGCACATTCGAAAACAAAGCGACCAAAGTTCTTTGGACGGACAACCTTACCGTTACTAAGACCAAAGGCGAAAACGCTACCACTTCTGAAGTTGCGACTACCTATACCGCTGTTGGTACTGCTGGCGCAGAGATTGAGAATATCTACGTTAAGAACACCAACGGTACTCTTGGCAGTCAGCTTGTGCAGGCTGATACTCTTGCCGCTGGCAAGTTTACATACAACCCCAGCACCAAGAAGCTTACATTCAATCTTTCCGATGTTGCTGACGGTGCTGAAATCGTAGCGTACTACAAGAGAAATATCACCGCTGATGTTCTTGAGAACAAGAGTGACGTTTATTCCGGCAAGGCTACTCTCTTCATTGACGCTCTTGCGGAAGATAAGTGCAACAACATTTATCGCGTACAGTTCTACATTCCCAAGGCTGACTTCTCTGGTGAATTCTCCTTCGAGATGGGCGACAATCAGACTGTTCATTCCTTTGAGGCTCAGGCGCTTGTAGGTGCTTGTGGCATCGGCGGAACTATGTGGACTTACACCATTTTTGGTGCTGAAACTGCTGACACTGCTACCACTTAAGGAGTGAATTCTAATGGCAACTGCAACTAAGATTTGTAAGGTATGCGGTAAAGAGTACCCTTACTGTCATTCTCTTCGTCTCGACACAAATATCTTTCGTTGGCAAGATGTTGCATGTTCGCCAGAGCACGCAGCTACATACTTTGCCAACATCGAAGCATCTCGCTCTGGTGCAAAGGCAAAACCCGAGGAGCCACAGGAAGAACAAGACCAGACGGAAATTGAGTACGATAGTTTTGATGAGGACGAATCGGAAGACGATTTTGACGACGAATTTTTTGAAGACGACGAAGACGAAGATGACGAGTTTTTATACTAATTGAAAAGAGGCTACACCCGTTTGAGGTGTAGCCTTGTTTTCAGAATAATACGGCAGCAAATTGTTGCATTATTCTGAACTATTATTCTGAATCGGGAGGTGTGGCGTGAGCAAGACGATACAGTTAACTATCGACAATAGTGTGTTAGAGCGATACAACAAGTATTATTTTTCACTTCACCCGAAGGCGCACGTTCCGCCAATTAAACAACCGTACCATGAAAGCATTAATGCATGGATGGTTATGAGGCGTCCAGCTATGAACAACTTAAAGCAAAAATGGAAGGACTTTATAAAGTGGCTCGTAGAAGAGCAAGGTTATTCTAACCTACACATTGAAAGATGTGAAATAAGTCAGAACATTTTTTATTCGACAAACAGGCGCCATGACTGTGATAACACTACGCCCAAGGCGATTTTGGACGGACTAGTTGAAAGTGGGATGATTGCAGACGACGACTTTAACCACGTTACTAAAGTAATACTAATGTGCGGCGTCGATAAGCTTAATCCCAGGACTGAACTGTGTATAACAGTTCTTGATGAATAAAAGGAGGATTGCAATATGGCAACAACTACAACAAAGGCAAAAAAGGAAGTAAAGCCTAAGAAAGTTAAAGAGAAAAGAATTTCTATAAGTTCTTTTGAAAAGGCGGCGAAAGCCGCCTACGAACCCACAACTACGGTAAAGTGGGGAGATATTGAAATCGTGGTTACTCGCACATTGCCGCTGAGTAAGGTCATGCAGATTATAAGAGATACGGTTGAGCTTTGTTTTACGGATGATGGCGAGTATATGCCAGAGATTAAGGATTTCGCTATTAGAAAGTTTTTGCTTGAAGATTATGGAAACTTCAGACTTCCAGAGAATACTTCATTACAGTATGAACTTATTTACACTACCGACGCGTGTGAAGCTGTGCGTAACGAAATCAACGACCGTCAATTTATTGTTGTAATTGATTCGATTGAGAGACGTATCGCCCATCGCCTGTCTATTGACACAAGCAGAGTAAATCAGCAGATGGAATCCTTGTATGCGGAGTTTGCAAAGTTAGAGTCTGTCTTGTCAAGTACATTCGAAGGTATTAACGCCAATACTATGGCTGGTCTGATTGATGCTGTGCAGAACGGCAAACTTGACGAGGAGAAACTTATAAAATCTTACTTTGATGAAAAGGACGCTCGTGGGTCAGAGGCAGAACAGCCTGACTTGAATTTGCTAGAAAAGAAGGAATAATATGGCTTTCATAGATGACTGGAGTTCATTAGAGAGCCAGATAAACAAATATCTTGAAACGCCAGACGGGAAGAAGAAATCGCAAGAGGTCGTAGATAAGATTATGCTTGGAGAGTTTTCGATGAAAACAAACGGCGCTACAGACAAAACACCTAGGCAAGCTGCGGATATGTTTATTAAGGTATTAGAAGATACTATTAAATCCGCTGGGTTAAGTTCCGGCGTCGAAGATGCAATTTCAAAAGGGATTGTGCGTTCAATTCCGTATAAAAATGGCAAAGGATACTCAATAAATATTTATTGGGAAGAAGACCTCAGCAGACCATCGTTATTAAACGGAGTACGTGGCGGTTCAGTTAACCAAGATAGACTTGTTGACCTCGCTGAATTATATGATACTGGCGTTGACCATACGATGAATCAAGTTTGGGGAATTTGGCACGGTAAAAAAGTTGGTAGCAAAACAAAGATAGAAGGAGCGCATTTTATGGAAGAAGCAAAGCGTTTATTTATGGACGGCTACGCAACTGAATATGGTGTTGAAGATATTACAATTAGGAGAGGATATTAATAGAAGGACTTGGCTTTGCGCCAGTCCTTTTCTTTATCAGTTAAAGGTGGTGAAATTAAATGGCTCATATTAGATTAGACATAGGTGCAGACCGCTCAGCAAGCTTAAAGACAATGAGAGAAGACTTATCGGCAATCGTTGATGCGCTTAATAAAGAGCCGAAACTAAAACAAATTAAGCTAGGCTTTGATATGGCTGGCGTTAGCAAGGACGTTAATACTCTAAAAACTAAGATTAATGAGCTGCGTAAGGACGCCGCCGAAATCAAATTTAGTGACCAAATATCCACTTCATTAAGCGGGATTACTACTAACTTAAAGACACTAACGGACAGTGTGTCTGGTGTGTCTGGATTGAGGGATGCGTTGCAATCTCTTAGTGAAGCAATGCGCAGTTTCCAGGGAATCAATCTAAACCTTGGTTTGTCTGGAAACTCAATAAATAGAAACGCCGCATATGGTAACGCCGCTCGTTCTGCAATAGTAGAACTAGAGCGTCAAATCACAGCTATTGAGCAGGCATATGCAAGATTCTACAATATGACAGATGCAAGAAGTGCTGCATTCCGTGGAGCAACATCTGTATTTGGAATAAACACAGCAATCGAAACGCGGGATGCTCTTGGGGCTGGAAATCTTAATGAACAAGTAACGGCTCTTACTCGTTATATTTCTATGCTGCAAGTTGCTGCAAATCATATTAATGGACTTGACCTGTCGCCGGTTAATGCTCAGTTTGAGCACACCGCAACTGAAATAATGCATAATGTTGAGCGTGTGGCAAATGGAGAGGTTGAGCTTAACAACAATACAGAGAGGCTTAGGGGTATATTTAGCTCTGGTATAAACGCAGAAGCGTTAAATGAGCAACTTAATACGATTAGTGCATCAATTTCTAACGCTAGCAATGCAATGGGCGCTCTAGGGCTTAACGAAGAGTCTTTAAATAGTTTCAGAGCCGCAATTAATGAGATTGTTGAGTTAATAAATCAATTAATAGCCTCTGTTGAAAAAGTAAACACCACAGTTTCCGGGCTAGCACCAAGAGATATTGTTAATAGGGACTCGCTTGAGCAAGCGGTAGCAACAGTAAACGAAGCTACTCAGGCTACTCAGGTTCTTGGCAATACAATGGGAGCGACGGCATCTCGCGCACAAGAAGTTACGAAGGCTGCTCAAGATGTAGCGACTGCTACAAGAGGTAATGTAGCTGCGTCTAATGAACTTAATACGTCTATTTCAAATCTTGGAACAACAATGCAAGCAATTGAAGATACAAGAATCCAAGAGATTGCAAATGCAGAGCTATTGCGTGAGGCTCAGGCTGAGGAAGAAGCATACACTAATAGAGCAAATACAGCACTGCAAAATCAAATAGATATGATGCTTGGCATTGGTCGTGAAACAAAATCCGCCGAGCAAAGTATGGAGGCGTTTATTGCTGCTGAAGACGAGGCGAACCGTACATTTCAAAATATTCGGACTGCCGAGCCGCAACTTAAGAAGATAGCTGATGCTGCCACAAAAGCAAGAACGTTCTTAAATTCTAACATGGAAGCGTCCGACTCTCCATCATACCAAAAAGCTATAACCAGTTTGGAACGTCTTGAAATTGTCATGGAGGAGTGCGGGACAGATGCAGGGAACCTCCATCGCGTATTGAGATACACTGGGATAAACAGCAGTTTCGAGATTGAGAGATTGAATTCTGCTGTATCTACGTTAAAAAACGAGCTACTTAACACGGGGGCAGAAGGTTCTGTGTCTTTGCGAGCTATTATTGATATGTTTAATCAGATGCAGTCACTTGTTGGAAAGAATCTAAATGTGACTGGCGGACAAGGATATACTGATATAAACGCACAAATCAAGCTATTCCAAGCTATTATACAAAAATGCAAAGGGGACGTTAAAGCTCTTGAACAAGTTCTTCACACCATGGGCTTAAAGGGTTCAGATGTGATAGAAAATGCGCGTTTGGCAATGTCTAAATATAAGTCTGAAGTGATTGCTGCAACTACGGCAGAAAAGGCAAATGCTGATGTCAAAAAGAACAGTAAGACTTCATACGACAAAGCTAAAAAAGCGATAGAGAAATACTATTCGTTAGTAAAGGAAGCTAGTCGTACAGATAAAGATGTTACAAGGATTTCAAGTGGATGGGTTTCTCAATCTGGAGAAAACTCACAGCTTGCGAGTTCGTTAAATAGCGCTGAAAAAGCATATGCAGAATGTACAAATGCTGCTGCTGCAAATGCACGAACAAGAGAGCACAACATACAACTTGAGCAATTAGAAATAGCGGAAACGGACAAGCTTGCCCGCTCATTAGAAGAGCAGGCGAATAAGGCGAGACCTGAGGCGGAGACTGCTGCTGCCCATCGTGCCCTTATGCAGTCAACGCTCGGCACTACTAACCGTGCGGCAGACGTATTAAGAGATTATCAGCACGTCATGAAGGGGCATAACGAGACAAGTAAGCAGGCGTATGAGAATCTACAAAACCAAAAGGTTGTTCTTGATGATATTAGGAAGAAGTACGATTCTGGCGCCGCTAGCGCCGAAGACCTCCGCAAAGCACAAGACGACGTAAAAACTGCGACTAAAGAGGCGACGGAAACATTTAAGGCAAATGGAGAGCATGTTTCATCGCTTGGTGCAAGAATAAAAGATCTTGCTACCAAGTTTATGTCTTGGCTTGGCGTGTCCCAAGTGATTATGTATGCTGTACGGGCAATTAAGAAAATGATTTCAGCTTCGATTGAAATCGACGCCGCCATGACCCAGCTTAAAATTGTTACCAACGCTACAGACTCCGAGATGAAGCAGTTTTCCAACACCGCTATAACGCTGGCGAAAAATCTTGGTAAGAGCGTGACAGAGCTTACCAAGTCAATTGAAACGTTTAGCAGGCTTGGTTATTCTTTGAAAGACGCTTCTGAGTTGGCAAAGTACGCAACGATTATGTCGAATGTCGCTGGGGTTGGAAATGATGAAGCCACAACTGGTATTACATCAATCGTTAAAGGATTTAATCTAAACGTTTCTGATGCTGAGCATGTTGCAGATGTGCTCGTAGATGTTGGTCAAAAGTATGCTGTTTCCGCTGGCGAACTTATGGAAGCGTATGAGAAATCTGGTGCGGCGTTAAGCGCAACTAATACATCACTTGAAAAGTCTGCCGGTCTGATTGCGGCGGCTAATGCGTCAGTTCAGGATGCAAGCATTGTGGGTAAAGAGATGCCCAGCCTCACAGTAATGTGGGAGCAAGTAAAGAACTATATCGGTTAAAGTCCAGAGGTGGATAAGACCGAGGAAAGATAGTACCATACTAAATCCGTAACGACTGCGATGGGGCGCGTGGTGACACACGTTCCTAAGTTCTTCCCCTGATTTTCAGGGTGAATATACAGTCTGAACTCACACTATAACCTAACAAAGAAATGTGAGA
>Ga0326513_10000624_pt1 | contig 30388 bp, 45 predicted proteins | sample 2_2465_0518_D_FD_203654 | JGI IMG/M metagenome (GOLD analysis project Ga0326513, IMG submission 203654) | Bovine rumen microbial communities from UC Davis, California, United States - 2_2465_0518 | ecosystem: Host-associated > Mammals > Digestive system > Stomach > Rumen | place: USA...
GGCGTTGCCGTCGCCCCACTCCACGACGTCCTTCCCGCGGATCACCTGCTCCGTCGGCAGGATGATGTTGCGCTCGACATAGGGGTCGATCGCCGCGAAGGTCAGCCGCTGCCTCACGCCCGGCTGATCGTCATGCTTCAAATTGCTCATATTGGATGCTTTCATTATATTCGTCCTTGCCGACCTGCCCGCCGCTCACGACGAGCAGCCCACGGGAGTAGACGGCGCCGTCGCTGGCGAGGGTGTATTCGTACTCGCCCGGCGTGATTCCTTCCGGCAGCGCGACGGCGATGTCGTAGTAGAGGGCGTGGATTCGGAGGTCCACGACCGCCGCCTGCACCGGCGTGTCCAGGTCCACCGTGCTGCGCATCTCGAACGTCAGCGCGCCCGGCGCCGGCATCGTGATGCTGACGGGGACGAAGACGGCCTGCGCCTCGGTGGTGTTCGATAGGTAGATCATTCGCTTGCTTTCTATCAAATAGCAGGGGCGTTTTTTTTGGAATAGAGAAAAGGCCCGCCACCCGGCGAGCCTTCCTTCGTTATGATCGCGGCGATGCTACGCGGCGAGCAGGCTGTCGATGATGTCACCGTCCACCTCGTAGGGCAGCTCGGCGCTCTGGTCGGAGAGGGTCATCGAGTAGCCGTTTCGGTCTGCGTAGGCGGTGCCGGTGCCGACGGTGCCAGCCGTGAGGGTGACGGCGTCGTCCTTGCCGAGGTACCAGAACTTGCCGTTCTTATCCTTGACGATGAAGACGAACTCGCCCTCGGCGAGGGCCTGCATGGCGACCCGCTTGGCCGTCTCCATGCGGTTGAAGACCACCGTGATGGTGCTCTCGACGTACTTGCTTCCGTTCGCCTCGTCGACGTTCCAGGTGCTTTCGAGCGAGCTCGTCTGCTTGGGCGGCTGCAAGGTGTAGAAGTTCTTGGACGAGGCGAGCGCGATGGCGGTGATGATGCCGTCCGTCACGGTCACGCCCGTCACGTCATCCTTGTTGGCGTAGTAGAACGCAGCGACGCCGCCGACGGAGCCGGCGCAGTCGCGGAAAAGGTTGGAGAGAGTTTGTGCGCAAGGCATATTCTTGTCGTTTTTAAGTTGTCAAAAAAAAGGGACGGGCGCCGTGCCCGCCCCTCGCGTTGTCGTTCCTTCTGCCGTTTAGACGGTGCCGACGGTAATCTGGGAAGGGAAGCGGTAGGCGATACCGCTGTTCCACTTCACTTCGTAGCGGAAGGTGCGGTTGTCCTGGCTCCACCAGAGGTCGATCGCCTCGTTGTTGCCCTCCATGTCGGTGCCGTAGACGAGGTTGTCGCCGAAGGTCGCCACGATGGTCGTGCTGCCGGCGAGGCCGGGCGTGCGGATGACGACGGCGTCGGAGCCGGGCAGGACCCACTCGCCGGGGAACGCATCCTGCGGTCCGGAGTAGTGGTAGAGGTTCGCCTGGACGAGAGCCTGGACGAAGGCCCGGTAGGTGGACGGGCTGACGAAGATCTTCAGGCCGCGCTCGATGGCCTCCTCGGGGGCGGCCATGTAGACGGCGGTGATGTCAGCCATAGCGGAGGCGGCGGTGCCGGTGATCGTCACCTTCTGCGCTGCGGGGATGGTCGCGTCTGCGCCCACCTGCTTCAAAATACCGTCGATCCACTTGAGGTCGGTCGAGTTGCTGGCGGTGTCGCCCTGCCAGATGAGCTTCTCGATCTTCTTGTTCAGTTCGTCCGTGAGGGCGCGGAGGATGTACTCCTCAAAGGGGAGCTCGTTCTCCGTGGCGTTGACGCGGACGAGGTACTCGGCGTACTTGCCCAGCAGGGTCTCCGGGCAGATCTCGCCGTTGACCTTGATGGCCGGCGCGTGGATGAGGCGCTGGCTGATTTCGATCTCGTCGAGCGGGTCGAAGCGGCAGACGCTGCCGTCCTGGAGGACTGGTCTGACGTCGAGGAAGTTCAGATGCGCGTCGAGCTTGACGCCCGTCTGGATGCCGATGTGGGCGCGGGTGTCGCGGCCCACGAGGGCGAAGTTCTTGATGAGGATGTCCTGGTTGTCCTGCACATAGGCAGGGAGGGTGGACACAAGGAAGTTAGTGACTGCCATAATTGTTTTGAATTATCGTTTTACATTAATTAGCCGTAAGTCCCTGGTCGGAACTATTTGGCGGACATGATTGCCGCGAGGCGGTCGAGGCCCTTGATGCCGGTCTTGCCGGGGACGGAGGAAGCCTTCACCTCCTCGTGGGCGGGCTGGGCCATAGGCTTCGCCTTCAGCTCGGCCAGTTCCTTCTTCAGCGCTGCGACCTGCCGGCGCAGTTCTGCGACCTCCTCGGCGTTGTCTTCCGGGGCGACTTCGGCTTCCGGGTCGCGGATCTCCGCCACCTTGCCGTCGACGACCACGATGACCTTGCCGTCCTCGGTGGCGTACTCGCCGTCGGGTGCGGGCTGGCGCTCGCCTTCGTTCTCCACGAAGACCTCGTCACCGGCCTTCAGGTCCTCTTCGCCTTCCCAGAAGAGCTCGCCCTTGTCCGTGGCCTTGCTGGCCATCTCCACGGGCGCCTCCTCGGCTTCCGGCTCCGGGGCCACCTCGGCCTCCTGGTCGACGATCTCGGAGACCTTGCCGTCCGCGACGACGATCTTCTTTCCATCGTCGGTGATGTAGTCGCCGTCCGCCGCCGCTTCGCGCTCGCCGTCCTGGTTCACGACGAAGACGGCGTCTCCCGCCTTCAGGTCCTCGTCGCCGTCCCATTCCAGCACGCCCTTGTCGGTCGTGACGGACGCCAGCGACGCCAGCAGCTTCGCCAGCATCGCCTTGATCTTGTTCATTTTGCTCATTTTATGATTGGTTGAGAAGTTGTCTGTCTTGCTGACGATGTCGTCCACCTCCTTCTGGTCGCGCTCCGGGCGCATCTCGAAGATGCCCTCCAGGGAGAAGCCCTTGAACGTGCCGTCCTTGACCTGCGCCCAGATGTCCGGGTCGTCGATGTGGAACTCGGCGAAAAGGCTACCGTCGGCGATGTCCTCGAAGCCGGCAGGGGACACGCCCTTCGCCGTGTCCTTCAGGAAGGCCTGCACCATCTCCACGCCCTTCACCTCGTTCCCGTCGTGCATGAGGTCGACGTTATTCTGCCGCCCCTCGGCGAGGTACTTCTGCGCCATGCGGCGGATAGTGTCAGCCTTGTAGATGATGTAGTAGCCGCCGTAGCCTTCGTCGTAGCGGTAGATGGGGAAATCGGCGCGCATGACGACGCCGAAGACAAGGTGCCGGTCCTCGTCGGCTATCGCGTAGCGCTGGACCTTGCGCTGCTCGCCCGCGAAGGCGAGGAAGTCCGACATGACGGCGGGATCGTCCACGAGGGAAATCCGCAGCATGCCGGTATCCTCCGAATCGACGAGAGCCTCGAAGACGGGCAGTCCGTTGATATTTGCCATAGTTATCGTTTTACGTTAAATAGAGAATCACCCCCGGCTGGAAAGAAGGCCGTCAGAAGGTCGCCTCCTCGACGGTCGTCCGGCGCTCCTCCAGGCTGGCCTCGATGTCGCTGGCGACGATGTAGACGCGCTGCTTCTTGGCGATGTTCTCCATCCGCATCTCCTCGCTGTTGGAGGCGATGGAGCGGACGGACGTCATCTGCGGCGTGAAGGCCGGAGCGCTCACGGCTGCGCCTGCGCTGCCGCTGCCGCCTGCGCCTTCTATCTGCGTGGACTTCATCTTCGCTATCTGCGCCACGCCTGCCGCCGTGATGGCCGCGGCCTGCGCCGCGCCGACGATGGCACCGGCGGGCGGGGGGATGGTCTCCACCGCCTGCATATAAGCGCCGATGGCGCCGCTGATCGTGTCGATGGTGGCGGACGCCACCCGCAGCGCCTTCACCCGTGCGGCGCTCTTTGCGCTGTCGCCCGCGCTCGCCTCGTAGGCGTCCGCGAGGCTGGAGAGAAGGGAGGACGTCGTGGCGACCGCCTGCTTCATGAGGTCGGCGCGGGCCTTCTCCTTGTTCCGCTCATCCTCCAGTTCCTTCTGGTGCGTGTTGAACCAGATCTCGTACTCCGCGTCGGCGATCTGCTGCTGCGCGTCCAGCCACTCCTGCGGGTCGGTCGTCTCCTCGGCGTATAGCTTCAGCAGCTCGATGCGCTTGCGCAGTCCCTCCTGCTCTATCTTGTAGAGCTCGTCGGCGCGCTCCTGCGCGTCCTCGATCTCCAAGGCCGCAAGGTCGCGGCGCCGCTTGGTCGCCTCGTCAATGTCCGCGAGCCCGCTGCTGCCCTTCTTCCCTCCGCCGGACGCGGCGGCGGTGATGGGGTCGATGGTGATGTCGGTGTCTCCTATCTCCGCCTCGATGGCTTCGGCCAGCTCGTCGGCGATGTCCTTCCCGGCTGCGCGGGCTTCCGCCTTCGCCTTCGGCGTGCGGCTCTTGGCACCGGCGATGAGGGTGTCGGCGAAAGCCTGCCCTGTCTGGAAGTTCGCCTTGAAGGAGGCGCCGTTCTTCATCTCCTGCCCGAAGGCGCGGGCGGCGTTGCCGAGCCCCTTCACGCCTTCGTCCTGGAAGACCTTGACGGCGGCGATGACAGCCTTGAAGGGAGAAATGACGAACTGCGCGATGGCGTTGCCGACGCCGACCACGCCCTGGATGACCTTCTGAATGAGTCCGTTGCTACTGACGAAGGCCACCACTTTGTCGATGACCTCGGCGAGGATGTCCACGACCTTGTCCAGAAGGGCGGAGAAGAAGTCCATGACGGGTTGCAGGGCGTCCATCGCCTTCTTCACGGCCTGCGTGGCGCCCTCGTCCTCCTTCAGCGCCCCGGCCAGCTTGACGGCGAGGGTGGCGACGATGCCGATGGTAGCCATGACGGGAGAGGCGGCGAGCGCGTCGAAGCCTCCCTTCAGTCCTTCGGCGTTGCCCTGGGCGATCTTGAATCCCTTTCCGAGCGCGTCGATGCCTCCGGCCAGCCCCTTGAAGGCGCTCTGGTAGTTGCCGACGTTGCGCTGGTAGTTGCCCTGCAAGGCGTCCATCTCCTTCAGCTTGTCGTTCACGGCGTTCACCTGACCGGCCAGCTCCTTGAAACGGGCGGCGCCCGCCTCCGTGGAGACGTCCGTGGCACGCAGCTCCTCCTTCAGGGCGGCCATGCGGTGGACGAGGCCGTTGTAACTCTGCGCCGCGCCCGTGGCCGCGCTCGTCACGTCCTGAAGTCCGCCGGACGTGGCGTACATCGCGTCCTTCAGGGCGTTCTGGTTGACCTTCAGGGCGGCGAGGGTGTCCTGGTACTCCTTGCTGCCGATGTTCGCCGCGGAGAGCTGCTCCTTCAGGCCCTTGATGTTGTCGCGCAGCTGCGCCACCGTCTGCACCTGCTCGATGCTGACTATCTCGATTGTTTCTTGCTTTGCCATGTGTTAGTCGTATTTGGTCCTCGATTCGATATAGCCCAGGGTGTCGAGCGCCTGCCCGTAGGCCCGCGCGTCGCGCACCTGGACGAACTCGCAGTCCGTGAGGTCGTCGGTCGTTACGGAATAGTTATTTATCTTCGAGAGCACCCAGCCGGTGTTTCGCCAAAAGAAGAAGCGGCGCTGGAGCTGCGGCCCGACTTGCAGGCCGGCGAGGTTGACCTTCGCCCGCATGACCTTCGTGTCGGCGTTGTAGCGGTCCGCGATGAAGTCATCCCAGACGCGCCCGAAGATGTTGCCGTAGTAGTCCTCGTTGTTGATCTCCGGGGAGCCGTACTCCGCGAGGATGTCGAACTCCAGCGACGACTGGATGGTGCTGCCGCTGACGATGAGGCGCGAGAAGACCGGCACCGCCACGCCGGCAGCCGTCCCGGGCGTCAAGTCCCAGCACGGCTTGCCGTTGTTGATGCGGTTCATCGCCTCCGAATCGTCCGATACCTTGAAGTAGGGGTAGTTCACCGTGCCGGTGCGCCAGCAGAGCACGTCCGCCCCGTCGAGGGCCTTGTTCGCCTCGTCCGCGAACTGGAGCTTCAGCGCGCCCGGACGGTCGTAGCCGTAGTACGTCTCGTTGAAGTACTCCGCCGTGGCCGTAGCCGCGACCGTGGGGACGGGGAAGTCGACCGCGCTGCCGGATGCGTTCCAGAGCGCGTAGGTGATGCCCGTGTCCATGAAGACAGCCGGGCGGAAGGAGCCGCCTGCGAAAAGGGTGAGGAAGTAGCGCCGCTGCGCGAGGACCGTTGCCGCCGCACGCAGGATGACCTTGTCGAAGACGTTCACCACCTCCTTCGTCGTCTCGTCCCGCGTCGGCATGGTATAGACGCCGTAGTCCGTGCCCCATATCTGCTTGTAGAGCTTCGCGAACTGCCCTTGCACGATGTCCAGCGAGAAACGGTAGAAGCGCGCGTCGATGGTCGTGGGGGTGATCTCCACCGTGGAAGGGTCGAGCCGCTTGGTGAGGTTGACCTGCGAGCGGTCGTAGGCTTCCGAGCGCTTGCAGATCGTCACCTTGCCGGTGGTGGCGTCGGGGATGAGGTAGAGCCCGAACAGCTTGCAGAGGGAGAGCAGGTAGTCCGCCGGCGTATGCTCGGACGTGAGGAGCATCTGCTTCGTCACCGTCACGCCGCTGCGCATAGTCGCCGTCTCGGACACGAAGGAGGCGGAGATGGCATTGAAGTAGGCGCCGGACGTGGGGAATGCTCCGCCAGCGAAGAGGGTGAGGTTGCTCCTCGCCGATACACCCGTGATCGTCTGCACGCCGCCCACGTCATTGAACGTGACGAGGAACGACGAGGCGTAGATGTTGACCTGGTTGATGTCCGGCCCTTCCACCAGCAGGCTGAGGTCCTGCATGAGCTCGAAGGGCGAGGAGGTATTCGCCGGGTCGATTCTCTGGAAGATGGACATATTCACCCCCTCCAGCGGCGCGCTCTCCCGCGGTGCGTATCCGCACATGGCGGCGATGTACTGCTCCGGCGTCTGGAAGGAGCCCGACGAAGTGAAGATCGTGGAGTAGTAGACAGCGAGGGCTGGGGAGACCCCGACGATGTTGCCGCCGCCGTCGCGCCCGACTGCCTGGATGAAGACGACACTCATCTGCCGGACGCCGCCGGTTTCGGTGGATATGGCGGTGGCGGGGGAAGGCGCCGTGCCCGACGTCTCGGAGAAGCGCAGCCGGGCGGTGATCTGCCCCGTCACCATCGCGCCGGACGGAGCCTCGCCGAGGGTGTAGTAGGCTATCTCGTCGTTTGATTGCATATCCTGCCACCACGCCTGCGCGTTGCTGCTGACTTCCGTGCGGATGGATGTCGTCACGACCTCCGGCAGAAGGGGGAGGGTGATCCAGGTGTTAATGTACGGCCACGAGCCGTCCGTCAGGGAGGATATGTCGACGTCGAAGCCGCCGTTGTTGCGCGGGTTGGCGATGGCGGCGAGGAAGGCCCGCACGGAGAGCACCGGGCGCTGGAGGTAGGAGCGCAGGTCCTTCACGTCCCATTCGTCGTGCTTCTGGCCGAGGCTGACGAGGCAGCGCCCCTCGCGGGTGCGGTAGGTGAGCCCGTCCTGGCTCCGCGCCGCCAGCAGGCCCACGGCCTCCGGCGCGACGACCCCCTTGTCCGCGACGAAGTCGCCCTCCGGGATGCCGTTGAGCGCAGGGGCGAAGTTGATGACCTTCCAGATGGAGTCGACGGTGCCGGCGTCCGGGTTGATGTCCCACGCCGCCTGCACCGCCGCCGCGTTGATTGTGAAGTCTAGCTCCGCCGGCGAGTTGCGCAGGTAGTAGAGGTCGGCCAGCGAGCGCTTCATGCCGCCGACGCCGACGGAGAGCCCGGAGAGGAACATCCCGATGGAGCCGAAAAGGGTGACCTTGTAGACGGCGTCGCCGCCGCTCCCGGTGATGCTGTTGAGCTTGACGTAGCCGCTCTCGATGACCTCGCCCGCGTCCGTTCTCAGGACGAAGCCGTTACCGTTGATTGGATTGAAGCTCGTTCCGCTGAAGTAGTTGATCGTGCGGTCAGGCCGCCAGTATTCCTGGAAGAATCGGTTGTTCGCAGGCGTGCCCGGCAGGTCCACCTGCCAGGAGTGGCTGTTCTGCACGGCGGTGATGTCGCCGAGGTCGTCCTTCGCAAAGTTGAGCAGGATGAAGGAGCTGTCGGAGAGGTCTATCTCCTGCTCGTTGATGTAAAGCTGCACCCTCCGTCTCATCGCGCCTGCCTCCTCTGCGCTACGCGCACGTTGATCTCGTAGACGGGCATCTGGGCGGAACCGGCCCCGCGGCGGACGTAGCTGACGTCCGTGTCCGTGATAATGACGGGCAGGGTCGTCTCGCCGTAGCGGGCGAGGTACGCCATAGGCGTGCGGAAAAGGCCGGAGCGCTCCAGCGCCTTCGCCTCCGCCCCCGTGAGCGGCGCGGTGTGGAGGGAGAAGCGCTTCGTGACGTTCGTGACTATCTCCATCTCGTCGCGCCATACGCCCACGCTTGGATAGCCGAGGTAGCCGTATGTCTTGCGGTCGAGCGCGTCGCCGTCCACGACCGCGCCTTCGATGGGGATGGCGGACCAGCCGCCCTGGGCGTTGACATAGTAGAGGACGGCGTTGCAGCAGTCGATGACGTCGACCGGGTCCGCCGCCGTGGAATGCGGGCGGAAGGACTTGCAGCCGATGGAGGCGATGTCGAACCACGACGTCCCGGCTGCGCCTGCGTGCGTCCGTGTGGAAGACGTGCCCGTCCCTCCCGCGCCGTCGTAGGCGTAGATGCGCATCGTCCTGCTCGTCGTGTCTACGTTCGAGACGGGCGCCCACGCCCAGCCGGGAAGGCGGGCGATGGGGTAGTCGTAGACGATCGTCTGGTCGGTGGTGAGGTAGTCCCAGCAGTCACCGATGACGAACTGCGCGACGTTCTCCCACGACGAGGAGTCAATCGCGGCGCTCTGCACGATGAAGTTGAGCGCGCTGTCCTCGGAGTTGAAGCCGGACGCGCTGGGGAAGTTATGGGAGAGGAAGTCCGCGACGATGTCGGTGATGTTGACGCGTATCGCGGTATCCTCCGACGGCGCCTTCCGCGCGATGCCCGTATAGACGGATGTACCCCCGCGCAGGACGCGGAACTGCACACGCGTGACGCCTGACGCGACGGGAAGGTCGGCGATTGCCTGGTACCAAATGCTTCTGCTTGCCATGTTCGCTATTTTCATCAAATAGCGAAGCGGCGGTCTGCGTTGTCGAGCCTACCTGGTGACGATGGCCGTGAGCCACGCCCGCACGTCCTCGACGAGCGCCTCGCGGATGCGCTGCTCCCAGCGGGCGACCGTCTCGTCGCGCGCCTCCTCGAAGTCGTGCGTGCCCGTCGTGCCCTCGCGCGCTATCTTGCGCCCGATAAGGTAGGCGAGCTGGTTGGGCGTGGGAAGGCGCCCGTCCCTGCCGGGGCGGGGTAGCACGGGCTTGTAACTGATCCACGAGCGGATGGCGTCCACGGGCGGCCAGTGTGGCTTGGTGCCGTTCTCCAGGTACTTCCAATAGTCGTTCAAGTCCATAACGACCTTGTAGGACTTGTCGTCCACGACCACCCGCGTCTCAATACTGTTGATGAGGTGGTCCGGGCGCGTGGCGTGCCCGCTCTCGCGGAGGTTGTTCTTGTACTGCTCGGCCACCTCCCTGCCGAGCTCCTCCAGCACCTGCGTGAGGTGCGGCGTGCCGAATAGTTCTGCCATGTCAGTGCGTCTTCTTCCATTGTTCTATCTGCTCCTTCTCGAAGTCCGCCTTGTCCTTCGCGTAGCATATCACGTTGAGGAACTCCGTGGCTGGCTTGCCGAAGACCTCGTCCCAGCTGACGCCCATCGTCTTCGCCACGAGGTCAACGTTTGCGATCCATCCCCAGCGCTCTACGAAAGGCGGAGCAGGATCTCCTTCAGCCGCGCCGCCTCCGTCCGTATCTTCGCCGTCCGCTCCCTGCTGGCCTTCGCCCTTCCTAAAGAGCGCAGGGTACGAATCATTGACCGCGCCGAGCGCCTCAAAAAAAAAGCCGTCAGGTCGAAGACCGCCTCCGTCGAGAGGTGGTCCGCCACTGCCTGCTGCACCTGCCGGACGTCGTAGCCTTCGCCGTAGGGCTGGCCCTTCGGAACGAGGAAGACGGAGAGCAGGGGGATGATGCCCTCCTCGCCCTGGTCCATGAAGGTCTGCGCGTCGATGTACTGCGCCGTCGTCATCTTCTCCATGTCCTGCACGGCGAGCTCCAGCCCCGCCAGCCGGTAGACCTTCGCCGGGCGGCGGCGCCGGTCCTCCTCGATCGGGTGGGCGAGGAACTCCGCCGCCGCCACGCCCTTCTTGTAGTCCGCGATGGGCAGGCGCAGCACCTCGTCGGGCGTGAGCCCGGAGAGCTCCGCGATGGTGCGGACCTGCTTGTCTATCTCCTCCAGCTGCTCGTCGCGGACGATGCGCTGGATGCGCAGCCACCCGCCGATGGGCAGCGCGCCGTAGTTGCTAATGATGTCTGACATTGCCTATGCTGATGTTATAAGTCCCATGTCCGGCCTTCTTGCCGAACTTACTGAAAAGGGCGTAGCGCATGGCGTCGAGCAGGTGATCCCAGCCGTCTATCGGCACGTTGAGCATCCTGCCGTCGCGGTCCTTCGCCCATGTGTAGTTTCGCAGCTCCTTGATGAGGTTGAGGCTGTCCTTCGTCACCTTCAGCTTCCATCCCTTCACCCATTGAATCTGGTAGACGCGCTTGTCGGACTTGACCGGGGCATCCTTGTCGCTGGGGATGATGCGGAAGCCTGCGTTGCCGATCTCTGCGATGCTCTTTGGCTCGGCGCAGTCGGCGTAGATCTCCGTCGTGCGGCTGACTCCGTCCGCCTTCAGGTCGGCGACGATATCCGAGTTCAGCATCCGCGTGCGGTAGCAGCGCTCCTGGACGTAGGCGATCTTCCTGCCAGTATCGGCGAGGATGCGCACGCGGGCGGTCGGGTCGTTCGTGAAGCCGAAGTCAAGGCCCTGCACCTCGATGAGTCCCTGCGGGTCGGGCATGGCGTCTATCTGCTCGAACTCGTAGACGAGCCCTTCCAGGGTTCCGATCTCGCCCTTGCCGTAGACCTTCCACCACGTCTCGTCGTGCTTGTTCGCCTCGATCTCCGCCACCTGCTCCGGGGGAAGGTAGGGGTTGTCCTTGTAGGTGGAATGGATGGTCACGCAGTCGTCGCGCAGCTCCGTCACCTCGTTCGCCCAGAAGGACGCAACTGGATTGTAGTCGATGATTATGAGCCCACGGGTGCGGATGAAAAGCTGGCGCGCCGTCTCGTAGTCGATGCTCTGCACCTCATTGAGGAATAGCCGGTCACGGGCCGGGCCGTGGACCTTGCCGGGGGCGTCCGCGCTGAAGAACTCGATGATGGAGCCGGACGGGCAGGTGTAGGTGGAGTCGCTCTTGCTCCAGCGCTCCTCCTCCCAGCGGTCGCCGAGCATTTCGCGGAAGTCGCGGATGGCCCCGCGCTTCAGGTGGGGGAACGTCTCGCTGACGACGGACGTGATCGTCGGCACCTCGTCACGGCAGGCGAGCTTGTAGAGGTAACGCAGCGCGGCGAAGGTCTTGCCGGAGCGCGTGCCGCCCCGGCTGGAGACGATGCGTCCCGTCTCGCGCGCCGCCTTCTGCAAGCGCTCGTAGACCGGCGTCTCGTACTCCGGCGATCCGTATGCCGGTGCCTGCGTCACTTCTTCTTCGCCCACTTGTCAAGGCTCGCCATTTCCTCGGCGGTAACGACGAGCGGCTGGTCGGCCTTGACCGCCACCTGCTGCACCATTTCACCGAGGAGGTCGGCGATGAACTTGGCCGCCTTCGTGTTGCCCTTCGTGGCCTGCGCCATTTGCGCCGCGACGATGGCTCCGAGGGTGGTCGTGTCCATCGCCTTGCCGTCCGGCGTCTTTATCGTGACGGGGATGTCGCCCAGGGCGATGGCCCACTCGCGCATGGTCCTGCGCTCTCGCGCCTGCTGGCCGCGGGCCTTGCCGCCTTTGACTCGGAGCTCGTGCGCCACGTCCGGCGGCTGCTCCGTCAGTGGGATGAGGTTGTCTTGCCGTTTTGCCATAGTTGTTATTTCTTTCTCAAAACGATAATCTTCTCGTTGTCCGCGTCTTCGTCATCATTGCCGTGCAGCGCTGAATTGGTGCCGCCTCCAAGCGGTCGGACGTCCTCGACGACAAAGCCGGCCGCCGCGGCGAGGCGCTTCCCGTCCTCGAGGAGAGGGTAGGTCTGACTGCCGACCTGTAAGATGAAGACGCCGTCCGCCTTCAGGTGCGCGTATGTCTTCAAGATGAGCGGGCGGTAGAACCCGTCCACCCACGCGCCATATTTTGGATAGCGCTCGTGAGCCTGCCCTTCTCCGTGGTACTGTTCGACGTCGAAGTACGGCGGGGACGTGATAGCCATATCGAAGATGCGGTCGCCGAGGTCCGCGTCCTCGTATGGTGCCATAATGAACTCCGCAGACGTGCCGGCGCAGTACTGCGAGAAGGCGGCATACTCGCGCTCCACTCCCGCGTGCGCTTCCGGCGAAGGGTCGACACCGACGTACAGCCCGACATCTGCCATCATCGCGCCGCATAGCCGACCGCCCCATCCATGGCACGGGTCAAGGATAGCCGCACCGGCGCCGGCGAATTCTTCAATGAGCGACCGGGCGGTGTTCGCCGGGAAGTCCATCGGCATCCGTGCCGCCCCGAAAGGATACGATCCTTTGAGGAGGAGGAGGAGGAGGAGGAGGCCGTCGCTGGTGAGGGTCCGCAGGCCCGCGATGCCTGCGTCCGTCTTTCCGTCTGCGATGAGTCTCATCTGCGTATAAGGGGATTTTTTATTGGCGGACGTGTACAGCCGCTCCGGGCAGAAGTACAAAGACAACCATTGTGGATAGTGCTCGCCGTAGTATTTCGCCCGTATGAATTTCGCCCTTGTGAGCCCCTCCGTGAGAAAGGTAGAGAGGAAGCCGTTCCGCATCCCGCAGTCGATCTGCGAGAGCGCCTCGCGGACGTTGTCGCGCATCGCGTCGTTGAGCATCGCCTCCACCTTCGGGTCTTCCTCGGCGGCGGCCTTCTCCGGCTTGCTTTCCTTCCCGCCATCGCCTTCTCCGTCGCCGATGTGCTCCACATCCCACGCGGGCACGCCCCACTCCGGCAGCGGCAGGTCGCTCCACTCGTTCCCCAGCGCATCGTAGTCCCACGCGCCGAAGGAGCCGTTGTCCTTGATGACGATCTCCTTCAGCTTGTCCACGGGCGTCTCGCTCGGCAGGATGTAGCAGGGCACCGTCACCATCTTGTTCCGCCGCGCCCCTTCGCTGCGCAGGTTGCCGCCGAGGATAACGTAACAGTCGTCCGCGCCGGGTACGGAGTACGGCAGCACGATGATGGGCCGGGCGGCAAAGAGCTCCGGAGTCTCCTTCAGGCTGCGGGCGATCCGCTTGATGTCGCCCTCCGTCCATTGTCTCGGATTGCCCGGCAGGCCGGGCACCTGCCCGGTGTTCGGCTGGAGGCATTTCAGCGGCAGCCACTTCACTTCGTTGCTTTGCATTGTTAAATGGTTTTATTTTTTACTTTCTGGGTCTTGGTGGTGCGGTTGGCCGTCCTTTGCTCCTTCTTTGCAGCCTGCTGGGAGAAATAAAGCCGCCCGGTATCGACGAGCAGACGCAGCACGCAGGCGCCGCAGGAGTAGTTGCGGGAGGTCCGCTGGTCCGTCGCCGCCTCGTAGATCTCGGCGATGCGCTCCAGAGCCACCCGTCCGGGGTTGCTGGCCCAGCTGGCGTTGACCGCCGTGTGGAATAGCCGTTCCCACTGGGAGAGCTCCTTCATTTCATTGTCCGTGAATTGTCTCATATCTTCCTGATTCGTTTGTTCAGTTCCTTCCACCATTTGGCGACGGTTGGGTAGAGACGCGGGTGGTCGATGGCCCACTCCGCCTGCCTGCGGGCGTTGTATGCCGTGGCGTGGTTGACGCCGAGCAGGGTCGCCGTCCCGTTGCCGGAGTAGCCGTCCAGGTGCATCCGCTGGTGGATGAGCGCGCGGGCGTAGAAGTACTTCCGCGTGCGGTTCACCCTCGGCAGCGGTTCGCCGGTGATCTCCTCCATCGCCGCCCAGCATTCGGCCAGACGGTCCTCGCGGCGGATGCCGCGCACGATGTCGGTCGTCACTACGTTCATCGCTCCACCCTTTGCATGATTGTACGGATCGCCTTGTAGGCCGTCTCCCTGACGAGCAGGGCGAGCTGGCCCAGCGGGCCGGAGAGGAAAGCCAGCGCGGCGCAGTAGGCGACGACAGGCAGGGAGAGCCGCCCGGAGCAGAGCGCCCAGACGAGGCACGTCCACCAGGTCGCGCACTGCCCGCAGTCGAAGGGCGGGAGGGGGCGCAGCCGGGACGGGGAGACGCCGAGGAGCCGGGCCACGGAAGCCCGCCAGCTCTGCGTGAAGCCGGAGAGGTCGACAATGTAGACGACCACCACGGCGACGAGGAACAAGTTAACGTAGATGCTCATAGTCTTTGTACATTTTCAAAATCTGCCGCTTGATGCGGTTGACCTCCTTGCGGACGGTCGTATGGGAGAGTCCGAACCGTCGCCCCAGCGCCCGCGTGCTCTGGCAGTCCGCATACAACGTGATGATGATGCGGTCCGGCGCCGGCAGCCGGTTGGCGATGATGTCCTTCAGGCGGTGCAGCCGCTCCGGCTCGTCGGAAAAGATGCTGCCGTCGTAGGCGTAGTCCGGCGCTATCTCCCGGTAGCGGTGTATCTCGCGTCGTTCATTCATCGCGCAGGTCCTCCAGGATGTCACTGGTTATCGGCAGGTGCTGCCGCTCACGGCGGAAGGCTTTGTGGAAGGCGCTGTGATTGCTCCAGTACTGGTTGCTCGCAACGCGTACGATGAAGAAGCGCAGGGCGTCGCTCTCGTAGAGGTCGACGATCTTGTCCTCGTCGTAGGTGAGCAGGACGAGGTAGACCATCTGCGCGAGGTCGCGTAGGTCTTCGTCCAGCGGGCGGCGGGCCACCCGGCAGACGATCCGCTCCACCTCCTCGCCGCGGGCGAGCGCTTCCACTATCTCCTTCCGTGTCATCTATCCTTAAATAGCGCCGGCCCTCCTTCCGTCAGCGACCGTATACCAGCATCGCCGCGTCGCGGGCGTGGTTGGACGTCCTTCCCTTCCACCCGGTTAGCCTTGCGAAGGCCTCCGCCGAGAGCTTCGTCATCCCTGCGCGGGGCGCCTGGGCGACGTAGTCCACGCCGAGGTCCTTCAGGAAGTCCTCCCAAATCGTGCAGTCCCGCTTCACGGAACCGGCGCCCATGAGCCGCCCGCGGTACTCGCTGGCGTTCTTCTCGCTGGGCAGCCAGCGGCGCTTGCGCGCGTCCTCGAAGACGACCTTGACCGGGATGCCGTTCGCCTGGGCCACTTCGACGAAGGAGGCGACCATCTGGAGCGCGCGGTGGATCTGCACCGTGGTGACCTCGACCAGCTGCGCGCCGTCGTACATCGCCACGCCGGTGTGCTCTCCGGGGTCTATTCCCGCCCAGTACATACGCGGAACGATTCGCTCGTGATGACGTCGTTCAGCGGGACGCCCTTGCCGCTCTGCTTGTCGACGATGACAAAGAGGCCGGCGGCGCTTTTCGCCACCTGACCCTTCACCTCGCCGGACTTCCCACTCCAGCTGACGAGGTCGCCGGTCCGCACCGTCATTCCTCGCCCTCCTTCTTCTCGTCGACGGAAAAGAGGATGGCGATGGACCGGTCGGCGATGTCCTTCGCCAGGGCGGTCACCTTATCGGCGTAGTACTTGCCGTCGGCCTCGACGGGGTTCGCCTGGATGATGTTCGCCAGCGCCATCTGATAGATGCTGTTGCGCTGCTGCGCGATGTAGCGGAGCACCTGCTCCTTCTTCTGCTCCTCGGTGAGGGGCGCGGGCGCGACGGGGCGCGCGGGTTTCATTGACTTGCTTGCCATAGTTGTTATTTGTTGTTGGTTGGTGTCTTTTGTAGCCTCGGCCAGTAGCCAGCCGGATATGCCGCCCAGGATAATTCCGAGCACAAGCACGGCGGAATAGCCGACCTTCTCGAAGACTTCGAGGTCTTCCCAGTCGACAAGGTTGACGACCGCGATCGTGAGAGTAAGAACGGCGCAAAACGCCGAGACGAGAATCCAAAAAGCTGTCATATCGCTGTGTGTTTTGGTTGTTTTTGGCCTCCCGCCCGGATTCGGACCGGGATCTCCGCTGCCCCGCCAAAGTCGGCCTGCTTACGGGCGCGGCGATTATACCCTTATACCACGGGAGGCTGGTTATCAATGGGTTTCAGTCGTCCGATTTTTTCGGACATCTGCACCCGGTGGTCTATCGTTTGTCTATATAGTCGCTTATCTTGTCAAGACTGGAAGAGGCGAAGAGCCGCGTCCAGAGCTCGCGCCCTTCCTGCGTCTCATCCCGGCGGAAGAGCACGTAGTACGGCACCGACGTCGTCTTGTCCGCCACGAGCTTCCAGACGGTGCTCCCCTCCTGGGCCATCCACTTGACGATGTAGCCGTCGCTGTTCTTGCAGTCCCTGACGAAGAGGATGCCGCCGAGGGTTATGATTCCGAGCTCTTTCATATCTCCACCTCCTGCACCTTCGCCAGCTTTCCCTTGTATCCCCGCCTGCGGAGCTCCTCCAGCAGGGCCGCGTCGGAGTAGGGAAGTGCCTTCTCTGTGTCGCAATCCTGCGCAAACAAGTAGAAGGCATTGCCGAGATCATCGACGAACTTCTGCCCGACGGAGCCGAGACGCCTCTCCACAAGGATGGGTACGACGTTTTTGCCGTCGCGTTTAAGGTCAGCCGCTGCTGCGAAGATCTCCCGGCAGAATGGGACAGCCCACTCCGCCTTGATGACCTGTTCTATGTCCTCCTCCTTCCCTGGAAGCATCCCCCAGAGAGCGAGCCCGGCCATTTTGAAGTCGGTAAGGTAGCGGCTGAGTTGCGCTATCTCTACGCGCTTCGCGTTTGCCACTTCATCGGACGTGACGACGAGACCAGGGTTCTCTACCTTCACGGCCTTCTTCCGCGCGATGCCGATGCGGGCCTTCTCTGCCCGGCAGGCCTTGCATACCTTGTCCCGCTTGCCGTAACGGCGGCGCTGGAAGTCCTCCAGCGGAAGGGTGCGGCCGCATTCCTTGCAGACCTGGGTGCCGGTTTCCGCCACCGGCTGGGCGTTCGTGTTTTCTTCCATCGTTGTGTCCTTTTCAGTTGTGAAACATTCGCGATTTGCAAAGAAGGCGACCTCCCTGCCCGTCTTCCCGCAGGTGCTCTCCAGCTTGCGGAAGGAGTACCAGGCGCAGTTGCCGCAGATCCTCTGCGTGTCCTGCTGCCCGGTCATGTCCTCCGGGAGCTCGTCCGCCAGGAGGATGTTCAGGCGGTCGCCCTTGTTCTCGTACTGCGCCATCGTCAGAACGGCAGGTCTTCCATCCCTTCCTTCTTCACGTCGCCCACCAGCGCCCCCTGCTGCGGGTGCATCCGCGTGTAGGCGTCGCGGACATCGTCAATGCGCAGCAGGGTCACGTCCGTGTACCAGCGGTCTTTCCACTCTCGGCTGCTCACCGAATAGACGACGTCCACATGGTCGCCGACCTCCATCCTGGCGATGGCGTCGATCGCGCCGTCCGTGACCGCGTACATCGCCACGCGGCGCAGGTAGGTATTGTCCAGGAACTCGACCACCACCTGCTGCTTGCTCATCGTCCTGCCGGACTTCGTGGTGATGTCCTCCACCGGGCCGATGCTGTAAATTGTTCCTCTTTCTTTCATAACTTACTGATATTAAATTATTTAACTTGTTTCATCATTTGCCCGGCATACGCCGCCTTGATGGTGGCGAGCTGGTCCGGGGTGATGGGGCGGACGGCTTCGAGCTTCGCCCCGTCGTTCTTCGCGTAGCGTACGATGGCGCGGTAGAGGGTCGCCACGTTCACGCCGTAGAGGTCCTCCGTCAGGACCGCCCGCCGGACGGCGAAGGCGATCTCCGGGAGGGTGATCTCCGGCAGGCCGCAGCCGTGGGTGTCCGCCAGCATTTCGCCCAGCAGGGCGGCGGCGGTGAAGCGGACGAAGCTCTCGTCGGCCTTCTGCCCGCGGTAGAGCATCGCCTGCGTGATGAGCCGGTAGAGCGCCGCGGTGGCTTCCGCCTCCGGGATGTCCCGAAGGCGCGGGAAGGTGGCGGCGTCCTTGCGGATGCGCAGCAGGTCCGCCTCCAGGGGCGCGGAGATCGCGCTGTTAATATTCGTCAGTTTGTTGTCCATAGATCTGCTCGTGATAGTTGCTGCCGGTGAGGTTGTCGAGGACCCTCATGTTGTGCTCGAAGACGGACTCCTCCTTCCGTTCCCGGCGCTGCGCCTTGCGATCCTCGTGCTGGCGCTTCTCCCAGGTGATCACGGCCTGCCGCCAGTCGCGCATGGGGTTGCGCCCGACCTTCCAGCCGTTGCTCTCGTAGAAGGCGACGAAGGCCTCAGCGTCGACGGTGTTGTTGCGGTCGCGGCAGTACTGCGCCACATCGTCCACCGAAGGCTTGACGAAGCGCTGGGGAGCGCCCTCTCTTGTTTTGGTATCGTCTTGATTTGAGATATTATCTCTATTTTGATATTTATCTCTATTTATATCATCCCCCTTTTCCGAAGTATGGTTTTTCCGAAGTATGGGATTTCCATCATGTGGATTTTCCGAAGGATGGTTTTTCGAGAGGATGGACGAATAGGTCGTGCAGAGGTCGGTCCGTTCTTCGTCTGGGAAGGGCGTGCTGCCGACGTGATAGTCGAAGCCCGTGAAGCGCCCGTCCTCGCCCTTCGTGCGGACGCGCTTCAGGTAGCCCGCGCGTTCCATGATTGACAAGGCCGTGCGTATCTTTGTGTCCGAGACACCGAAGGCTTTGCCGAGGCCCTTCACGTTCATGTCCCACTCCTTGCCGAGGACGAGGATCTTGACGTAGATGCCCAGGGTCAGCGGGTCGACGGAGCGGTCGAAGATGATGCCTTTGCTCACCTTCTGGAAGTTGTCTTCCGGCTCGATGACTTTGATGTTTCCTGCCATAGTTGAACAAATAAGGCCCCCATTTCGGGAACGGTCAGCACCCCGTTCCCTACTCTGAAGGCCTGTTATGCGTCTATTTCCCGCGTGTGCTGCCGCGTTCATTATGGAATAGAAAAACGTCATTACTTGGAAGCAAGTTTCTCCGGCCAGCGGCCTGCTACTCTCATTTCGCTAACCTTGTTCTCCACGGCCTTCGCCGTGCGGTCCAGCCCGGCGGCGATGGTGTCGTAGTTCAGTCCCCGCGCCACTCCGGCGATGAGGTCGCTCTCGTCGCGCTCCGTCCAGCGGCGGCTGCCCTTCACCTTCTTGAACTTAGGCAGGGCAGGCTCCGCCTGCATTTCCACGACACCGGGCGCTGCGGGTTGTCCGCAGAGCTTCGCCTTGATCTCGGAGAGGTCGCGGGCTATCGCCTGCACCGCCTCCAGGATGTTCTGGTATTCAAAAAGATCTCCCATGACTACTCCTCCTTGCTTGCCCTGGGTTTCAGGAACTTCACAGTCTGCTTCGTCTCGACCCCGATGAGGGTCAGGTCCTCGTCGCGCAGTCCGACCTCCGTAGCCTTCGCCCCGCTGGCGGAGAGGGTGACGGTGACGTAGTCCGGCACGCCGGCGGCGCGGATGGCGTTCTCCACCGTGGCGGCGTAGCGCTCGCGCAGCTGCTCCTTGTCCACGACGTAGGAGCGGCTGACGTAGGGCGTGAAGGAGTAGCAGGTGCCCTTCGCCTTCTCGATACCCGCGGCGGCGCAAGCCTCGTAGATGAGGCCCTTGATGTAGTCGATCGTGCGGTCCGTCGCTTCCATCTGCCGGGCGATGGAGTCCTTCTCGGCCTTCAGCGCCTTCTTCGCGTCCTCCTTCGATTTGAGCCAGCGGCCCAGGGCGTCGATGCCCTCGCCCTCCAGCATGTCCTGCATTGCGGTCTTGTCGACCTCCATCTGCTCCGTCTCGGCGGTGACCTCGCCGCCGTTCTCGATGTACGCCTCCTCCAGGGCGGCGGTGACCTGCCCGATGTGGGCGATCATGTCCTTGATTTCTGATACTTGCATAGCTGTGCTTGTTTATTTGTTGATGATTGGGATCTGCCTTGCGAGCTTGACGTTCTCGACGTCGTGGTCGAACTTCTCCAATTGCTCCGGCGTGGGCTTCTCATTCTTCACCCATGCCTCGCGGTAGGTGCTGCCGTCCTTCGCCTTGATGCCGAGGGCCTCCTTCTCAACGACTTTCCAGTACATCTCCTCCTTCGAGAGCTTCTGCTTCGCGGGGGCGGGTGTCTGCTCGGTTGCAGCCTTCCGGGCCGCTGCGGTCTTCCGCACGGCCTCCGGCGCCTGGTCCTTCTGCTCCTGCTGCTCCGCGTCCGGGAGATCCTCGCCGGCGTAGATGTAGAGGCCGAGGCCGTGACGTGCCGCCGCCTTCGTGAGGCTGCGCTGGATGGCCTTGTTCATGTCCATGCTCGTCACCTTCGCGACCGGGATGCTGTGGTTATTATAGTCCATGATCGGCAGGTATTCGATGTGTTCCAAGCCCTCGATCGTGACGCCGGTCTTCACCCAGCAGGTGCGCCCGTCATCGAAGTAGGGGCGTCCTTCCGGCGTCTCGTAGATCGTGTAGAAGGCGGAAGGGTAGTTCTTCTTCACCATCTGCCATGCCCACGCCCATGAGAGGTAGGTCAGGCCGTTCTTCAGCTCCGTATGCTCGTTGCAGTTGATGGCGTTCAGTGTCTCGAAGACGGACGCCTTCGCGGTGGTGGTTTTCTCGGTAGCCATTTAGATTTCCTCCTTTTCGATTGTGGGTTTGACGAGCAGCCCGCCGACGAGCAGGCCGGTGATGGCGATGGCGATGCCGGCGAGACCGTCGGACGCCAGGAGCGGGAAGGATGCGCAGAAGATAATCATGCCTGCGACCTTGCGGATGGTTGTGATTGTCCTTTTCATGATTGTTACTTGATGATTAATTGTGCCTTGACCTGATCGCGGAGCCGCAGGGCGAGGATGTCCGCCACGGCGTAGAACTTCGTCCCGGCGCGCCCGTCCTCCACCCGGCAGGGCGTGAGCCTTCCGGCGGCGACTGCGTCGGCGAAATACTTGCCGTAGACCTTGCAGGCCTGCCGCTGGGAGAGCTCTCCGGACGTGACGCCCAGGGCCTGCATCGCCAGCACGGCGCCGCGCTCGCTCGCGGTCTCGATGATTCGGTCGATTGTCATATTTCTCTGGTGATTTCGTAGGTGCGTGTCTCGCGGTCGAGGTGCACCGTGTACTTGCGTTCGAGGTCGAAGCCCAGGGCAGAGGCGTAGCCGCGCACGGTGGTGTGGCTGTATTGCCCCACCGGCACCAGCAGCCGGCTGCCCTGCTGCATTTCGATCATCATTCTTTTGAGGGATGTCTTTTCCATTATCGGAGGTTGTTCTTGAGATAGTCGAGGTCGTCTGCGGTCAGCTCTATGCTCCGGGCGACCTTGTAGAGAATCATTTCCTTGCTGCCCATGCGATCGGCTGCGCGGGCTTCCAGTTCCTTCGCCTGCCCTTCGGCGGTGTCGCGGATCTGCTCGGCGATGTCCAGCATCAGTTCGGCGTCCTCCTGCTGCTCGCGGCGGTAGATTTTGTTGCAGTCGCTGGAGTTGCGGAGCCTGCCGATCCATTCCTTCAGCAACGGGTTGCCGATCATCGGGGCGACGGCTTTGCAGTATGCGTCCTTGTCCATGAGGGTGAAGTAATAGCCCTGCTCGATGACGTCCGTGTAGTACTCGTCCGTTAAGTTGGTGATGCCGGTACGGTCTTCAAATTCTTTGCGTGCCATAACTCAAATTCATTTAATTGTTTAACTTTGTCCGTTGTTTGTTTGTGTATGCAAATTTACAAACAATTTTCAAACAAACAAATTTTTTTCAAATTTTTTTCAAGCATGGAAGAATTAAATCAGATATTCGAGGACCTGCGTGCTGCTGGGATAGTCCGTACGAAGAAGGAGTTCGCCGACGCCCTCGGCATCAATTACACCGGCCTCATCGCCGCGATGGGAGGGCAGCGCGTATCGCCATCGCTCGTAGCGAAGGCCGTCCGCTTCAGAAACGAACACCTGGAAGGCAGCGGCCCGGCAGATCTGCCGCAGTTGGACGCGAAGGAGGCGGCGCTGGACCGGCTGCTCGCAAACATGAACGACGCGCACCAGATCGCGATGAAGACCCTGGAGCAGAACGACCGGCTCATCGCCCTGCTGGAGATGGAGGCGAGGATGCGCACCGGCTTCGCGCCGGAAATCGCAGAGGGGAAAAACGCTCTGCAAACTGAGGAATAAAAAACCCGCCGCGCTTCACAGCGGGGCGGGGAAAAATATGGTCTATGAGGGAAAAAACTGTCATAAACAAATAGCGGGGGAGCATCACGCCCGCCCGTTATCTGCGTCTATGAATCACTTGTTTACCACATGAGAAATGGAAAAGAACCATCAATCTGCTCCGCCATTAAATAGCGATACCTCCGAAACTGGAAACCCCGCCCCGCTCCGCGAGGGGGACTGGGACCGCATCCTCGCGGTCATCGACTTCATGTACATAGACCGGGAGATCCCGGAGATCACCAGCTGAAAAGGTCCAGAACCTTACGGTTCGCCGCGGCGATGATGTCCCAGCTCCGCTCCGCGTAGATGTCCGTGATGGCGAAGTCGCCGACGTGGCAGAGGCACTCGTCCACCGTGGCCTTCTCCACGCCCGCCTTCCGGGCGAGGCTGGCCCACGTGTGCCGGGCTGCGTAGAACGTGAACGGCTCCACGCCCTCTGCCTCGGCCCAGCGCCGCAGGTGGTAATTGACGTTCTGCGTGCAGAGGTCCTTAGTGCTTCCCAGCCGGTGCAGCCGCGGAAGCCACCAGTCGCCGTGGCCCCAGTCCTGGAGGGCTGCGATGTGCCGTCGGACCTCCGGCTGGAGGACGACCTGCATCTGCGCGGCGTCCGCCCGCCTGGTGCGTGTCTTCCGCCGGTGGTAGCGCCACACGTCGCCGGAGAAGCGCTTGGCGTCGTAGAGGTCCGCGAGGTTCGCGCCCATGAGGGCGAAGCTCACGACGAAGGCGGCGAGGGCGTAGCGCTGCCCCTTGTCCGCCGGCTGCGCCGCGATGATCCGCTGCATGAGTTCCTCGCCCAGGTTGCGCTGCCCCTCCGACGGCGACGCCTTCACCTTGACAAGGGCGAAGGGCTGGCGGGGGATGACGATCCGGCCCTCGTCCTCGTCGTTGTACTTGACCCTCGCCGCCTGGTAGATGGCGCCCAGGCGCGCGAGGTACTTCGCCGCGGCGGTGCTGCGCTTCTTCGCCCGAGAGGTCCGCACCAGCTCGCCCGTCTGGTTGTTGCGCCGCATCCACGGCTCGGCGTTGACGTAGTCGACGAAGTCCAGCAGCATCGCGCGGGTGATGTCATTGACGTCCAGCTCGCGCCGCCCGACGAAGCGCTCCAGCGCGTTCACTGCGGTGGCGTAGTCGCGCCTGGTGCCCTCGCCCTTCGTGGCCGTGAAGCCGTCGGCGAAGGCGAAGAAGTCGAGGCGGAAGTTGTCGCCGCCGCGGATGTCGTCCTTAATGAAGCGGACGACCCGGTCGACGTCCCACTCCTCCAGGTCGAAGGGCGAGATCTTCGCCGCCGCCTCGCGCATCTGGCGGACGATCGCCTCGGCCTTGTTCAGCAGGTCGGCGGACTTGATACGCCCGCCGCGGGTGAGGTCGGCGCTGGTTGCGGAGAGGGTGGTCGGCAGTCGGCGGCTCACGCCCTTGAACGTGACGCGGATCTTCACCGGCCAGGTGCCGTCCTTCCGGCGGTTGATGACGATGGGCTTGAAGGTGACAATCATAGCAGCAGAATTTTGACAAAAATAGGACAAAATTCTGAATCATGGAAAGCCATCCATATATATGTAATGAACGGACGGCCATTTCAGCCGAGCGGATAAAATGCCGCAGGCAGGCCCCTGCGTTACATATTTGAATATCCGCCCGTAGAATTAACCATATTTTTTGAATGCGCCCCTATAATGATAGTTGCGTAATCGTTTGTAATACAATCGTTTCGCGGTGGTTATCGGCAGCGGTTCTTTTGTTTACTTTTGTAAATTTTTGACAACATCTTGACAAAAACGCACGAAAATGCCCCGCCGAAGCGGGGCTGCACAACTAAACAAAGTAAACAATTAAAGGACTTGTTCACTCCTGCAAAGGTAGTCATTTTTTCAGAACCTGCAAGAGACACCGACGGCGATGCCTGCCCCGGCGTGCATCCTGCCGGAAGGGGCGACGAGGACGGCAGGGCCAGCCGTCACTCCGAAGGACCACCGGGGTGCCGGCTCCCGGACTGTGCGGTCGATCGTGATGGTGGTCGTCTTCGGGAAGATGACAAGCGAATCGAGGCTCGCCAGGTAGCCGGTGACGACGGCCCGGTAGAGGCTGTCCTCCGCGTAGACCTTCCGCTCGATGGGGATCGCAGCCGCGACGGTGTCCCGCTCCACGGTGACGAGTCGGACCGTGTCCACCCGCTCCATCACCTTCGTGATATAAATCGGTTTATTTTTGACGATCGTGTCGAAGACGGTCAAGGTATCCACCCGGACGACTTCGCGCGGCTGGTGCGCGTCTGGGCGGCAGCCACGGCTCAGCAGGAAGCCTATGCCGAAAAAGAGAAGGAAAATGGCTGCACGCAGCAGCCAGGAGACGAGGCGCTCGCTCATACGCAGCGCCTCCCGTTCTCGTCCCGCCATACGCCGCCCAGCTTGTCGGCGCGGTTCTCCGGCCAGACGGCGTAGTAGTCCGACCGCCGTTTCCAGAAGAGCCCTATCCTGCGGCAGAGCAGGTGCACGACGGACCAGAGGCCGACCGTCAGCAGGTAGAGCCAGCCCCAGCGCAGGCTCTGACGGTGGTGCCCGTACTCGTGGGCGACCGTCACCGCGTCGTCACGTTTGACGATGATGTAATTCCCCAGCGAGATGCCGGAAGGGAACTGGCGGCAGACGCGGACCTCCGCGCCCAGGTACGGGTAGCATTTGTCGTAGCCGTACATCCACGCGAGGAAGGCCCCGCAGAGGTTCTGCGGGAGCTGCCAAAGGTAGAGAAGGACGTGTCGTATCATTGTATGGTAATGTAGATCTTCCTGCCCTGCCGGTGGGCGGGCATCAGCCAGCCGTCCATCAGCTTGTAATAGGCCGCCTGCGATTGCGTGACCGCTCCCTTGACGGAGTTCGTCCCCGGGGCGATGCACCCCAGCAGCTCGGTCGCCCGGTTAGCCGGGTGGATGCGCACGCCCTCGAATCCCTTCACCCCTTCCAGCAGGGGGACGAGGCCGGAGTACTTGCGCGCCCAGACGCGGCTGCGAAACTTCGGCGAGGGGGTGAGGGTGACGCGGTAGCGGCCCTTCGGGATCGCCGTCTCGCCACAGACCTTCTTCGCCTTGATCTCCGCGAGGCTCCACTTGTCCTTCAGGCCGCGGTCCTTGTCCTCGATCGTGTCGGAGACGTAGACCGTGTCGGCGTAGAGCCTGCCGATCGTGTAACCGGCAGACGGCGGCATGGGCAGCCGCTGGAGGGTGAGCTGAAGGTCAGGCATCGCCGCCCTTCTTGAACCGCCCGTCCGCGCCCCGTGCGGCCTTCTGCGTCTTCACGCCCAGCGCCCGGTAGAGGTCGGAGATCTGCCCCTGCATCGTCCGCAGCTGCCGCTGGTAGTCGCGCTCCATCTGCGCCTTCTCGTCGCGCAGCTGCTGCACCTCTGCGGTGAGCTCCGCTATGCGGGCGTTCTGGTCCGCGATGATGGTCTGGTAGACCTCCAGCGACTTGCGGATGTTCTCAATCTCGTCGGCCTTGACGCCGACCTCGGCCTTCGCCGCTTCCGCGGCGGCGGTGCGCTTGCTGGCCCTCCAGTTAAGGAATTGCGTCAGGCCGCCTGCACCGACCGCCGTGGCGGCATAGCTCAGAATTTCGTAAACGTCCATCGTGCCGGTTGTTTATACATTTGAGCCAGTCGCGTCTACCCAGGAGGCGCCGTTCCACCAGATAGGCTTGCCGATCGTCGTGTCAAAGAATACGAAGCCCACCTGGGTCGACGATAGTGAAGGCCTTTCGCTCGTCGCCCCGTGAGGATCGGCACCCATAACGAGACTCCTATCCGTCACCGGGAACACGGGTTGTCCGTTCTTTGTAAGTTGTACTGTATTTGCCATAGTAGTTATTCTATTTAAGTTAGTCAGTTAGGGGTTAACTATTATTTAAATAGGATAATGGACTCAACTATATCAGTCAGAACAGTAGCGCTGCTGAAATTGGTTGTATTGTCGTCGTAACGAAGGTTCAGGCTAATTGCCAAGGTAGTGGCATCTACCGTGGCAATGGCCTTCTGGTTTGCGGTCACCCAGGCAAAAGTCTGTCCCCCGTTCTCTCCACTCCATCCCTGCCAGTTGGCACCAGAAGGAGAGCCGGGAATCGGACCAGTCCCAAATACATAGTCAAAGCCGCTCTTGATGGTTAACTCAATTTTTGAATATTTCGAGATATCGACACCAATGTCGGAGAACAAGAACGCCCCCACGCAGCATCTTGTATTATTAGAAACGGCACTTGTCCCCAGAGTCGCTAATCCGCCGAGAGAGCGCTGTGGCAAGAATTTAGGAGCGACGAGGGAGGTGATGTCTAAAAATAAATCCTCTTGTATTCCATTCGCGGAGAAATCCGCACCTTTGATTATCAATGACTTTCCCATGTTAGTTGAATATTAATTGTCTGTAAATCTTTTTGAAAAGCAAATCCATACCTGCCGCATTCGGGTGAATCCCATCCACAAGATAAGTGGCGCGATTATAGACATTGATACCTGTGCATCTTGCGTCTATGTATTTAATACCAAAGAAGTCGCATGCTTCTTTTATTATCTCCACATAAAGGTCAAGGTTGGTTATAGAATAATATGATGACGTGAAGGTTGGCAGAATTACAACTATCTCCGCAATGGGGTAGGTTTTCATTAAGCGGATAAGCATTGCACGATACGCATCCGCAAAAGTGGATACCGATAGCGCCGCAATTTGTGCGTCGGTATAGTTCTGCGGATTTTCCGTGTTAAAAGTCCCTAATTCCACATTATTTCCAGCATCATTTGTCCCGCCATAGACGAGAATAACGTCCGGTGTCCCATTCTCGCCGAGATGAGATATTCTTGTCTGGGAATTAAATGACCTATTTGACCCTGCTACCAATGTTCCGCGAAAAGAGTCATTAATTCCAAGCCGCATTCCTGTCGCCCGGATTAATTTCATCCAATAAGTATTTTCTACATCAAACGCGATGGAATCGACGCCGTCAAGTGAGTAGCGGCAAGAAGCATTTGGATAATAAGAATAGCAGTATGTCCCGTTTTCGTTGGTCGCTGACGGGTCTCCATAGGTTGATATTGAGTCACCAAGTATTGACACCCGCTTGCCTGCGTACCTACCGACTACCGCCTTTATTGAGGGGTAGTCTTGTAGATTTTTAGAGTTAAACTCCTTTGTCTGTATGTGCCCGCCTTTAAATCTGACAAGGACGTTCCCCTCCTCGTCGGCAAAATCGAGGTCGTTTTCTTCATTTTCCACTTCTTGGGGAGTTGCCGCGGAGTCGAAGTTTTTTGTGTTTATCTGCCCATTCTTGAACTGCACGATGGCCATACCATTTTCGTCAGAAATCGAGAAATCCGCGTGCTGGGTTTCGCGTTCCATCCCATCTATTTCTTGGGATAACTGACTAAGTTCCTCCTTCGTCGCAAACTCTGACGGGTTCACGGGCGGAATGATGCTTCCGATGGGTTCGGCTTCCACCATGTTTTCGATGTCGGCTGGCTGGACAGAAGTGGAGCCAAGAGCGGCCCCAGAGCGGATGGATGAAAGGTCGGAGATGGTATCCTGCTTTTCGGCGAGGTCCGCCTCGTCAGCCGGCGTATAGTCCAGGGCGGCCACGATCGCTTCGTATGACAGCTGGACGCCACGGTAGACCCCCTCCTTGCTCCAGCCGTCGGCGGTGTGGATGATGAGCGCCAGCTCACCTTCGTCCACGGTGATACTTCCGCCGAGATAGGTACCTTCGGAAGCCAGCCAAGCCTGCGGGATGTCCGCCGCGGGGGAGGGTGTGTCGGTCGTGTTGAGGACGCCCTGGAAGGCGTAGCCTTCGCCAAGCTCGTCCAGCATGGTCGTGAGCACGGCATTAAGCACCGGCCCGGTGATGAGGTTGACGCCGTTCGCCTTGATGTAGGCGTCTATCTGATTCTTGACTGATTCGTATGCCATAGTGTTAAATAATATTGAAGTCGTCGTTAAAGTCGTCGTTAAAGTCGCCGGACGAATCGGCGCAGAGGAAGTCGATCGCCGTGGAGAAGGTGACGGACGCCATGACGCCGGCACACTCGTCCGTGAAGCGCTCGGTGAACGAGTCGAAAGTCACCTGCCCGGAAGGCAGGCCCTCGTCTTCCAGCCGGGCGAGGATGTTGCTCAGGGTGCGGATGCCGACACTCTGGATCTCCAGCTCGTTCCGCTTGTCGTGGGTCAGCCTGTCGACGTAGAAGAACGTGAACCGGTATTGGATGAGGTCAGAGTCCTCGTCGCGGTAGTGCTGCCCCTGCGTCCAGCAGAAGGCGCCGTACTCGGCGTCCGGGATGGTGTTCAGGCGGTAGATGTCGCCGCCGACGATGGTCTTCACCGTCAGCTGGGCGCGCGCCGCGCGCTCGATCCTGCGTACTGCGTCGTATAGGGTCATCTCCAGCGCCTCCTTTCGCGTCCGCGGGGGCCGCCCAGCCAGATGCCGCAGGAAGCGGCGGAGTAGAGGTTCGCACGGATAGCCGCGCAGTCGCAGTCGCGCAGCTCCGGGAAGGCGGCGCGGTTGTTCAGCAGCCAGCGCTGGATGCCACGGCAGCAGGCGTCAGCCTTCGCCTGGTAGTAGAAGCGCATGTCGCTGACCTCCACCTGCGAGGCGACTTGCAGGTTCTCGTCGGTGGACTTCGTCACGCCGAAGTTGCCGACCTTGTAGGTGACCTTCTGCGCCACTTCAACGATGGTGGCATAGGCCAGGTAGTACTGGCAGCGCTGCACCAGTTCGAGGTACTGGTCCACCAGCTGCCCCGCCGCCTTGCGCTCCTTCAGCGCGTCGAGCAGGCAGTCGCCGAGGATGCCGCGCAGGCCGATCTCCTGCGCCTCGCGCAGGGAGGGGAGGATGTACTTGCCCGCCACGTTGTCGCTGATGCTGCTGACGGACTTGATGAAGGCCTCGGAAGAAAGAAGGATCTCGGTCATGGCTACTTGACTATTTGCTCCGTGACCTCATCCTCGTCAAGCGAGAAGGGCCGGATGGTGAGGGCGCCGGTGACGCCGTAGAGCTTGTCGTATGCGTTGCAGATGCGCCGCTGCGCAGGGCGCACGACGGTGCGGTTATAGAGCCGGAAGGCGCTCTCGTACTCCTCCTGCGAGAAGCCGAGGCTCTCGGTAGGGATGCCGAAGAGGTTGGGGTTCGCTCGGAAGGCCGTGAAGATAGCCTGCCGTGAATGCTTCGACAGCGCGTCGTAACGCGCGCCGAAGTCCTCCACCTTCGTCTCCTCGATGGTGGCGGCGTTGTCCTTCGTGTCGTTCCAGGAGAAGACCACGCGCCCGGCGTTGCTGGCGCCCTGGAACTTCTCGCTGAAGTCCTGCTCGATCTCCCGCTTCTCCTCGTCCGTCGGCACGCCGTTGTTGAAGTTTACGATGGCGCTTGCGGCGAAGCCGTTGTCGAGGGCGGAGAGGTGGAAGTCGTCGATGCAGCGCTCTATCTCGCACGCCTTGACGGCTGCGGCGAATGGCGGCACGGGGTAGGTGTGCGAGCCGCCCGACTTGACGAAGATGATGGAGGAGGCGTGCCGGTTCCGCTCCTCGTCCGTCAGCCGCGCCCAGTCGAGGCCCTGCATGAACTTCGGATAGACGACCGTGTCCTTGCTTCCGTAGCGCAGCGTCCATTTCTCTGAATAGTAGAAGACTGTGCAGTCCTTGTTCGTCCGCAGGAAGCGCAGGTCCAGCGCGTAGACCTCCGAGGGCTTGCCGTCAGCCCCGCGGATGACCTGGAGGGCGAAGCCGCCGAAGAGCTCGATGCTGCGGGCGACCGCCGCCACCTGCTCGTCGATCGTCTCGCCGGAGCGGTTCATCGCAGTCATCCCCTCGCGCAGTGGCAGGATGGTGCAGCCGTCTCCGGCGATGAAGTCGGTGGTGCCGTCGATGACGGATTTGAGGGTCGGGACGTTGTCGTAGAGGTCGCAGAGGTAGTCAGGGTAGGCGTTGCCGTCGCCCCACTCCACGACGTCCTTCCCGCGGATCACCTGCTCCGTCGGCAGGATGATGTTGCGCTCGACATAGGGGTCGATCGCCGCGAAGGTCAGCCGCTGCCTCACGCCCGGCTGGTCGTCATGC
>Ga0326513_10000626_pt1 | contig 30253 bp, 52 predicted proteins | sample 2_2465_0518_D_FD_203654 | JGI IMG/M metagenome (GOLD analysis project Ga0326513, IMG submission 203654) | Bovine rumen microbial communities from UC Davis, California, United States - 2_2465_0518 | ecosystem: Host-associated > Mammals > Digestive system > Stomach > Rumen | place: USA...
GTCCCCCGTGGCAGTTTCCGCAATTTTTCAGAGGGGGGGATCCTTTCGCACCAGCTGGCCGGTTTCGTCGAATTCATAAGAATCCGTAAAATTCCGGTTTTTCTGATTATGGCCTTTTACTTTGTCAGCGACATGTTCTTTGAAGTGGCACTCCCTGCATAGGCTGATCAGATTGTCAGGGTTGAGGTTCACCCTGGGATCATAGAGATTTCCAGGCGTCAGATGGATCTTGTGGTGCACTTCTTCCGCCGGCCTGCCGCAGATCCGGCAGAGATAACTGTCACGCATCAGCACATACTCACGCACCTGCTGCCACTGCTTCGAGTGGTAGAATGCTTTTGAGAATTCCCTGGCCATATCAACGCCTGCCGATAATGCCCTGCAGCCATTCCCATTCCCGGTTATTGTACAGGTTATGGTCCTGCACGTCTCTCCGGAAGTCTTCTCTTGCCCGCACCAGGAACATCTCCCTGTCATCCGGCAGCATCCTCATCAGCGCCCAGGCGTAAGAATCAAAGCGCTGCCTGGCCACTACAGGCCAGATGCTGATGCTGTATGCTTTCAGCATGTGCTCGTAGCTGTCGAATTCTTCAGCAATTGCAAAACCATCCACCGGGTGCGCTGATGCGCTTCCCGGATTGTCCATCCGATATTCGCACACCGGATCATTGAGCATCTTGAAAGTATTTGCGAAAGTCTTCGTCTTCAGCCCGAAGGCTGTGTCCTGATATTTCGCTCCCGGTGTTTCACTCCACGAGATCCCATAACAATCCAGGAAGCTGAATCTATAAATCCCGGACCATACCGTCGGAGGCGAGCTGATCAGTCTCGACAGGTCCGCTTTTGGGAGATACAGCGGCGTCACTGTTTTCCTGTCCCATTCATCCGGCCAGTTCCGTACCTCGACGACCTTGCCGGCCTGATGGCCTCTCCATGATCCCTTTACGACGTCCAGGCTGCCGTTTTCGGATGCTTTCCACAGGATTCCCAGCGCGTCCGGTTCCCTCCAGTCGTCCTGATCCTGCTCGCAGAAATAGATCCCTTTTGCGACTTCCATGCCCCGGTTGATTGCATATCCGGCGCCATGGTTACGCTGGTGCACGATGCGCAGGCGCGGATCCGCGTCGATATACTCGTCGAGGATCCGGATCGTTTCCTCGTCGGTGCTCCCGTCGTTCACGGCGATTATCTCGATCTCCTTCAGTGTCTGATTCAGCAGAGAATCAAAGCACTTCCGGATGCAGCTTCCGCCGTTATAAACCGGGATCACCACTGATATTTTTGGCTCCATTGGTTTTCCCTTTCCGGATTTCAGAAAAATGGGTGCAGCTGGTCTGTTCGCGCAAAAATCTATCAGGAAGAAAGGAGGTTCCGTATGAAAAATCCATTATGGCATCATTCGCCGCTATTAAGCTGCACCCAGCGGCTGAAACGCAACAGGGGAGAGGTCTGACCACTCCTCTCTCCTGTTGCATAATGCTCTTATTGTGGCCATTATACTCGCTTTCTCGGCCTTGGTGGCCCATTTTAAATCAAGTTCAAATAATTAGCGACTGTATAAACAAAATCAACATGCCAGCGTTTTACTGTCGAGTATGACACATGAAGCACCATTGAAGCTCCCTGCATGTTAAGCCTTTTCTGGAAATATGTCATTTCGATCAGGCGGCAGCGCAGTTCTCCGTCTGGCATATGCCTGGTCTTCCTCAGTGCTTTATCAACAGCCTCATATCGTTCCTGCTCTCTTGGAGGCAGTTCCCGGAGTGCTATTGCTTCTGTTTTCCGCTGTGTGGTTCCACGGCCTCCTGCTTTGCTGTATCCCGGCGTTATCTTCTGGCTCCTGAGCTCCCGCAGTTCCTTTTTGTATGTCGGATATTTCCGGATCACGTTCTTGACGTATCCCCACCACGGTTCCCTCGGTTTGCTCATGTCCGCCTCCTGGTTTGTTTTTTAGGCAGCACCACCTGCCCGCCTCTGACGCGCGGCCTCTCTCTCAGCAGGCAGCGCATATATTTCCCGATCAGTTGGCCATCGTCGTCCCGGATCTCCTCGACGTCCTTGATCGTGCTGTCGTAATCCGGCTGCATGTCTTCCATGTCTGCCACTTCCACCGGCTCGGTGTAGATCGGCCGATCCATCCCTCGGCAGCAGCTCCACTTGTTTTCCCCGGCCGGACGGCCATGCACGTTCTCCGACATGTATGAGGCAAGATCCGTGTGATCCCCTCGGCCGTCCAGGCCTTCCATCTTGAATGTGCCGGCTCCTCCGAATTCCTGCCAGATCACCCTGGCGATCTCCGTCGCGTCTTCCGGGAGGACCATGTGATGGTGCAGTCGCGTCGGTGCATTCTTGTGCGGGCTCCAGTTGGCCGTCACCCAGATCGCTTTCAGTGCGTTTCCGGTTTCCCTGGCATAGATCTTCCTCAGCTTTGTCCGGAACTTCTTCAGCTGCTCCTTTGCCTTCTCATAGTCCAGATCCGGCTGGTAGTGATCTCCGTCATAGCTCAGGGTTGCGAACACGTCCCCTGCTTCAAAATTGCAGTTGATCACCCGTGCGAGGTTCCGGATGCTGCTTTTCTCGTTTGCCCGGATCTTTTTCTCACTCGTACTGCCTGCTCTGCGCGTCCCCCTTGGTTTGAAATATTCAGTCATAGAAAACCAGCTTCGCTTTGTTTCTATGACACGCCCTGATATGATCTTATACTCCATCAGCCTTCTCATCTCCCGCTCCTTTGGTGTGTGTTCTAATGTTAGCCGCTAAAAGGTCCTCATAGATACGCGTGCGCGCGCGTATCTATATATGAAGGATCTTCTGCTTTCAAGGTGCTTCAAGGCTCTCAGGCAGCTGCACCGGCCTTCCGGTGCAGCAGGCTCAAAGTCTCATTGTATAATCTGTTTGTTGATTTCCGATATCCAGTTCACCATTTCATCCGGTGCGCTGATTGGTTGGAAGATTGCTGTTATGAACAGGCCTTCTTTTGCTATGATCTTCGTCTCTCCTGTCCCCGGCATTGCTCTCAGATATAGCTGCATCTGATCGGAATATATAGGCGTCAGATATCGCTCTGGCAGCACCAGGCACTTATCTGCAACGTGCAGCAGTGCGATTTGTGTCCCGCGCCATATAACATAATTGTTATCAATTACCACTTGGATATCTGTGCCGGTGTCCTCGTACAAATTGCAATCATATGGGAAAACGGTTTCTGTTGTCACCCAGTTGTCTTTCTTCTCCATATTGACGCCGAAAGTGAAAAGGAGTGTGTCAATCGTAAATTCCGGCATCCCGCTCAGCTCATACATGGAGTAGTCATCCCCGATCCACTGATCGCCGCCTGTCTGGAACAGTGTAAGCATCTTCCGCTTTGCGAGGACTGATCCCAGTTTTTTGAAGTTCATTTCTCCTCCTTCTGCTCCAGCGCTCGGATCCTGCCGAGCTCGTCCAGATAGGTTCCACCATACAGGCGATCGTACGGCACGAAATTATCCTCGCCCAGAATCTTCCGGATCACCTCGTCGCGTTTTCCTTTGCCGTATGCCATCTCCTTGTCCTGATAGTCCTGGAGATAGAGCTCTGCCAGATCCCCCAGGGCCTCATGATAGGCATTTGCAAATGCTGCAGCCCTTCCGGGCCCGAGCTGCAGCGTCTCATGGGCTGCGATCACCGCAGCATCGAATCCGATCATCAGCCGGACCCGTGTCTGTTCTGCAACGATTCTCTTCGCCATTTCCTGGGCCATGATTGCCCACCCGCTCGGCTTACTCATTTTCATCCTCCTCCGGGAGATCCGGCAGAGGCATCCAGTGCGTCACGCCTGCCATGCTCCCGCTCCCGTGCCAGAATCCATCACTGTAATATGCCCGATTCACGCTCCTGTATCCTGCTTTTGATTTGCAGCACACGAGCACCATCTCACCCTCTGCGGGCTTCCGCTCAGAAGCGCGGATCCATTGCATAACCAACACGCTGTATCTTCCTCCATGTCTCTGCTGTCAGGTTCTTCCTGATCTTCTCCTGCATCTCGTTCCATTTGGCGATTGCCTCTTCCGGCGTTTTCTGCCCTTTGTATCTGTCGCCTCTCCCGCATCTCGGGCAGCATGGAGCAAACCAGAACTCTCCGTCTTTCAGATACATTCCGAGGATCGGCAGGCCGCTCGTTCCATCTATTGTTTTTGCTTCCGGTGTGCAGACGCACGGGATCACTTTTTCGATTTTCATATGTCCTCCTTTTGTAGTTCCGGAGCCTCCGGCAGAGGCATCCAGTAAAGCACTCCTTTTGTATTTGTTCCATAGATTTTCCAGAGGCCGTCCGGTTTCATCATTCCGGCCTCCACTTTCAGCGGTTTTCCTTTTTCTTTTTCTCTGGCGATGATTACGCCCTGATATGGCTGCGGGATCTGCTCAGTGACCGGGATCCACTTCGGCAGGTTCTCCTGCAGGTCCCGGATCGCGTTCGCGGCCTCCCGCAGCGTCTTTGCCTTCACCGGATCCAGACATACTCCGGAATACAGAATCAGCTGGTTTATCAGTTCTGTGTGTTTCATGATTTCTCCCGTGACGGAATATCCATCAGTTCCGGATGCTTCTCCTCCGTCCAGGCAAGTCCGCACAGATTCCAGATAGCAGCAATCAGGTGATCTTCGTCTGTGTATCCATCCAGATATTTGACCAGATGCCGGAAAGCTGAATCCGCAAAGCTGTGTGCCGGGATCCCTTTTTCCCAATTTCGCTCCTCGTATTTTCTCGCGCCTTTTTCATAGTGCTGCGCGAGTCTGATTAGGACGCACATCGGCAGCAGGTCAAACCGGCCTTTCCCTTCGTGCATATCCCGCACAGCTCCGGAAGCAAACTCTGTGCGCTTTCCTGAGTCTTCCAGTTCTTTCACGTTATGATCTCCTTCCATATTTGTTGTTTCCTTTCCAGCGTGTAGGACCAGCCCCACTATCCAGACGATGGTCACGGCCCAGGCAGTCAGAATGCAGCACGCAACAGTAGTCCCGATGCTCATCTGTCGCTTTTCTCCGTTTCAAACAGGAAAGCAGCATCGAAGCATCCGATCGAAAACATTCCGACAAGATCCTCTCCTTTGAATGCATAGAGATATTTCTGATCCTGGAGCATCTGTGTCGCTTCAATGTTCGCGATGTTCTTTTCCCCGCTCTTTACGATCATTCTCATTTCTGTTCTCCTTATATCCGCAGGCGATGCCGCCGTGCCCGGTGAATGTGATCGCATATTTGCATTTCGATTTGCACGTCCATGGGCTGACAGGGCAGCGGCCGTCATAAAACTGGTATTTCTTCCGGACAGCCGGGTGAGGGCACTCCCTCATCGTGCTTTCCGGGAAATTGTATCCCGTCACGGCATCCGGCACGGCTTCATATGGCCGATTATCAAATTCCTCCCAGCGCTTCTGCCGGCCTCTGTCATCATTCCCTGCCATCGTTGTCAAGAAGGTCCAGCAGGCTGTCCCGCTCCAGCAGAAGGTTTTCGATCACTTCAGCTGCTTCAAGACATGCCTCCTTCACATGCCGCAGCATCCCTGGAGAGCATGAATAATCTGATTGACCGTTTGCGTGCAGCTGCATCTTGAACTTCATGTCATAGATGTTCCGCAGATCCCTGGCTGCATCTTTCGGATCCTTCATCTGCTGCCTCCCCTGGGATTGTATCCGTAATCCTTCAGCTTCCCCATGCCCATGCCGATCTGCCTCCGGTTGAAATCCATCGAGTTCATATTTCTGAGAGCTTCCTGCTGTGTCAGTTCCGGCATGAGCAGATCCATGATGTCACAGAAAAAAGATCCGTTGAAAAACCGCACCAGTTCATGTCTCCAGACGACGGATGATCCTTCTCCATAGCACCAGTCTTTCCGGCCGCCCTTGTTGAGTTTATGCCAGTCCTGTACGGCCTGGATGATCACATGCTTTACCAAATCTTTCAGGATCCTGTCATCGTGGTGGATGGCACACTCCCGCATCGGCACGGTTTCGTAAGCTCTACCGTCAGGTAGAAAAAACTGCTTACTGTCGTCAAACGTCTCTTTGAATCCCGCCATTTTTATCGTCACTCCCATTCGGTTTTCCTTCCGTGTGTTTCCGGTACTGCCTGCACACGTCTTCCCAGTCTTTGCATCTGTACAGTTTCCCGCTGATGCACATGATGTAAGATCCGTCCCGCTGCCGCTCAGCTTCAAATGAAAAATTGCTCATTTATTCCTCCCCAGCTGATCCGCATCATATCCGACATGCTGGATCTCGACCTGCTCCGGCTGCTCCCGGCGCGGATCCGCTCCGGCATCCAGTTCTGCAAGCTCTTCCTGGTATGCTTTGATCGTTTTTTCCAGGAGTTTCAAAATCTCCTTGATTTCTTTTCTGCGTTTGTTCCGCTGCTTATTCTGTTTGTTCATGGCTCATCCTCTCGAGACGTCTGCCTACCATGATCCCGATGAAATAACTGGCCACTGCCGTCGCAAAGATTATCAATGTGATCAGCACCATCACAGCTCCTCCTTATCTTTTTTCGTTTCTCTGTTTTTCTTCTGGCGGATCTTCCTCGGCTGCAGCTGCTTCTCCCAGTGTTTCCGCTGCAGCTCATAGGCCGCTCCCTTCAGCGGTGTGACCGTCTCCGTCAGCTCGTTTCTTTTCTTTTTCTTCATGGACGCGTCTGCCTCCATTTCTTCGCATCCATCCATTCGGGATCAAAAGCCTCGTCGTCCCGCATGGCCGCGTTGAATTCTTCCAGGCGGATCACCCACTTTGTGAGCAGCCGCTCCAGCTTGCGCCGGCGCTCCGGCGCGGTTACGATCACCAGAGACGTGATCAGAAAGATGGAAAACAGTATGAACATTACCACCAGGACCTTATCCCAGAAGAGCATTCCCGCAAAGATTCTCGGCAGCATCTCATTCACCTCCCATCCTTCTGATTTCTTCCAAACCATCATAGGAAATATATGGTGTTTTCAGCCGGATGCCAGGTTTTGACGCGCAAATCGGGCATACGACTGATGTCCCGAACCCGATGGCCGATTTCACGGTGTAGTTTTTCATGTGTACAGGGATCTCCCTCCCGCATTCCATGCAGTGAGGCATGTGGAACCATTCCTCTTCTCTCGGATCCTGATCCCGTTCAATTTTCTGCGGCTGGATCGTTTTTCTTTCCAGCGTCTCCTCTTCGGTATTTTTCTTGTGTCTCGGCATTTTTATTCCTCCTCATAAATTGCTCAGCGCTTTGGCCAGCTGCACGGCAGTGCACCCATCGTGCGGTATTTTCAGATGTGAATTGCACCAGTCCTTCCCGCGGCCCGTGTATTCCTGCACTTCCTTCCATGTGATCACATGGCTGCCGTCGAAATGCTTCAGGATCTGCTCCAGCTCGTCCCGATAGTTCGGTGCTTCTTTCATGGTTGTAAACTCCTCAACAGTCTGTTATAATGGAGATGTTCTCGGCATTGAGGACACTCCAATCTGATATTGCGGCATCGGAATGTGCAGCTCCGGTGCCGCTCCCCTTTTCATTGTCCCTTTCTCCCGTTCCGGCGGGATCTTTCTTTTTGCATGTGACGATCCCAGTCCTGCCTCGGTTTACATTTCCGCGGGCAGGCTGTTTTTTTACATCTTGTGCATGGGTTCATCTCATTCGATCGCTTCCGCGATGCTGTCCATGGCCTCCTGGAGGCTGTCATATGCAGCACCCAGGCAGTCACATGCAGCATCTGCCTTTTCATATCGTTCGCTGCCGTAAAAGTTTTCCGGCATATTGTCCCGATATTCAGCCTCTTCATTTCCGAGGATATCCAGTTCTTCCTGGATGGCCGCGATCTTATCTGCGAGATCCTGCAGCGCTTTTCTTCTGATCCTGTTCATTTTTATGCCTCCCCTGAAAACACTACCGGCCTGACCGTTCGTGCCTTCTTATATTCCTGGATGGCATAATTGTTGCAGTTCATCTCATGCAGGAATTTGATCTGTTCGCGGATCCCTTTTCCGAGCATATTCAAAGTCATCTTCGAATATTTTCCGCTTGCTTCGATCTCGTTGTAGGCTGCAGCAGCTTCTGTGACCATGTTGTAAGTGTTCAGAAACAGCCTGCAGTCATTGTCCGGGCATTCTCTCTTCAGTGCTTCTCCGACTGAGAATTTAACTAAGAACATCTCCAATTTTCCTTTCTTTTTCCCGCTCCGGATTGTGCAGCTCCGGCGCGTTTTTTTGTTTTGCCAGTGTTTTATAAGGATTTGTCAACGACAAATCCTTTATATAGTGATAGTACTATCACGCAGACGTCGCTGCGTGACCGCACGTTTCGTGCGGTTTTCTGCTAAAAAAAATATTCTCGACAGTAGTCCCGTAGTAGTCTGCCAGTGCCATTTTTGTCTGATCTCTGGGCACTCTTGCTCCGTTTTCATACATTTGGAGAGCCGAAACAGATACTCCGATGGCCTCCGCTACTTCCTGACGAGGTTTTTCGCCTCTCAGGCTTCTTAGTCGCTTTCCCATTTCTGCATTACTCATTATATCACCTCCCGCACGTTTTGTGCGTTTTTAATATAGCACACTCTTATTTTTATGTCAACACATTTTGTGCTTTCTTCTTGATTTTTAACACATTCCGTGTTATACCTATATCCGGAGGTGATTTTATGCCATTTGGCAAAGTGCTTTTAATGCTTAGAAAACGCGCAGGTTTAACCCAAAACGCGCTTGCCTCCGTGCTCGGTGTCTCTGAAAGTAGGATCGGCATGTATGAGCGCGGAAAACGTGAACCTGATTTTGAGATGCTTGAGGCAATTGCAGACTATTTCAACGTTGATATGGATTTCTTAACTGGTAGGTCGTCTATTGAGCGACAGTATAGTTTTGATCCTGTTGATGGTGAATGGATCCTCACCTATAACGAGCAGCAGCTGATCCGTAACTATCGGGATCTTAATCAGGAAGGGAAGGAAAAATTGCTCGACTACTCCGAGGATCTTGTATCCGGAGGTCGATATAAAAAATCGGGATCGATCGCTACGAATGGCTGATCCGGCACGCTGCACACTGATGCCGGATCCAAGTTATTCCCAACTTATTCCCAACTTATTTCCAACTTATTTCCAAGTCTTTCCAAGTCAAAACCAAGTCACGAAAAAAGGCGCTGCCTTTTGGCAGCGCCGCAGATTGGAGTCCTCTCATGGGCAAAAAACAAAAATACAAAATCCGGGCTGATGGCAGGCGGGAGACTATGCGGACCTACAAAGATTTCGGTCCCTCCCGCTTCACCGGCGTGAAACATTTCTATGGCAAATCAGATGATGATGTGGATCAGAAGATTCAAGATTTTGAGGATCAGCTGAAGAATGCTCCCGCTCCGCGTTCAAAGCTGATCTCCGAGATCGCAGGATCCTGGTGGGAAGTGAAGGAGCAGAAGCTGTCCCCCAACAGCGTGCCGAGCTTCCTGGCGAAGCAGAAGGAGATCGTTGACGAATTCGGCGAGGTGCCTGTTGCTGAGCTGACTGCAAAGCAGATTTATCTCTGGCTCTCCAGATCCGCAGCGCGAGGCTATTCGCAGCGCAGCATTTCCGACCGGAAATCTGTTCTCAATCTGATCCTCAACTTTGCCATCGCCTCCGGAGAGCTTGATCACAATCCCTGCCGGGATGTCCCCTTTGTCGAAGGCGTGAAAAAGAAAAAGCGCCGGCCGGCATCTGAGGATGACGTCCAGCGCATAGAAGAGCACCGCGAAGACAGTATGATCGCACGATTATATTATTTCATGGAATACAGCGGCTGCCGGATCGGCGAGGCCGCCGTGCTGCAGGAGCAGGATATCGACAGAGATCTCCACAAAGCGCGGATCACGAAGGACCTGGCTTTTGACGGAAATCTCCCGCTCGTGAAGGATCGTCCGAAGACGGAGGCCGGTGAGCGTGAGGTTGATCTGTATGATAACGTGCTGGAGATCCTGCCGCAGTATAAGGATCCGAAGACGTTTATCTTTTTCCCGGACGGCCTACCCCACAAGTCCAGGCTGCAGCGGATGATCAAGAAATACCGGGATCAGATCGGGATCACATCCACGGCGCACCAGCTGCGGCACACCTATGCCGGCATCATGCACTCGGCGGAGATCGACGCGAAGGATACGCAGGCCCGCATGGGCCACAGCTCAATATCAATCACCCAGGACATTTATACCGATATCGAGCGCCAGCATAACGAAAAGATCCGGAACAAAGCAAATGCCTACATCATGGAGGAGCGCCTGGGCCGGAACAAAAAATGCTGCCCTGGGTGCGGCAGCTTATACATGAAGGCAGAGGATGGCCATGAGTTTCTTTTCTGCCCTGACTGCGGGCTGGATCTCCGGAAATCGTCGGAAAAATCGTCAGATGCCTGAGATCGGCCAAAATACGGGCATTGTTATGGAGTTCAAATCTCCGCACTCCGACCAACGTCAGAAGCCCAGTAATTGCTGAAAAGTCCAGTAATTGCTGGGCTTTTTCCATTTCTGTTCCGTGCGGTTTCGAGCGGATTCGAGCGGTTTTTTGATCGTCAATACAATCGTCAAATCGTCAGAATTATCGTCAGAAAAAGCCCTCCACCATTTCGGCAACGTCGCCAGAATGGTGGAGGATCATTTCATTCTCTATTTTTCTGGATGATCTCGATGATCAACGTTTTTACCGCAGACAATCCCGCCATGCCCGCGGAGAAAATCGCGGCTTTCCAGGCAGCTCCGTCCATCTCCATTGAGAAGGATGCCGGCAGCGCCAGCAGGAAGCCTTCGATAAATGTCCACATTGCCCGCTCCAGGATATTCATCCAGTCTATTGTAGTTTTCATTTCTATGCTCCTTTTCTTGCAATATCTTCCAGGTCATCTATCCGATGATTTGCCACTTTTATCTGTTCCTCTATCACCGGGATCCGCTCTGCAAAATTATTGTGCTTCCGTACCTCTCTGGTCAATTCGTCCAGTTTTGTTTCCGTCACTGCCTGCGATGTTTCCAGCTTATGAGTTACTGCCGTTTTTGTGGTTATGGCTGAAATCACTGCTACTAAAACACTCCCGATCAATCCGAATGATCCAGTGATCAATGCCACCTTAATTGCTGTGTCCATTTTTTTGCCCTCTTTTTGATAAATTCAACTATTCGATGCATGCGGTGCTTCTTCTCCATCTTCTCCCGCAGCTCGTCGATGCTGTCCCACACCTGATAAAACTCATGCCGAATCGCTTCATAGTGATCTGGATGATTACCCTCTGTCTGTTTTGTCAGTTCCTGTTCCGTTTTCTCCTGTTCCGGTTTTGGATCTGTCGGGTGCAGTTTCGTGTGCTTGCAGCACCAGCAGAGATCTTCCCCTTCCGGCGCCGGTGCTCCGCATTGTTTGCATGTGCTCATGTTTCGAACTCCTTGATAAGTGCTAACAGATCCTTCAGCATCTTTACTGCCAGGACCGCCTTTGAAAAGGTTTTGAAATCTTCCTGAGTGATGCTGATCATTTCGTCGTCCTGGATCCCTTCCGGATCCTCTGCCTCACTCTTTGAGAATTCCTGATACATTGCCCGGCCGTATTCAGCCCGCTGTCTCAGTACGGCCTCGCTCTGATCCTTCGGCTTTTCGAAGATCTTCACGATTACGTCCGAGCATTCCCGGATGGATGGCGATGCCATCAAAGTTGCCAGGACTGTTTTGAATTCCGGCTGCTGCAGTTCCTGGCATAACCATTCGATCTGCATTGCTTCGTCTCCGATCGACGTTCCTGATTTTTTCGCCAGGTCGTAAAGTCCGGCTTTCCTCGGCTGATATGTCCACTGGCAGAGTCCGTATCCTCCGCCTCCCGGCCCGTCATAGATGAACTCGTGCCGATCAATGTTCCCGGCATCCACCTGTGCTGTATATTGTGCAGATCTCTGGTATCCTTTTGTAAAATCTCCCTGGACTCTGTTGCTTATGCAGTTGCTTTCGCCTTCCATGTTCCCCATGATGGCTGCCACTGCGATATCGCTGAAGCCTCTCCGCTTCAGCTCGTTCCAGATTGTCTGTTTACTCATTTTCTGTCACTCCCCGCGACTATTATCGCAGCAATCCACAGGCCTGCAAAAGCACTCACCGGTATGATCCAGATCAGGTGCCATGCACTGATCATCTGCACCCCTCACGATCCTGGCCTCCGTAGATCCTTCGTTCGATCTCCTCCGCCGGCAGATTTGCCACTCCGAAGGTGTAACGGTTCGGGATCACGTCCTCTTTTTTGACCTGGAGGAATTTTGCAATGATTTCCCGGACGTCCTGGCTTTCAAGTGTTACGACCGTTTTCATCCGTATACTTCCCCGGTGATCTCCTCATACTCTTCGGCAGTGATCCACCCCTTGACGACGGCATTTTTCACGGCCTTTTTCTTCCATCGGCCGTTATCATAATATTCTTTCACCAGCTCAAACTTTTCGGAGTGTTCATTCATCTTCCTCTTCCTCCTCTTCTTCGTTCGGGTCCTCCAGATTCCCCATCATGATGTTGTAATCTGTTATTGCCTGCTGATCCAGCTGCATCGACACAGCATGCTCAAGTCTGCGATTGATTTCCGCGACCTCTTTCGGAAGCACGACCATTTTCTTCACCGTTTCCTTTCATTAGTTGTTTGACATATGCGTCCATTCTTTGCAGGAGCTTCCAGGAATTTCCCTTCCGGGCATGGGCTTTCCAGGCCTCATATCCGGCATAGAAATCTGCTGTTGATATTTCTCCCTTCCGGACCTTCACTGCCATGCGTGCCAGCTTCTTCCGCTCGTGCTTAACATTCTTCGGATCGATGATCCGGATCACCTTCCCGGTATCTGTCAGGCGAAACGTAAAGCCGAGCACCTTGATCCCGTCCCGTAGTGGGAAAATCCTGGTCTTTTTGGGGTGAAGATGCATGCCGATGGCTGCCAGTTCGGTGCGCATCTCCTTAAGGCATTCCCGGAGGAATTCCTTGTCGCTTGATATGATATAAAAATCGTCCATATAACGCTCGTATATCTTCGCCCTCAGCCGTTCCTTCACCATGTGATCAAACGGATCCAGCAATGATATCCCGAGGATCTGCACCATCTGGCTGCCTGGTTCATATCCTATTTCGTTTGGATACTGCCTATGCAGCCATTTAAATGCATTCTGGACTGTCTGCTCATCGAGGTGCCGGCTGAAGCATGCTCTTGCCTCTATGTGCTGCATGTTCCGGTAATATCCCTCGATATCGCACTGAAGCACCCAGCCGGCACTGCTGTTCCCGTTATTGATATAATACCGGTGCAGGAATGTGTTCAGCCGGTCCATCGCTTTAGTCGTCCCTTTGCCCTTCTGGCATGCCATATTATCCCAGATGAAAGATCTGGTCATATTCGGATATACGACATTATCATTGAGACTTCTTTGCACGATCCTGTCCCGGATATGAGTCGATGAACAAGGCCGGATCTTCGGATATGTCAATGTGAATGTGTGCGGTCTGCGGGGAATATATGTCCCCGCAGCAATTTCTTCCTCCAGCTTCAGCGTCTCGTCGATCCCATGAATGACAAACCGCGCCACGGAGGCCTTCCACATCTTTCCGCATCTGCATCTCCACATTGAGTCATAGAGTGCTTCAAATTCTACTGATTTATCAAATTCTGTCATAGTTTCCTCGGAGTCATAGCGATCAGCATCCCTTTTGGGATGGCCGCATCTCCGGGGTATTGTTTTGCCTTCCGGCTGGGCATTCGGCTCCCTGTAATCTCTTCCCATTTCAGCGTAACGGCACTATGTGCCATCCTTTCAGCTCAGGTGATACAGTCGGGGCAGCCCCTATTCGCGTTGTTCGCGTTGTTGTTGTTGACGTTGCCACTGGTGTTGATATTCCACGCATTGTTCGCATTGCCGCGATTGCAAGAGCGCAGCCACACGTTAGCAGCAGATTTTAGCCTACAGCCCAGATTTTCATAAAGTCAGATATTTTTGTATCTGTCTCTATCTTTTTCGTGCCATCCTTCAATAGCCATGCGCAGATCCCTCGTTTGCTTTCCCCAGTGTTTCACCTTCCTGCTTGAAAGATGAAAATGTTTTCTGCACAGCTGGATCGCTGCAAGATGTTCACTGCATAGGCGGATGGCTTCTGCCTGTTTTCCCAGGCGTTCATCTTTCCTCCATGGCTGCCTGATCACGTTTATCTCGTTAGCCGTATACGTCAGGATGAATATTCCTTTTGCCTGTTCCCGTACCCAGTTCACGAGTGAATCCTGTCGCTGGATGTATACGGCCGTCACGGATCCGTCTGCATTCTTCCTCTCCGTCTGTATGAAGTCCGGAAATTTGCTGATGTTGTCCGTTATCGTCAGCACATAATCTGCGAGATACATGGCCCCGACCACCGGAGTGAAATCATTTGGCTTATGATCGTTTTTATTCGGCATCTTCTCTTTACCGGCGCCCGCATGTGTGCGGGCGCCATTGGATGATTATGATCCGATTTTGAGGATTTTACAGGCGGGGCAGCCCCTACTCGCGGTGGACGCGGTGTTGGTGCCGACGTAGCCACTGGTGGTGATAAACCACGCAATGTGCGCATTGCCGCGATAGCAAGAGCGCAGCCACACGGAAGCAGCAGATGACTGATCACCAATATTGTATTTCTTGAGGATCGGATATGTCTGCCCTGTCTGGAATTTACCGGAGAGTCCTGCTTCTAGTGCCAGCGCCTTGTTGTAATCCCAGTCAACACCCTCCACATCGGCCAGCTGCGGGTTGATGTACATTTCCTGCAGAGATGGGAGGAAGATCCGGTCCTGCGTCGTCTCATATGTCTCTGCATGGCCTTCCACTGTGTTCAGTGCCGTCACAACGTCCACCATGTCGAGTGCTGCCACGAATTCCGCCGAATACCCCGCCAGGAATCCGCGCAGCGTCGAATGCTGAGCAGGCGGGCGATCCCATGGGTTCTGTGGCGTCCACCATTTATTTGCTGCCAGTGTGCTGTTGAGCCACTGCCGTACCGCGCTCTGGCTCCAGCGGCCGTATCCATAAACGACTCTTGAGATCCCGTTTATGTTTCCTTCCGGTTTGTGCACATTTGTCGCGCCGATTGTCCCGAGATACGTTCCTGTCGCTCCGTTGCTCGTCGTTCCGGACTGCTTGCTGGTTGTGCTGCCCTGGGCATATACGTTCCATGTCCTTCCGTCTGTCGGATCGTTTGCATTATTCGTCCCGCAGTCGATATACAGCTGATCCCCGGCTGCCATATCTGCCGTCAGCGTGAAGTTTATGGCTTTTGATGTGATCCATCCGTTTCCGTATGCGCTTCCGATCACAATGTGATATTCGCCGGCTGCCAGGCCGTCAGGTCCGGCATAATAGATCGCTTCCGGTGCATCGAACTGTACACCATCAGGATAACAGAAATGCCAGTTCAGATAAGCGTTTCCAGCCTCATCATAGTGCGCGATATCCCACGGTGCGTCATATACCGTGCCGGCTGCTTTCTCCCACTTATCGAAGAGCTGCGTTCCGACCGGCAGCAGGCTTGCTGCCTTCCCATCACGCACGAGCTGCTTGAATCCCTCGAGCGAATCGATTGTCGCTCCCTGTGCTATGACCTGCGTAAACATCCGAATGTCCCCGGCGATCCCTTTGATCTCCTGCAGGGTTTCTTCAGTTCCTACTTTTCCCATAGTAGATTATTCCTTTCGTTATTCGTCATCCACCTGCACGAGATCACCGTTTTCGTCCAGGTAAAAGCCTAAATGGTAGGCGGCCGTCTCTTCTGTTCCGGCCATGATCGCGTCCGTCAGTGCTTTGACCGCGCTGTAGACGCCTCCGCTCTTTACAGGATTGTTGCTGCTCTGCGTCGGAATATCATCAAACGTCAGTGTAGCCTGCTTCCCGCTCAAAGCTGTGTTGATCGCATCGATCGCTGCTTTCAAGACTTTGTTCTGCACCCACATTGTGGAATAGTCGCTCAGTTCAGTGTCGCCGGTGTACTCCACAAAATTCGAAATGACCTGCACAGCTGCACGGATATCAACCAGGATCTCCTCGATGCTCCGCCCGGTGTGCTCCTGGAAGATGTCTGTGTCGTCTTTTATCAGCTCGGCAATGTCTTCCCGGTCCTGATTTGTCAGCACATAGTCGTCGCCCTGGTCGCCTTTTTCGCCTTTCGGAAGGCCGAATGCAATGTTTGCCCTTCCTGTCTGAGGATCAACAGTTTTCTCCGCTGTCGCGCTGGATCCCGGAGGCAGCGTTTCCGCTGTTACTGTCAGGTTTTCGACTGCATCCTTCGCTGCTTCAGCTCTTACAGCTGAGCCCTCTGCCTGCTCTGCTGATAAATACGCATCCCGCTCAGCATCCTCTGCTTTTCCCTGGGCAGTTTCTGCTTTCCCCTGGGCAGTTTCTGCTGCCTCCTGCGCATCCTCCGCTTTTCCCTGGGCAGTTTCTGCTGCCTCCTGCGCATCCTCCGCTTTTCCCTGGGCAGTTTCTGCAGCCTCCTGTGCATCCTCAGCCTTGCCCTGGGCTGTTTCCGCTGCGTCCCTGGCTGTCTCCGCCCGGTCCGCTTCCGTTGTGATATTCGCTGCAGCTGCGATCAATTCCTCGATCATGGATTCGTATGGTTCCGGGAGTTCGCCTTCCTGTTCGAGGGATCTGCTGATTCGCGTCGTAAATATCACAGATTTCGCGACTTTTGAGTCCACAACATAGGACAGCTGCGCTTCTCCTCTTCCAGTGAACTGGAGGTCTTCAGCTTTGATCACCCACACCAGGCGTCCGGAGCTCGCCACTGCAGTTGCGCATAGATACGGCTGCGTGTCTCCCGGCCTCTTATGTACGAGGACGAAGGATCCTCCCGCTCCGTACAGATCCGGCCAGTCTTTGACGTCGAAGCTCACGGCCTCGACATCGTTCTCGCCTGTCCGCCCGAGAGGGATATCAGAATCTTTTTTCGCGCATATGCATCTCATCTCTTTTTCTTTTCCTCAGTCTGTTCTTCCGGTTCGATCACTTCGAACTTGATCCCTTCCGGATCCTCCGGCTGGCCAAGCCCTTCCTGGATCCCCTGTGCAGCTGCTTTCAATAACGTTGCCACCACTGCCACGAGCTTGTCCATCCCGTCAAAATCCGTCGGGTGGATCAGCTTGAGCGTGTTTATGCACATATCAAACACGTTGCGCGGGATCATGATGAACTGCTCATTCATTGTTTCCGTCTTTTTGTTTTCCATTTTTGCCTCCTTATGGCTTCAGTATTATTTTGATGGCTGTATTTTCATCTATGACGTCCGTCACAGTATGAAACGCTGTAAATCCCTCGATCGGCAGTTCGGAAGGGTCCTCAAAGATTTCTTCGATTTCCTTCCGCGTATGCCCCAGGATTCTTATGAAAGCTCTCTGAGGGTTTGGTATAGATACTGCATAATCGCTTTCTAATTCTTTGCCCGTCGCTGTTTTAATGGTTATCATATCTTTTGGCTCCTTAATAATAGAAATTATAACTCGTTCCGGCGACAAAGGGGTAGTCTGCTGTACTTGTTATCTGGAAGGTCCATGTTGTCGCAATGCCTCCGCTGCTTGCTTTGTTTGTACATCTCAAAGTTATCGGAGTGGTTGCCCCGCCTCCTTGCTGTGCCCCATAATCTACAGCGTGCTGTACATTGATTCCGGTCTGGTATATCTCTGTGCTTCCGTTTTTGACATGGACTTTGAGATACCACTGTCCTCCGGATGTGTAATAATCGCTATAATCTGATGATGTTGACGCGGAGGCCACTGACAGCGACAACGCCATTCGGATGGTAGATAGCAGCTGGTTTTCTCCGTTATAAACGCCGATTCTACCATATACACTGCTTCCTCCGGAGCTCAACGTCGGATTGTACAGCCTTGACCCCCAGCTGTATCCGTTGTCATATGTCGTATAGTTTGATGATCCCGTTGTGAGAGTCGCTATATGGTCAAATTCTCTTTCTACCCAAAAGTTGACTATATCATCAACATTCACCTGGCCTGTATCTGTTGCCAATACAGTTGACCCGTTTTTCGCAGATAAATTTACCCCAATATTAACGTGATTGTTTTCTATTATCCAGTCATCCATCCCGCCTGTAGGACGTTCAACAGAAATGCTGGTGACGTTTGACGATGATGCCGGCACCCTAAACCGCAGAGTTTTCTCCACATTGTTGCTGAGGGCGATCGTTGCTCTGCCGTACATATACGAGCCGCTTGTGTACATTGTGCCTGCAGTTCTGGAGACTGCGAAGTCATATGTCGTATAGTTTGACGAATCCGTTGATATTGCCGTCACGGTTGAAACCGTAACATTTCCCGAAGTATCCGCATCTCTGTTCATTCTCACGCGGATTGTGGATAATACGGTTCCTGCAGTGTTTTTCAGCTGAATTCGTGCGTATTTATAATTTGTGGTTATGTATGCGTTTGCATCTGATACGTTATAATAACTGCTATATGTTTGGTAGTTTGATGCATCTGTTGCAATCACTTCTCCGGTGCTGATTGCTGATGCTGCTGATCCTGCGTTATAAGCATCTGACGCCGGCACATAAAGCGTCTGTGTTGAATAGTTCCCATTGCTGGCCGTTGCTTTGACATTTACTGCATACCGGTTGTTCGCTGTCTGGTAAACGTATCCAGTGCTTGAAGTTGACCAGCTGGTGTTCAGTGCGATGGAAGATAACGTCACTCCGGCAGCACCTGCTGTTGATCCTGCGTTAAATGCATCCGTATCCGGAACATATAGTGTCGCGGAGTACGTCACCCCGTTGCTCAGTGTTGCCTTCGCTCTGACTGCATACCGGTTGTTCGTCGCCTGATAAATGTACCCGGTGTTTGATGTTGACCATCCGGTATCCAGGCCGATTGTTGAGCATGTCACGCCGGCAGCACCTGCTGCTGATCCTGCGTTAAATGCATCCGTATCCGGAACATATAGTGTCGCGGAGTACGTCACCCCGTTGCTCAGTGTTGCCTTCGCTCTGACTGCATACCGGTTGTTCGTCGCCTGATAAATGTACCCGGTGTTTGATGTTGACCATCCGGTATCCAGGCCGATTGTTGAGCATGTCACGTCTCCAGCGCCTGATTGTTTTCCAGCATTATAGACAGCCGTCACATCAACAGCCTTTGTGATTGTTCTGTTTGATGTGTAATAAGTGGCGTCTGCTCTCGTTCCTCTTGCTGTTGCTGTTACATCGACGTTCGCATAGTACACCTGATCCTCCGCGTTATATGCTGGAGTTCCAGCTGCTCCTGTTGTTATCGCGGAGACGTAGGCAGTTTCTGCTCCTCTTGTAAATCCAGCGCTGAAGGCAGATGATGCCGGGATATAAATCGTATTTGAAAACGCCCTATTATTGCTCAGCGTTGCCTTTACATTCGCTGCATACCGGTTGTTTGCGCTCTCGTAAACGTAACCTGTTGAGGATGTTGCCCAGTTGGTATTCAGCGCGATCGATGTCACTGTGACGCCCGTCGCGCCTTCACCCTGTCCGGCTGTCAGGCCTGCATTGTAGACGGTTGTCACATCGACAGCGACTGTCCGGCTGTATGCGTTGTTCGTGTAATAGGATCCGTCTGCAAGTGTTCCCCTGGCTGTTCCCGTTACAGATACGTTCGCATAGTACACCTGATCTTCTGAAGAATACGACGGGGTTCCCGCGGATCCGATTGTCACCGCGGAGATTGTTGCAGTCCTGGCGCCTGTGTTCTGCCCAGCTTCAAAGGAATCGGAAATATCAAGATTCCCGACCGTGTTTATCGTTACGCTATTCAGCCCGAGAACAACATAAAGCTTTGTGTAATCTGTCTCTTCTTCATCGTCTTGCTCAAATCCGTAGGACTTAACAGTTACCGCCGACACGGAGTCCTGAAAAAATTGCGTGTCGGCTATGTTAAAAGACGGTGGAGTATTTGAGTTATACGGAGATCCTATTGTTATCGTGCCATCGTTGTTGTCTATGATCCGATGGTAATGCCCGGCAAGGTTATATTCTGTTTCATCGTTGCCGGTGTTGACGTAATAATCATCACTGTAAAAGCTTGTCATTGCGACAATATGCCCGGCTGTGAAATAATCCGGATATGTACTTGTCCCGCTTGACGTCGCAGCGTTGAAAAGATCCGCGTATCCGAGGCTCAGGCTTGCACCGAGGCTCAGCTGCCCCGTTGGCAGGTTCCCGGACAGTCCTGCTGTCACGGATCCGAGGGTGAGCGCCTGCCCGCTCATTGTTCCCGCTCCGGGTGTTGTTGCTTCGTGCTGGATGTTCCCGGCGTATACGTTTCCGGCGAATGTTCCCGATGCTGCGCTCAGGTTTCCGTTTGCATCAACCTGGAAATTATTCCCGATGCTGATTGTGCCTCCCTGGATCGCCAGGCTTTTTGCTGTAACATATCCGGCGTTTGTCACCTGGAACATCGGGTTCCCCTGTCCATCGTCTCCGATAGACAGGGATCCACCTGTCACTGTCAGCGCAGATGCGCTCACGTTGCCGTATGGATCCACCAGGAACTTTTTACCGAGCTGGATTCCGTCAGTCCCTAAATACACACCGGTGTTGAATGATGTGCTCCCGAATGTGCTGATTGTGTGATAAATGGCATCGCTGCCAATGTCAAATCCACCGATCAGGCCGGAGTCTGCCTGGATCTCGCCTTTGATATATGCCCCTCCGGCGTTCACGGTTAGGATCGGACCGTCCTCATTGAATACATTCCACTGGGAATCTATTACGGTCCATCCGAATGTCTGGCCGGAGTGCGTCTTATCTACTTTCGCCGTGATCTGCCCGGAAAGGATCGACATTTCTGCCCTGACTTCTTCTGTTCTCCGGACATATTTCCGCTCCCGCGGATCCTCATATGCATATTCATGATCTATTTCTTCATCATACGGAGCTTTTACGTCCGCTGTGAAGAGGCTTGCGAATTTCAGCGTGCTCGCGTAGATCCCGCTGTATACGCCGTTTATACTGATGGAGTCACCCAGCTCCATGGCTGGGTTTATCACGACGCTTGTCGCTTCGTATGGCTGATATGACCAGCCGGATATAACGCTCAGTATGTCGCCTGCGATTGTCTGGCTGCCCCAGCTGTTTTCACATTCAAGGGTTCTTCCTGTTGTGTTTCCTGATTCGTAAACGATCTCGTTCCCGCTGCTGTCAAATTCTCCGGTTCTGATGATCACCTTTGAAAATGCAGCGAATGCCGGCGCTGTCTCCAGCATTGCAGCGTTTTGCCCGATCTGGTGATTCGGTGTTCCAGATCCGTTTCCTACGCTTCCCAGCTGCACCAGGAGAAGTTTTCCCTCCGGGCTGATACAGAAATTGCCTGCATACATGCAGGCAATATTTTTCAACACTTCCCGCATGGATGCAAATGCCGGGTGAACGATCTGGTATGAATTGTTCATGATCGCCGTCGTCCGGCTGTCCACCTGGATCCCCATCGTCGTCGCGATCAGGTTCACGACATAGGTGTCGGATTTTGGATACGTTTCGTTGTCGTCCGGATATGTTGCTTCCGCTTTCAACATTGCATCATATCCATGGATCGTCAAAACATCGATCCCGTCGTCGTTATTGGTTACGCTGCGGGTGTCGATGAAATATTCGCCTTTCTGCAGCCATCCGCTTTTTACCGTGCCGGCAACGTTAGACAGCCGGATATATGGCTTTATCGTCGCCATTCTCGGGATCGTCACGGACGGCTTAAGCATCTTGATGTCAATTTCTCCGCTGACGCAGCAGCCGATCGTCGGAATGTTCTCTTTAAAAAGTGCCCCGGATGTTTCCACGCTGATCAGGACGCTTTCCCCATAGTCCACCCCGTTGATATTTACTTTTGTCTCGACTGTATAGCTGCCTGCGATCAGTGTGCTGTAATTTGTGATTCCTGATGTGTTCTGCATGGCTACAGCTCCGTAAATGTCAAAGTGAGGCCGTCAATCACTTTCCGGCTCGCGTTCTGGATCGCCAGCGCACCCGGCATCCCGCTGACGGTCATGTACTGCGTGACGTCCGTTTCCGTCTGCAGGCAACGATATTTCACTTTCAGCACTCCGGCAGCCACTGCCTCGCAAAAAGTTTTGAATGTCGTTTCATCCTGCGGATTGATCTGCAGTGTCAGCACCCCGCGATATCTTATGACAGCCACATGATCCACACCGTCCATCGTCGTCACGCGTTGGGATTCCACCGGTATCCTGTCCGTTGAATAACTGTATTTCTTCACCAGGGACGCGAAGTCCACGTCATTAATTTCGAATGTGTAAGGGATCATCCGTATGCCCTCGCTTTGTTCCTGTTGTATTTTGCCGATGCCTCTCCGACCACTTTCCCGTCCAGAACGACCTGCACCGGGATGGTGATCACTTCCGGCTGCCTGCTTTCGTCCTTCTTATTTCTCACCATATCCATCAGTTCCGCGCTGTCGTTTGCGTTCAGAACTGTTTCACCTCGGTGCAGCAATGCCGGATAGTTGTCGTAAGGAACATATGCCAGGCCGGAAGCGTGCGCATTCCCGCCGGTGAAGAAGTTCGCGATTTTCTGCCCGACGCCTTTCAGATCCTCCCATAGGCCTGAGATGGCATTCCCTAACCAGTTTATAATTCCGTTCCACACCTCGACGAGCCCGTTCCAGAAGTTTTGCATGATGTTCTTTCCGAGCGTCACGGCTGCTGTCCCGAGATTTGAGAAGACGTTTTTGAAATTTGTTGCGAATCCTTCCACATCCCCGTTTATCAGTGAGAAGATCGATTTGAACAGTGACATCACGGCCTCGAGGATCGGCTTCACGATCGGCATCACTGCAGCCATGACTTTCTGTATGACCTCTTTGATCTTTGGGATCTCGTCGATCAGGAACTGCAGGATCTCCATCACATAAGGCATCAGTTCGACGAGCAGGCTGTTTTTCAGCGTTGCGATGCTCTGGTCGATCTTTGTGAACATGTCATTCATGGCAGCGCCACTCTTCACAGCATCCCCTGACATAACAAGTCCGAGCTCGTTCGCCTCGTCTCGCATGCTCTGCATTCCCTCAGCGCCGGCCTGGAGCAGTGGAGTCATCTCATAGGCCACATTCTCTCCAAACAATTCCGCTGCAGCTGCTGCCCGCTCAGCTTCGTTATCGATCGACATCAGCTGATTGATTGCGTCGTCCAGGTTGAGATCCGTGCCTTCCAGCTTCTTTGCAGCTTTCTCCATGGTGCTCATGGAAACGCCGGACAGCTCTGCAGCATATGCCAGCTCCTGATATGATTCTGCTGTGATCCCCATTCTTATTGATGCCTTATCTATGACGTCGAGATCTGCAGCTGTATCTTTCGCCGCTGCCACCATTGCAGCACCGACTGCTGTTGCTCCGGCTACAATGCCGGCGGCCCATTTCCCTGCAGTTTTGACGCCGGAGGCCAGCTTTGAGCTCAGGCCTTCGGCGTCTTTTCCTGTTTTTGATATTGAATTCTGTGCCTCAGCGGAGTCCACCATGATGGATCCGACCAGTTTAAATATTTCCATGATTTTGCTCCATTGATCCGATGATGTCCATTACATCCGATATCACTGCCTTCTCATTGATGATGCCGGTCTTCTGCCGGAGTGATTCCTTGAATGCATCGAATGTCATGAAATTCTGTGCTATCGGCACCCAGCGCTCAAAGATTTTTTCATCTTCTTCCCGCTCAAATGCGAAAGAAATCAGAGCGACTGCATCATCAGCGCTCAGATCCAGGATGCTGCCTCCATATCTCCGATATACTAAATCTGTTATTTCTTCCCAGCTATACCGGAGACATAGTTGAAAAAAGTTTTCAGATCATTCTCTTTTGAAAGTGCTCGCAGATTTTCCAACAGGTCCGGCAGTTCCATCTTTTCGATTTCTTCTGCCGGCATTTCAAGTGGTCCTGCCAGCATCTCATATATTGCTTTCTCTGACTTTTTCTCCGCCAGCGCTTCCATCAATGCCAGGATGGTGTCCAGGCCGATCTCTTCGATATCGAATTCCTCCTGCCCGGCCATATCCTTAATGATTTTTTTCAGCTCCTCCCTCATTCCGCTTGCCTTAACAATCCTTGCAAAGGCGAAAACGTCGGAGGTGTTTAATTTCCTCATATGCTTGCCTCTCAGCTTGCGATATTCGGATAGTAGATCTCAAACGGAGGCGTCTCCATATCAGAGAGAGAATAGTGTCCGGTGAGCGTCACCGGGATCACGCCTTCCGCCTTGTCTGCCACCGTCAGCGTCAGGCCGTTTGTGGCAAGTGCGTTCTTGATTAAGATGATGATCGGGTTCTGGCTTCCGGAGATCCTGCCGATCCATGTGATATTATCGATATAGTTCGCATCTGCCAGCTCACTGGATGCCACGACTTTCGTATAGCCTGCTGATGCCGCTGTCGCTGTGTATGCAGAGGATACTCCTGTTGCCAGGGCGAGCTTCAGCACGTCTGCCGTGATTTCCTTCATGTTTGCGGTTATCGTGACCACCCAGTCGTCGATCGTTTCGAGGCCTTTCACCGCGCCTCTTTTGCCGTCGATCTCGATCTGCCGGATCGTCGGCACTGCTGAGAAAGATCCGCCTCCGGACGTTGCTCCGATGAGCTTCGCTGCCGCTGTTGCCGGAGTATCAGTGGCAGGATCATAGTTTTTAAAAAAGCACCCTGCATCCAGCTGCAGATGTTTCGGGGTGTTTGCTGTAATTCCTGAGAATAAAGGCATTTTTATCAATTCCTTTCGTAAAGATACAGGTCGAACGTCAGCCGGCGCCGGATGATCTTCTCATCCTGAGCGCTTACATTGTTACGCCTGTTTGCATAGACATGAAATTCGATTTCTTCTTTGATTGTGACGGAATGATCGAGGGCTGCCGTGATACAGTCCGCGATGCACTCGCAGAGCTCTGTGTCGTTGCCGTAATCAATGCAGTTTACTTCCAGCTCGCAGGTGATCCGTCCGTCCAGCCTCGTCACTTCCTCGATTGAGAATATTACATACTGCTGCGAGTGGTCGCTTTTTGCCTGGGAGTAGTAGACATCAGCCGGCATCTGCGCGGCTTCCAGCGCGGATCCGATGATCTCCTTGATGCTTTCTCTCAGCTTTTTTGTTTTAGTCATCCGCCGCGCCCTCCTCTTCTCCTTCGTCAATCAGCGACTGTGCTTTTATTTCGTCCTCGATTGCGGACAGATATTGCGCTTCGATCTCCCTGATCTTGTCGATGTTGTTATAAACTGCATTTCTCAGGATTCCTCGTTTTGGCTGTTTCTCGGTACCGAGCTCTGACTGATCCGCCCACCAGGCTGTCTCTGCTCCGTATTTAGTGTTTTCCACGCCGACGATCAGATCATTTTCCTTCTTGCGCACCCAGTATTGATATCTTCTGGTTGCATAGCGTGCTTTTCGGAGGAATTTGGAAATTCCTCTCACTTCTTTGGAGCACTGCCTCATAATAAACCTGCCGACATCCTTCATGGCTGCCCTGGTGAGCTCATCAATGTAATAATTTGCCCTGTCAACGCTGCTCGTGAATTCCACGCCGTCTTTGGTGAATTTTGATACAGATGGCACGCCCATAATCAGTATTTTGCTGTTAGGAGCTCCGGTTCCTGGAACTGGTTGATATAAACATTCACGATATTGTACCTGGTGCCCTTGTATTCCAGAATCTCTTCGTCCTCGTACTCGTAAGCATCCGAGAGTGTAAATTTATACGCCAGCTTCAGCCCCGCTTCCTGCGCTTCCAGCTTCCGCTTCAGCCCGATGGATTCCACTTTTGCGAATACTTCCCGCTCTGTTTCCGTTGTGATGCTGTCTCCGATAGCATTCACTTCTACGGTCTGAGCGATCAGCTTAATCACATCGTTCTCCATCTTCTCCCGCTCCTCCGTATATTGTTGACTTCCTCAGATTGTCCGCCTGGTATTTGAAACTGTTCATGTACTTTTCAGCCTGGTTCTGATCCAGTGCTGCCATGCTCTGACAGTATGTTTTGATTGCTCTGGCCACCAGCGGATATTTTTCCGGCTCCGTTGCAATGTCCCGCGGCACTCCTGCCCGCTCGAGCTCTTCTTTGGCAGCATCGATATTTTCATTGATTTCGCTGTCGAGCTTCGAATGCGTGATCCTGAGTGCCAGCTTGACTTTGTTAAGCATTGACATTTGCTGCTGCACCTGCTTTCTTTGCATTGTATGCGCGGAATGTTTCTTCCGTCACGACTGTCCTTGCCTGGTGTCCGACTTTTATCCTGGAATCACACCAGAGACTGCTGCCGGCTTTCCTGGCCCTGATACAGAAGGAAACGTCTTCTCCGTATCCGCTGATCGGGAGGAAGATCTGTTTTTCCCGCTCATATATTGTGTTCATGAGCTCTGTCTTCACCAGCACGGCTGCCATCCCGCTGCCTTCGATCTCAAAGATAGTGTCCGGCGGATAGTCGTCATACTCTTCCACTTCCGCCTCTCCCGGCAGGCCGAGCCGGATCCGTTTCCACAGTGCCGGATTGTATCCAGGCCTGCGTCTGAAACACAGCCCGCTCACAAAATTCCGGCCTTCTTTCGCGTCTTCCAGCAGTCTTTCCAGAAGATCAGGGTTGAAAATCATGTCACTATCCAGCCACAGCGTAAAGTCTGATTCCATCCCGATTGCAATCTGCGCAAGTCTCTCCCTGCTCAGATACACCAGTGAGCATTCCATAAATTCCACTGATATGTCGATGCCCTCCGGCTTCCGGAGGTTTATCAGTGACCGGACGAATCCCGTGTCCATCTGATCCATGCAGGGAACTGCAATAAATACTTTCATGTTGGCTCCTTCCGGCTCCAGAATTGAGAAAAAAGAGAGGCCCGGAGCCGTAGGCCTCTCTTCTGCTATCAGCGTTTTATCACGCAGTGGTGACGAAACGCACGATGCCGTCGTTCTTTGCCACTTTGGAGTCGAAGAATGCTCCGCCGCGGTATTTCACCTGGCCGTAATCATAATCCGGATAGGTGATCACATTGATATCCTGGGACAGGTTGCCCACGACATCCGTCCAGCGGCCGAGGTAAATGGCATTGTTTGCGGTCGTGACGTAATCATCCACGAGCACAGGATAGCCCATGATCCGGCCGGTGAGGCCCTGCTCAGGGCTCTCCACGAAGATCGGACGGCCTGCAGAATCGACAATGCCGGCGATCTTGCTGTAAAGGGTCTTCTTGTTCACGAGGAACTTTGCCTCTGCATCATATGCAGCCGGCAGGAGAGCGATCAGATCCACAATGTTCTTGTAGGTCGGGCCTGCAGTGTTGAGAATCTGGTTTGTGTTGTTGGTCCACGGGGTGATCGCTACGACGCCGTTCGAAGCGTCGTTGATGATATAATCATCAATTGCGCGTGCGATGTCACCGGAGAGCATTTCGACGAGCCAATCCTCGAAGGCGTCGATGGACATAAGTTTCGCGGATTCGGAGATCGCCAGGATCTTGAAGAACTCAATCGCGCCGAGGGTGACCTTAACGGTCGTATCCTGTGCAGTCGTGATCTGTGCGTTCTCGGTGTGCTTTGCAGCACTGTTTCTGGTGCCTTCAGCGACGAACTGGATGTTGCCGGCAACGCGGAGAAGGGTGATCTCGGAGAGCATCGGCGCCAGCTTTTTCATCTTCTCGAAGAATTTCGTTGCCACTTCTGTCGGGATCGCGTTGGTTGCGTAGGTGCTGGTCTGGGTGAAGCCTGCACGCTCCTCTTCGGTCATCGGCTTGCCCTGCAGGTTCTTCAGCCACAGGTCGCGGTATTCATGGGAATTAAGATCAAACATGTTTTTCGTTTCCTTTCCGAAAATCTCAATTTTTTTATCAGGCTTTACGGTTCCCTCATCGAGAGCCTTCGCCTCTGCTTTGCGCTGCTGGATCGCTTCCAGCTCTGCTTTGCGCTCCAGGAGAGAGCGCTTTTCCTCGATGGCAGCATCTACCTCCGAGACGTCCTCCATGGCGTCCACATCTACTTCCAGCTCTTCAAGCCTTGCTTCGATCTGTTCCATGGTCATTTCTTTCGGGTCCATATTCATGTCTCCTTAAATTTTCTCTTTGCCTTTGCCAGCTCCTCCGCCTTCTGCCTTGCGCTCTCCAGCGCCGCTTTTGCTCTCTCCAGAGTGTCTTCCGCGCTTCTGGCTGTGATGCTGGTCTGTTCATAGGCCGGGAATGTGACAGCAGATACTTCGAACACGCGAGAGATCCCTTTTATGGTCCTCGTCGGTTTATCAGAATCCAGATCCTGCCACTCGTCTCTATCCACGGTGAACATGAAGGACATGCCGGAAATGTCTCCCCGTTCGACCGATGAATACAATGCTCTTGCGTCCGCGTTGTTCTCCGTGTCGAGATCCACGCGGATGTCCATACCTGCGCTGCCGATCATCAGCTGCATCGTGCTGTTTTCATTGTTTCGGCGTGACCGCGCAAGCGGGATCATGTCGATGTTGTGATTCACCAGGAACTTGACGTCGCGCAGATCCGCAGCGTCCAGTGCTCCCGGTGCGATACGCTCGAAAAACCAGCCGAGGTCCGTTGTCGCATCAAATACGATCGGCCTCCCGGTCAGCATGTGCCCATGCTTTTCATCGTTTTCCGCCCTCACATCGAATTCAAAACTTCTCAGTTCTTTTTCCATCTTAATCTTCTCCTTCCGCCGGATCATCTACCTTCGCAGCGTCCAGCCGTCTTATCAGATCGTCCCCGCCTTCGATCGGGGCCATGTTGCATGCAGCACGCCATTCGTTGATTGTCATGCCTCCGTACTGCACGACCGTTGCAAACATCTGGATCTTCTTGTCCAGGCTTGCAAACTGCAGCCGGTTGCTCTCAAACATGATCCAGTTTTCGAAGCTCTTCTCCCTGGCGGTGAAGCATTTGCTTGTCAGCTCTGTGGAGAGATCCGTCAGGAATGGCTCGATCCTCATCTCGTAGAATGTCTGCAGCTCATCCGGAGACAGAGAGCACATAATGATCTTGTCGTTCACTCCGAAATATCGCTGCACATTCTCCCGGAACTCTTTCATCTGGGTGTATGTTGCCACAACGGGCGACATGCTTATCGGCGTGAATTCCTGCGTCGCATCCAGGGCAGCGATCCCGCCCTCATTCTCCAGCAGCAGATAGTCTTTGACGAATTCTTCTTTGTTTCGCTTGATATCTTCCGGTGAGAGCATTGCCTTCGTGCTCTTCAGAATGCCGCGGAGGTTTGCCGTCGCCTTCACGGCGTTTGCGATGCCCTGGTTTGTCGTGCTGATCAGCTCCAGCGTCTCCAGGATCGCGGAATTATCATCTCCGACGAAATTGCTTTCGCTGTAGTCCTTCCGGATCACAGCGAGATCATCCCACGGCAGCGTCACTTTTTCCCCTGTCGAAAAACTAAACCGGATGAACAGATGCCCGTTGTATTCCAGCGCCTCAAAAGAAGAATACACCACCGGCATAAAGCCCTTCGGTTTGCCTTTTTCATCCCGGTCGATGTATATGAACACGTTATTCCTCAGCTCGTACAGCGTGCGCACCTTGTACAGGAATTCCTTGCCGTTCATGTAAATGTTCGGCCGGTCATTCAGCAGCATTTCGATCTGTTTCACATTGCACCTGGCATTTGCCTTGCTGGTGAATTCTGCAAGCGGCCGGATGCAGGATCTCACCACCTCGGACCGGTATGCTTCCGTCCCGAAAGCCCGGAAGGTTGATCTGTATTCTCCAATTTCCTTCCACCTGGAAAGAGTCGCCATGATTTTATTCTTCAGCCTGCCAAAAAAGCCCATTTTATCACCTCACATAGGGAAGATATTCGTCTTGATGCCTGACGTAGCCTACCCATGCATTCAGCAGGCTCACCATTCCGTCAATACGCCGGTTTGACTGGATCTTCACCGGCTGGATCGTCTCGATCCCGTCTTTATTCAGCGCTTTGACTGCCGTATTTGCGAGGCACCAGCGCAAAATCGGATTGTTGTTGTAGATCACTTTCCCCTCGGTCAGAGCTGCACCCAGCTGCTTCATCGGCTGTGACCAGGTAAACGGGCCTTGGGCGATCTTTTCCATCTCGAATCCGTAGTTTTGCATTTCCGGCACCCAGTAACCGGAGAGCGCCCGGTCATAACAGATCCACAGCGGCCGGATATCATGCTGCTCCACCATCTCCGTAAACCATTTCGTGACGTTGGAATAGTCCACAGCTGCGCCCTCGTTGAATTCGATCCACCCCTGCTGATTCCAGAGCTTATACGGTGCCTCT